>Ga0247608_10001793_pt1 | contig 28532 bp, 22 predicted proteins | sample 176DNAGHGlowgp2_FD_193490 | JGI IMG/M metagenome (GOLD analysis project Ga0247608, IMG submission 193490) | Sheep rumen microbial communities from Palmerston North, Manawatu-Wanganui, New Zealand - 1766 DNA GHGlow gp2 | ecosystem: Host-associated > Mammals > Digestive system > Stomach > Rumen ... | reverse complement strand
CGAGTGATCCAGAGAGAAGGACAGAGACAAGGAAATGGTTATGGATGATGTTAAGGAGGTCAGCAGATAAAGCGAAGCAGATAAAACAAGAGAGGCTGATAAAGTAATAAGCTAGTGAATAACTAGAAGATAGCTAAACAAAAAACTAAAATAAAAAGTGAAGTAAGACTAGGAGATTAATCCTAGTCTTTTTCAAAAAAATAAAAATTATATAGTAGAATAATTAGGCTTTTCTTTTTCTTCTCTGAAGAATTTTTGAAGAATTTCTATCTTGTTTTGCTTGACGAGCATCTTGTTCTTTTCTTAAAGATTTCAATGAAACTCATGGCATTGGACGATCTTCTTGCCCTTCTCATCTTTCACGGAATTTAATAATAAGAGGAACTCAAACAAATCCAAAATTTCTTCTAATAACATTTTCTATCCATTTTTTGAATGCGAAATTAACTCTATTTTTGTGGTTAACAAAAATCATAAATGTAGGTGCATCTATTTCTATTTGTGTTGCATACATTATTTTACAAATCTTATTTTTAGGGAAACGAGCTGGTTTCTTTATTTGCTCCTCACTTAATACACGATTTAACTCTGTTGTTCCAATTCTTTTTGTATTCTCTTTATATACAGCATTAACCATCTTCATCAAATCTCAAATTCCATCTCATTTTAGAGCAGAAAGTGGAACAATAGGAATATGCTTTGCAAAATCCAAATAAGTTTGAGCTCATTTTATCATAGAATTAATTGCTTTTTTCTCAACAAGATCTGCCTTATTCAAAGCAAAAATCATAGGAAGTCCTAATTGGGTTATCTCTTGTAATAATGTCATATCTCTATGAGTAATTCATTGAGTACAATCTACCATAAAAATTACAACAGGTCTAGTAAATTGTAACATTTTTTCTGTTTTATCATAAGCAATTTTCTCTATTCCATGAGTTTTTCATTTCTTTCTTATACCCGCAGTATCATAGACAGTAAACCATTGACCTTGAGATTTAAATTCTCATACAAGATAATCTCTAGTTGTTCCTAATTTATCTTCAACCTTTGCTAAATCTTTTCAAACAAGTGCGTTTAATAATGTAGATTTTCATGAATTAGGTTTTCATACAATAGCAATTCAAATACCCTTATGTTCAGGAACAACACTTTCTTCTTCCTCTGGATGATTTTTTATCCAATCTCTAGCATATTCCATAATCAAATCTTCAAGTTCTGCCAGATTTCTCTCTTTTTTAGCACTAATTCAAATTACTTTTTCTAATCATAGTCAGTAATAGTCACTAATAGCCAAATCTAATTCATTAACTTTCCATTTAACATCAAGCTTATTTACAACCAAAAAAGTCTGATTTCTTTTATTATTATCCATAATCAAAGAAAGAATGTGTTCATCTTTTGCAGAAATTCATACACTATCATCAACAACAAATAACAAAAGATCAGATTCTTTTATTATTTTTTCAATAAAAGGAACTTCATCTGAAAAATCTAGAAGTCCTGGACTATCAAAAAATACTAGTTTACCTAGGTTATCAACTTCCATTTGATGGACAATAATATCTGTTGTAGTTCAGTGAATATCAGTAACAATTGCTCTAAATTGACCAATTAAACGATTGAATAATGTAGATTTTCCAGCATTTGTTGCTCATATAAGTCATATTTTCATTGAAAACTCCTTTAATTGTAAATGTATGTTATATAAAGAAAAGCTAGTTTATTTGCAAGTATGAATGCTTACTTTTCTGGATACCATCTTCTAATAACAAATTTCTCTTTATCTGGTAATGATGGATCAGAATAATCATCAACTCAAGTTCTTGTTTTTGTTATTTCTTCTAGTCTTGTTTTAATATCTGTAAGAATAACTCATCCCTTAAAATTTTCAAACCACCTACTTTCAATAGTATATTTGTTGTTATATACAATTATTACATGTCATGCCCAAGCTATTACATCAAGTGGTTCAACTTTCTCTATAATTTCATCAATACTTAATCACTTAATTTTCACAGCACTTCAAAAATTAGCAACACTTCTAGAATTTCTTGGAGTATATCCATCAGTTGCTTGATAGAGTAAACCAGAACAATCTACTCATCTGAAAAGCTTTTGTCTCATTTGTTTAATACTGGGAACAATTTCTGATGGGAAAAATTCTTCCATTTCAGGAATTCATTTATAGTAAGATCCTCACCACACATAATCATATCCTAATGCATCATGGAGATTTTTTAATACTCATGCTTTGCTAGGAAGATTTGGAATTCTTTCTTTTTGTTTATTTTCAGTGAGTTCAATAAATCTAGAATCAACATAATATGCACTTTTTGATTCAGCTCATGGATCAAATTCTCTTGTACGAATCTGATAGTAAGTGAATCCATCTTTTTCAACTTTTTTTACTAGAGTTAATGCTGTATCTTTAGGAAGCACAACAACAAGTTCACGAATAAGATTAGTTCCATCAAAATGTATTCATTTACTTCATTTTCCTCACATTACACCGTTAATATCTGCGTTATTATGTCAAAAAACAAACATTGGAGTAGGCATTTTTGTAATAGCATATCATGCAAATTGTTTATTTGATTCTATTTCAAAAGATCTTGCTAATTCTTTAGCAATTTTCTCCATCCTACTTATGTCACTTATAACACTAGTTTGTTCTTTTTTAGGAGATTCTTTAATAGCATTTACTCTTTTTATGATATTATTTTGTTCTTTAGTATCTAATCATGAATCTTTTAGTACTTCATTTCAAGATTTAAATGCTTTTCTTGTCCAATAATTTATCTGTGAGATAAGAGTATAATTCTCAGCTTTTTCTTTTTTTTCTGAAAAAGAAAGATTATGAGAACTATTGATTTCAGAATCCATAAAATCATGTTCTTTCTCAGTAAATTGGTTGTATGCCATTGTAGTAGAAATATTAAATAGAATAATAATTAACAAAACTAATTTTTTCATAATCTTTTAAGTTTATAAATTTAATTCTTCACGTAGTGCTTGGAATGTTTCATCATCAATAGGAGAGTACAATCACTTTCAAACACTTGCCATTTTAAAAACAGGTCTACTTATTTGTATTCATTCCTCTGTCTTTTCAATTGTGAATGAAGCTAAACTAAGAATATAAGTTGGAACAGTTCGTCTTTTTAAAGATGAATCATAAATATAATCGAATCCTCATTCGTTAGCAGTTTTTCACCAATCTTGATCAAAAAGGAAATTTCAGAAGGAATAGATAATCGGTTTTCATTTATATTCTTCATATTCTCAAGGAATATGTGAATGTCAACCTAGAATAATATCAGCTCATTCATCAATTAGTTGATAGGCTAAATCTCTTCGTTTTTGTGCAGGATGAAAACGATATTCAGCTCATCGATGAGTACTTAATATTTTAACTTCACATCATAAATCATTCATTTTTGATAAAGCCTCTTGTCCTTTTTCAAAAGTTAAAGGATTCCAGGCAAGAGGGACTCATCAATACTTTCAAGAATTTCACTCATATGAGAAGGCTTGAAAACATAAATGGATTCAATTCTCATATATTTCTAAGATTTCTTCAGCTTCTTCTACAGAATTTCATGCTCAACAAAATCAGATATTGTTTTCTTTCAAAACTTCACGAGTTAATTTAACTCAATTTCCTCCTGCATTATTGGTATGGTTATTTGCAAGTGACAAAAGAAGTTTATTATTTCTTTTTAAATCAAGAAGATATTGAACATTTCATGTATTTGCACGGAAAGTCATTCCTCATTGAGCGTTGTCATTATCTCGTTCTGAGAACATACTCTCTAGATTAAAGAATAACACACATTTTCATTTTCTGTAACATTCAAATTGTTTTAATGGATTATAATTATCTCAACTAAAGACACGTCAATAACCTTCTCTTTTTGCCCACCATCAAACTCATCTTGAAAGCATAATATCTCATCATGCAACTAATTCAACTTTAGGATTTTCTTTCTTTAAGGAGATTTCAACAATTTCTCTATCTTTTTTAGTAGTAAGAGTATTATTAGAAACTCTTCTACAATAATCGATACCAAAAATAAGAATAATTATTCCAAACAACCAAAAAAGGAAACTTGATAGATAAACAATGTTCTTTCTTCCCATAAAGATTATAGTATCTAAACAATAATTACTCTATAAAAATTAATAAAATTTTCAAACTATTCTCGATATAAAAATTGTCTAGAAGTATTTTCTTCTTTTAAATCATATCAGACTAAACTACTAGAAGAATCTCTCATCCATTGATGTAATTTCTTTCCTTCTGCTAAAAGATAAAGTGTTCATAGACAACTAGGACAATCAACATCAAGTTTTTTCAGGCTAAGAAAATTTCAGGAATTAGATAAAGTCTCATAAGATATTTTATCATTTTCTAGTGCAATATCTTCTGACTTATAATGTGAAAAATCTACTGAAGCAATTACGAGGACATTTCATTTCAAATTTCTTATATATTCAGCAAGATCCTTACTAACTAACATGTCATGAGTGGGCAGCGCCAAAGGAACAACTTTTACATCTGGAAAGTATTGAAAAATCCATCTAAAATGTTCTCATAGTCCATGATCTTTTACGTATCTTTGTTCTCATAAGTTATAGAAAACATTTCAACTATAATCAATATTTTCAAGGAAAATCGGTTCTCAAAGAATAGAATATTCTTTATATTTTACATTATCTTCTTTATTTAATCACTCTACTTTTTTTTGTTGAGGAAAGAAATGATTAGGAGAAAGAAGAACAATTATATCTGGATCCTTCTCATAAAAATATTTGTTTTTTATAAAATCGTAAAAATCAGAAACTCTTTGAGGATATATCATAAAATGAGGAATAACAACTAATGTGTATTGAGAATCTTTTTTTATAAATAAAGATACCCCTAATCATAAGATTAAGAGTATCAATAGAGAAAAAAGTGATATAATTATTTTCTTCTTCATTATTTATCAAGTTCTTCAAAAAGTTTTCTAGTTTCTATTCAGTAAGCGTTCATTCTATCTTCTGGAGATAATGAATCATATATTGATTGCCAATCATTATCTGTATATCTTTGATCTCATTCAATGATGCGATCTGATTGATAGAATTCGTAATGTGAGAAGATTGGACCTAAAACAATTCTTGCTCCATTTGCATCTTTTACCATTAATGCCATTAATAAAGGTCTTCCAACTGCTTCATATAATGGATTAGGTCATTCTGAAGTAAAGATATCTGCAATAATAGCTCATCTTTCTTCTTTTGCTCATGCTTCTCAGAATAATTTCTTTGGCTGAGTTAGAGTATTTAAATCATTATAAGATAATCTCAACCATTCAAACTCTTCATCACTAATCACTTCATTATTCATCTGCTTTACAACAAGTTCTCTAATTTTTGCTAGATATTCTCAGAATCAAATGAAATTATCAGAATTTGTGAACCAAACTTTAGTGGTATCATTCAATTGGATTAATGCATCAATAAATGCAACATCTGCTTCAATATATCCTTTAGGAACAGGAAGTTCAGGAGGATAAATAGTTACATCACACATTCCCATTCATCCAGCTCACATTTCAGCATAAGCTTGTTTTACGTACAAAAGAGTATCATGTTTTAGTTCTGTATATGATCCTAAATAAGTTCAAAGATTCTTAAAGATATAGGCAGGTACTTCTTTGAAGTAAGGAACATTCTCAACTTTAGTAAATAGTTTTCATAGCATTTTTAACCATGTATGGTATACAGTTTTTAATAATGATTCATCCATTTCTTGTTCAACTTCTCATTGAGCAGCAGTTTTTTCATTATTATATGAACTTACTTGATAAGCTGTTCATGCATCAAATTCTACATTTTCGAAAACTTTTTCTTGAGCAGCTTTTTCATTCAACCAAAGAGTAACAAGTTCATTAGCTGGTGAATAATTTTCTAATACATCTGGAACAATAAGAGATGTTTGAATATTAGGTTTCTTTAAGAATTGGATTTCTGCAGATCCGGCAGTTAATAAATCGAAAATATAACTATCTAATGTGAATTTTTCTCAGAAGAATACAAATCCATCTAACATTTCTTTTGCTTTATTTTCATCTTCAACCATAGCTTCATCTCTAGAATAAGTTGATGAAGTTATTCTTTGATGTTTTAAATTCTTAAGAGCTTTATATTGTTCTTCATTTAAAGAGAGATTATCTCAAAGATTCTCTTTTGTCATAAAATCTTTTACATCCCATATTGTTGTATCATCATCACTTCATATAAGAACAAGAATAGCTTGTTGTAATTGATTTAATTCAGCAAGATTCTCTTCAGGAATAGCATTAACTAAATAAAGAGATGTTTCAGCTAGTGTTTTATCTCAATAATAGAATTTTTCTCTCATTAACCATTTCATTCCCATGAAATATGTCTTTAAGAAAGTTGAATTATTATAATGAGATCTAGGTCTAAATTGAGTATAGTCTTGATAAATAGAATTTTCAGTTATAAAATCAGGAGTATATGCAGCAAATAAAACGTCTAAATCAGCATTAGCAGCTTCCCATATATTCTTCCAAACTTCGTTCAAAGCAGACTTATATTTATTATCAACTTTTTTAAGAATAGTATTAAATCTCTTATCAAGATAAGCTCTTAACTCATCATCATTAAATTCTGCTTGTTGAATTTCATCTCCATATCATACTTCCCACATTTTAGATTCTCTTTCTTCATATTCCTTTTTAAGTTCTTCATTACTTGGTAATAAAGCATAAGGAATAGCCCAATATGCTGCAAGGAATTTATTCTTCTCTTTATCTTTTCATCATTTTCATTGAGAGAAAGTGTTAAACATTGTTTCACTTAATTTAGCTAGAATAGGTCTAGCCTGAGTTTCTTCATAATATTGAAGCTCATTATCAAAAATCTTATGGAAAGAATGGAGTAATAAATCGTTAGTTACAAAAAGAGTGTTAAATGGAAATCTTTGGTATTCAATTTCTGAACCTCCTATTTCTCTAATTCTACTAACCCATTCTTCTTGTGAAAATACTCAATATTCTCATTCATAACTTGGCCATATATATTCGTTTTTGAATTCTGTTACTCAAAAACCATTCTTTTTGATTTGATCAATAACATTTCAAGTCAAAGGATAAGGATTATATCAATTATAAGTTCAAGTAACAGTAATAGTTCTTCATTCAATTATTTCATTTTTTGTTAAAGAAATACTATTCTCACTATAATTATTGTAAGGATAGAATGTTATCTTTTCACACTCATTTGCTAATTCAACATCATCTTCAGAAATGCTATATTCAGTCGTTCGTGGCTCATCATATGTTTCTTTTTGAACCGCTTCTCAGTTTTCCATATCTGAAAAACTAGGTTTTTGCATTTTCACTTTATATCAATCACCGCTTTCATTATCTAAAAAAAGCCCTTGTGCTCATGAGTTATTTTCTGTAACAGTAGTATTTGCAGCTTGTTCTGAAGTACATCATGTTAGACAAATAGCAAACAAAAATACAGCTAAAAGCAGTGTTTTTTTCATTTCAAAAACGAATAAGAAATAAATAAAATTATGATAATATTTTATATAACAATTGCAACTCTTATAAATCTCACTTTATTTTAACCAAAATTTGTAGTGCTTGTAAAGGAGTAATAGAATTTAGATCCATACCTTTAAGATACGCTTTAATTTTTTCATATTTCCCTAAATCAATTCACTCTTTCTCTTTTTGAAGAGAAAATAATTCGACAGGTTGATTAGTAGGAATTTTTACTCAATCTTTTGTGCTCTCCAAAAGCTTTAAATAATTCCTTGCTTCTTCAAGAATAGTTAAAGGAATTCAGGCTATTTTTGCAACATCTACTCAATAACTTTTATTTGCTCATCAAGAAGTTATTTTTTTCATAAAGACAACTTCTTTTTCCGTTTCATATACTCAAACAGAAAAATTTTTAATAAGAGAACTTTCGTTTTCTAATGCTATAAGTTCATGGTAATGCGTAGCAATCAAAGTTTTTGCTTTTATTTCAGTTAAGATATAATGTAAGATAGCTCTAGTTAAAGCTAATCAATCATAAGTAGATGTTCAACGTCATAATTCATCAAAAATAATGAAACTATTTTCAGTCGAATTATTTAAAATATTTGAAACTTCTATCATTTCTGTCATAAATGTTGACTGATTCTTCGCAATAATATCTCAACTTCAGACGCGAGCAAAAATTCCGTCGACAAGTCAAATTCTCGCACTTTGAGCAGGAACAAATAATCAACAATGAGTCATAAGAACAATCAATGCAGATTGTCTCAAATAGGTTGATTTTCATCACATATTTGGTCATGTGATAATATGAACTAGTCAATAATGTGAATTGTCTTCTTCTCCTATTGAAAGATTATTTGGAATAAACGGCTGATCTTTCGGCAAAAAAGCTTCAATCACAGGATGACGTCATCAAACAATTTCAACGATTTTTCCCTCGTTTATTTCTGGTTTTACAAAACGATGCTCTCTTGCAAAAAGAGCATGAGAAGTAAAAAGATCTAACCATGCAATTTTATCTGAAAGAGAATAGAGACATTTTACATATTCAATAGCTTTTTCTTGAAGTTGAACTAAGATCTCATGTTCTTTTATTTCCAATTGATCTCTTGCAGATATTATATTTCACTGAATATTATCCAAATATGGACTAGAATATCTTTGATTTCATTTAAGTGTTTGTCTACGAACAACACTATATTTTTCTTTTTCTTCATCAGATAATGAAGCGAAATCACAATTATTAAAGAATCTTTCAAAATCTTCAATATCCTTACTGGTTATCTCCAAGAAATATCATTGATTTGTTACAAATTTTAATTTGATATTAGTTATTCATGTTTTAGAAACTAATTCTTGCTGATATTTTAATAAGACTTCATCACTGTGGTAAGCTAATGCTCTTAACTGATCAATTTCTTCATTATATCAATCAGCAATATAATCTTGATCTCCTAATAAATTTTCATCCGGTTTTAATGCTTTATTTAACAATTCATAAAGCTCCTTTATTTCTCATATCTCATTTTCTTCTAATTTTAATTTTTTTAGTTCTTCTAAAACTAATCAATCAAGTCAGTAAAGAGAAGATTTTAGAATACTTCTTAATTTCATAAAAGGAACCCAATTAAGTTTCCTATATGCAATTAATGTTAATAATTTAGGAACATCAAAAAATGAAGATAGAAAATGATTAATTTCTTCTGTATTTTCAGAAATAGAATATTCCTCAATTTTTGAATATCTCCACAATAATTCAGTCTTTATGTTAGTAGGATTCAAAAGCAAATGACGTAATAATCTTGATCATCATGCTGTTTTTGTTGTATCTAAGATTCAAAATAAACTATATTTTGTATTCGCTTCATAGCTTCAAGAAAAAATTTCAAGATTTTTAATAGTTACATCATCCATTAAAACAAGTCCATCAGAAGTATGATAACTAATTTTCATAACATTAGTTAAAGATTTCTGTTGAGTATGTTGAATATAAGAAAACAACATAGCTAAAGGAAATAATCTTCCTCCTTCTAAAGCTTTTCAATAACTACTTATATTTTGCACTTTACAAACATTAGCTACAAAAATTTCAGGATCAACAGGAACAGCATAAACAGAAACTAAGCAGTTTAGATAATCTTGGAAAGGTTTTGTAAGATTATCCTTTTCTTGGACATCTGTATCGACAATTATTTCAGCTGGTCTTAACTGAAGAATAAATTTCTGTAGAACTCAAATATCATTAAATGTCTTTGTGTAATATTTTCCTAAAGAAAAATCTCACCACGCAATATGATAAAAAAATATTCATTTTTCTTCCTTTTTGGTTATTGCCAAAATGTTAGTTTCCTCTTTTTTTGTTTCCTGAATCGCAGTTCAAGGAGTAATAATCCTTGTAATAGATCTTTCAACGATTTTTCATGGAACAGGATCAGTAGTTTGTTCTGCAATCGCAACTTTATATCATTTAGCAACAAGTCTAGGGATATATTTTTCTACACTGTGATGAGGAATTCCAGCCATAGGAATAGGATTTTCGGCATTTTTATTTTTTGAAGTAATAATCAAATCTAAGATAGATGCACATATTTTTGCATCTTCAAAAAAAACTTCATAAAAATCTCAAATACGAAAAAATAGGATACAATCAGGATTCTGTTGTTTAACTTGAATATATTGTTTCATTGCAGGTGTTAAATTCTCGTACTGCATTATATCCTAAAAAAATAAATACCCTTAAAATTATTCAATAAAATGTTTAAAATCAGAGAAGTCTTCAAATGACATATAAACAGAAGCAAATCTTACATAAACAACAGGGTCAATATCTTTCAATGCAGATAATACATCATCTCATATTTTTTTACTTGTTACTTCTGTTCACGCAGACTGCCACGAAATTTCAAGATTATTAAGAACAGTTTCAATAGTATCTTCATCAACAGGTCTTTTTGCAAAAGCAAGAAGAATAGATCTTTTTAATTTAGTTCTATCATAGAGTTCTTTTGTTCAATTTTTTTTAATAACCATTAATTCAGTTACTCACAATCTTTCAAATGTTGTAAATCTAAAAGAACATCTTTCACATTCTCTTCTTCTTCTAATAATTGTTCAATCTTCGACCATTCTTGAATCAACGACTTTTGAATCCATATTTTTACAACTTGGACACCTCATTTTTTTATATAACAATTAAAAAAGCATTTGTTCTTGAGACTGAGTTACTTTCGTTCATGTATCAGAATTATGATTGGATTTTTCAACAAATTCATCCAAAGTATAATTGTATTCTACTCAATCCAAGAATATTCTTTTATAATGAAGAAAATAAAACATAACTAAAGCTGTCATTCTAACATCGTTTTTACAGTATTTTTTGAATTCTTCCAAAAAATGAACATCTCCAGTTTCTTGATACTTTTTCCATAACACTTCTCATTCTGCTCAAGAGGTCAGAGTTTTTTGTACTCAAACGAGAGCTTCAGAAAGATTATTCAATCAAATTCTCCTTTTTGTTAATCTTTGAAAGAATACATATAAATCAATACTCTTCTTATTAAGTATTTCTATTTCTTTATCTCAATATCATGCACACCAGGCAGAAATTGGATTATCGAACCAAATGTTATTAAATCCGACAATATATCAATCAAATGCCAACATTTCATCAACAAACCCTTTTAAATCTTCTAACATAACACAACGATAATCCATTTTTTCTCAGTTAGGATACATTGCATATGCAAGAAGAAATTCTGCATCTTTTAAGTCATCTACAACTGTTGTTTCAATATCGTATACAAGATATGGTTTATCTAAAATTGTTGAATAGTTCCCTTTTTTAAACTCATCCATTAAGATTTGTTCAACAGTTTTTTGTCCAATTTGTCTTTCTTTTTTAGAGATATACTTAATTAATAATGATTGAATTGAAGATTTCTGGTTAAATGGAAGAACTACTTCAATTTTATCTACTTCATCATTCATTACTAATGTGTCTCATTTTTTAGAAACTCTAAAACAGATATCAGAGTGACTAAAATAAAAAACTTCATTCCCTTCGCGAAAACAAATCTTAAAAAAATCGTTCGCTCACTGACATCTTTCCTTTTTTATTAAAGAATAAAGATGAGGAATAAAGTTATTTTGTATAGAAGTTAAATCTTGTAATGAGAATCTCTTATACATAAAAACACACTCAACAAAAAAAGATAAAAAAGATTATAATCCAGGGATGCTAGGTGTTCATGCACCATTTCAACCTCACATCATTGCTCAAAGGTTGCTTGGATCAAATCACAAAATATCTTTTGTTTTTTCAGCTGCAACTTCTTGTGCTTTATTTTGGGCTTTTTGAAAAGCCTTTATAACAAGTTCTTCTAAATCTTCTTTCTTATCTGGAGACAAAAGTCCTAAATTGTTGATTTTGAAATCTCTTACCTTCATTTCTCAAGTCATATCGATAATAATACTACTTTGTTTTTCTCAATTTTCATCAACAAATTCTCATTCTTTTGCTCTAATAACAAGGTTTTTTAATGCTTTTTGGAGCTCTCTATATTTATCATACATCTTTTTTAGCTCTCACATCTTTCACATATCCATAATTTAACAGAAAAAAATATAAAATATCAAAATATTCAAAAATATACAAAACTAATTAATAAGGAATTAGGCTTGTGTAACTCCCATATATTTAATAACCAAAAATACTAAGAAAGCAGTTAGAACAAAATCAATTAATCTAGCTAAAGCTTTTCAATAAAGAATTCCTTTCCAAGAAAGATCTTCTAGTTTATCAACTTTTAATTTTTTAAAGAGAGGAGTGAAAAATAATGGAGTTACTAAATCCTCAACAATAGATTTTACAAAATCTCAAACTTTAACAGCAATTAAAAGTCAAATAGCCATTCATATGACATTATATTCTGCCAAAAAAGCAGCAAAATCTTTCAACATATGCTATAATATTAATATATAAAACGACACTTCGTGTTATAAAGAAGTATATTTAAAATACAAGTCAGGTTGAATTTTTTTTTCGATAATTCTTTTTAACATTCAATCCTCCAAAAAATTATGAAGCTTTTCAACATTGTTTCACATGATGTTTAAATTCGAACCTAATCAACATCCATTTAAAGAACATTTTTTATCATATTCATTCTGAAAAACAGGAAGCATTCAAAAAGAATCTATAATTGAATTTTCTTGTTCAGAAAAAGCTCTATCCATATAGTCTAATAAAAATTGATAGATAAAATTTGAATTATCTCATAGATTAGTAATTCATAAAACGTATAATCTTACTAAATCACCAATATATTCGTAAGGATATTTATATTTTGAAATTTCAGAATCATCAGGAATAGATGATGAAAATCATCGTCAAATTCCTATTAATTTCTTTTTAACTAGGCAGTAAATTGGATTCTTTTCACATTCTTTTCATAAAGAAGTTCCTACTTCTAAAAGTTTTTTTTGATTTTCTTTAGTTAAAGAATTATAAGATATTCGGCGTGAAAAAGATCAAACATCATTATAGGTAAGAAAATCTAATAACTGTTGTGATAAAATAAGATTTTGATCAAATAGAGCTCAAGTATCATATATTCCAAAAGAAAAAGAAGAAAGTGCACGAGAAGGTTCCCACTTTTGTGATCGATAATGCAGTCAATCCAGTCAATCTGACAATCATGTCAGTCAGTAAAAAACAGGAATATCTATAGAAAAAGGTAATATATTTTTATTCTCTTTCACCAATTTTCTTAATTGTAAAATGAAAAGCTCTGAAATATCTTCTTGAAAATTAATATCTTGTAAATCTATTCAAGATAAGAATTCATAAGGTATAATAACAATATTAATATCTTGAAAATTCAATCAAGAATAAGGAGGTTTAATTATATAAAGATTTACTTTTCATCAATATTTTTTCGAAAAATCATTGATAAACTTTTGCATATTTGTCGAATTAATTGTTTCACTAATAGCTATGTTTATTTGTTCTCAAGAATAGAGATTACTATCAGTAACACTATTATTTTCACCTAGATTTTGTCAACTCTCTATAACATCAGAAGTTTCTTCTTCCGATGAATTAGAGTCTGATCACCAAGGAACAAAAAAAACGACGACAGTACAAATAAATCAAAATATAGACAAAAAAAGTATTTGCAACAAATCACGTCTCATCATTAAAAGATAACGGTAAAATTACCAAGAGTAGGTTGATCCAATGTTGGTTTCTGAATTTGAAGTTTTATGTCATACTTTCAAACTTTTCATTCTCACTTTACAGTGTAGAATCTATCTGAAATTTTTCATCAATTTGAAATTATTCTATATTCAAGAAAAGGATAGAGATTTAAATTATTTGCACTAGATCCGTTTGTTCGGAGATAGTTAACAAGAGATAAACTTAAATTAAAGCTATCACCTCCACCAATAAGATCAGAAAAATGATAATTTCCGTTTTCAATAATTGTTTTTTCCAAAGGAGATACCATATTTAAAACTCAAGTTTTATCTATAGCATCTTTACATACAGGGTTAACATTCTGTGAAAAATTAAAATAAGGCTCAGTAGAAGAATTTTTCCAACAATTATTTTTAAAACTGTTATATACACAACTACTATCATACTGGAAAATATCTGTTCTTCTAACATAAGAATCTAAAAGAGCTCCATTAAGTTCATCATAGGCTACAGTGTTAAGTTTTGGCAGTAATGTTATTGGTTCTCCACCATAATTTCATTTAATTCCCCAAGATACTAAAATAACATCTTTTCAGTCTCCTCAAGTAAAAGGACATGGATTAGGGGAACGGCTTCAATCACACAACAAAGATCATTTATCATTACAAGTTCCTCACTTGTCTAAAAATTTGTCATATATAAAAGGATTTAACCTAAATTCTCAATCAATATTAACATCGTTTAGCGTATATCAATTCATATTTTTTTTATAGTAATCCCCTGTATTAGAATTTGAAACGGTTCATAACGGAATAATCTCTGTAGTATTGTACGTTAGTATGTTATAATTCTCAGAGCCAGATCCGAGCTTCAAGAAAACAGAATCGACATTTCCTTGTCCTGTCATTGGAATGGTGTATGTGCTAGATTGAATATTCCATTTTAAAGTATTACGACGATCTCAATAAGTATAAAAACCATCGATAAATCAATCGACACTTTTTCATATAGTATTACCTATTCAATCCCATCACGATTCTCAATCAAATCAAGGTCAAGTATACCTTATAGCTAAGGCTCATCTCTCTAATGCAGACATTGCTCAATAGTATGCAGTTGTATACTGCATAATATTTCAATATGTGTTGACGAAAGGAAGAAATCAAGAAAACATAGCAAGCATAATTGCAATACTAAGAATCAAAATTATCAACACAATCATTATCAACATTTACAAATCACTTTTTCAAAGTAAATCTTATTCAATATTAGGAGCTCAACATTCAGGACAATAAGAATATTGACCAGAGTAATTATGATGACACTGTTTACAAACAACATGCAGTGCTTCTCAACACCATCAACACATCTTATGTCTCTCATGATTAATTCATCAACAATATGGACAGATAACAATATTCTGTTCTAATGATTCTCTCCAAAATCACTTTTCCCACTTATATGTCAAAGGACGAAAGGCAAAATATAAAGGGAGTCATATAATCGGAGTAAAGATAACAACTAATAAGACAGAAATAAATTGATAGAATACATTATTAGTTCTTGCTATAATATCTCTAAAAGTCCAAATAACGCATAAAATCCATAAAAAAGTAAGAATTCAAAAAACAATAAGTTCAGTATCTGAATATTCTCATAATGATGGAATATATTGAGACAAAAATCATGAAATTGTGTCTCAGCTACCAAAGTTGTGTATATGTAGTACTAATTCTGGATCAGAAGGGATATTTTCAACACCATTTTCTACTATATTTTCAATTTCTCAAATATTTCCAGCATTTTCGAATATAACTTCATTCAAAGCTCAAGTTTCTTCCATAAATATAAAAAAATATATAAATATTATTTTATTGTTTTCCTGACGATTTCTAATGAATCTGAGAACTTTTTCAAGTCTTTCAAAACAAAAGCGATTTTTGCAGGATTATCAATCTGCAAGGAAAAATCTACCAAAACCGCTCAATTATCTGTATGTTTGATAGACATCTCCAATAGAGGTACATTGAATTGAGAAAAAATTTGAAGAAAATCAACGATAGTTAAAGCACGTGGATAAAATTTCACCTTTAATCAAAAACTATAACGATTTGACTCTTCTCAAACCCAATGTGCTTCCAAAAGTGAATCATAAGAAACGGTTCTTAATGCTCTACATTCCATTGAGTGAATCTTTATTCATACTTTTGTTGACTTAGCAATAATCTTATCTCAAACCTTAGGTTTACATTCAGGACATAATATACAATCAAAATGCTTGTCATCATCAACAATAATGAGAGATTTTTTATCTTCTTTACTTACTTCTTGCCTTAAATCTTTTTCAAGTCAATCAATGTCTTTGATAACAGATTTTTCAACAACATTCTTTAAGAGATCAGGATATGCGGTTCTTACAATATTTCAGTATGAGTCTTGTTTATCAAGTACCATCAAAATTCTCTTTTCAACATCAAGAGGTTCTCCAATTTTTTGAATTTTATCTTTGTCTGAACGAAAACTTGGAAGTCATAAATCCTTCAAATATTCATTCAATCACTCAATAGCTTCTTCCAATCTAATTTCTCTTTCAACAGTTTTCAAATATTTCATTAATTGATTTTTTGCGGAAGGGGTACGAAGGAACTCAACCCAGTGTTTATTCGCGGCAAATCTATTTTTAAATGTATTAATGTTTACAATATCTCATGTTTTTAATTTATAACTTATCGGTTTAATCTGTCAATTAACAATTGCATTTTTAAATCTTAATCCAATAGATGAGTGCACACTAAAAGCGAAATCAAGAACTGTAGATCAAGTTGGAAGCTCTTTAATATCTCATCTTGGTGTATACACAAAAATAGTTTTATCAAGAACCTCAATATTTAGCTGTGATTTAAATTTTTCTTTTTCAGAAGTATCTTTATAATCAGCAACGATTTTTTGTAATTTTTGAATCCATATTGATTGTTGCTCAGAAACTACAGTTGGAGCATTACTTTCAGAATATGCAAAATGGGCCGCAACTCAAAACTCTGCAACCTCGTCCATTTCTTTTGTCCTTATCTGAATCTCAACAGGGAAACGGAACATTCATAAAACAGTAGTGTGAATACTCTTGTATCAGTTGAATTTTGGAATCGCGATATAATCTTTAATTTTTTTAATTAAAGGGATATAATACTTATGGATAACTCAAAGTACCATATAACAGTCTCATACACTTTCGGTAATTACCCTAAATGCTAATAAATCCATAACAGTAGAAATATCTGTTTCATGATATTTTTTTGAAAGTTTTTCATAAATTCTATATGGACTTTTTATTCTTCCTTTTACTTCAAAATTTTGAACTCACTCTTTATGAAGCATGGAAGTTAACATCTTTACTCCTTTCTCAGTATATTTTTCCCCTTCACGGAAATATTTTCTCAAATAATTTAATATCCTAGAAAATTCATCAGGTTCCATTGTTGCAAAAGAACCATTCTCGAGAAGAAGTTGAAAATGGTATAATCACAATCTTTTTGCAATAGGAACATATATTTTTAATGTTTCTTCTGCAATCTTAAGTCTCTTTCTTTCTTCAGGGTGAAATTGCAATGTTTGAATATTATGAATACGATCAGCAAGTTTAACAAAAATTACTCTAAGGTCTTTAGCCATAGCAAGAAAAGTCTTTTTTATTGTTTCAAGATGTCTATCTTCTCACTGATATCTTACTTTTGAGACTTTAACTAATCATTCACATATTTCTGCAACCTCTTCAGAAAATTCTGCAGCAATTTCTTCTTTTGTAATGGGAGTATCTTCTATTACATCATGCATGATACATGCTAGAATTGATGCTAAGTCGGGTTTTAATTCCATTAAAAAGATCGTTGCTTTTAATGGATGAATGATATATGGTTCTCAAGAAAGTCTTTTAACTCAAGCATGTGCTGCTTTTGTAAAAACATAAGCATGACGAATTTCTTCTATTTGTTCTGGAGGAAGATATACTGAGGCTTGGGAAATAATCTCATCCAGCAAAAAAACAGGATCCTCGTCAAAGGTTAGTTGGTAATCAAAGAAATTATCAAGCTCCTTAATATCCATATCAAATAGAAATATAAATATCTACTATAAAGATTAGGAATACTAAATAAATAGTCAAGAGAAATCAATCTCTGGCTTAATAATTAGAAAAAAGCATTTTTTTGACTTCATTTTTCATCTCATAATGACCCCAATTTTTCTCACATTTCTTCATCTGGATCATGCAAAAACTTTGAAAGTTCTGCAGTTTTTTCTGAAGCTTTTTTCATATGTACATAATATTTTCATAATTCTGCAACAACATCTGATAATTCATCATTTTTTTCTAACAATTCAGTAGTTTTTTCTCTAAATAATTCATTTTCGGCAGTAAGTTCTTCCATCTCATCTTGCATGCTAATAATTTGATCATTAGCAGATTTCAAATTTTTTCTTAATTCAGAAATAATATCTTTATATTGATATTGAAAATAGAATATTCAGTATCATATTCAAATTCCACATAAAGCTGCTAAACAAATATATCCTCGCATAAAATTTTTCTAAACGATAAAATATTATCTTCTAATTATCATTTTTAGAAACGATTTCAATACAAATTTTTTAATATACAAATGGACTTTTTTCTTTAAATCTTTCGATTCAAAACTTTAATTTTGTTTCATCTTGAGCATATAACCTACAAATAACATCTCATTTTTTAATGTTATCTCAAAGTTTCTTATATAAATACATTCATGCTTGATTAATAACAGGACATCAAAGTTTTCTACAAATAGCATTAATGTCATGTAAATCCATAGATTTTAATTTTCATGCTTTATTAGCAATTACATCATATGTGTATTTACCGAGTTCAATACTTTCAGAATCAATATTAGGATTTCATCCTTGTGCTTCAATAATCTCTTGCATCTTTTTCCATGCGGCACCACTCTCTAATTGATGCTTAGCAAGAGCTTGTGCATATTTTCATTTAGACAATCCTACATTTTCGATAAGTTTACCTCAAAGGAAAATGATTTTATCCTCCAAATCTTTTGCTCTATCAGGATGCTGTTGAAGAATTCTTAATACTTCACGAACTTGTAAACATGCTCAGACTCAATTACCAATCACTTCATTAGCTTTTGTAATTTGAACAGACATCTTCATTCCAAGTTTTTCTCCAACATATTCAAATCTTTTTTTCCAATCTTTGGCTTCTGACATTGTTGTTACTTTTGCAGTAGGCCCTACAGGAATATCAATTAGAGAATGAGTAATTCCCATTGCATATTTCTTTGCCATAATAGAACTTACTACTTTTGCTCTAGATTGAATAGAAAGAGGGTATTGTACCTTAATTAATTTATCATCAGCTGGTGCAAGATCTAATCATCATCACCAAACTAAACAACAGTTTACTTTTTCAACAAGATTTTCTATACCTTTTTTATCAAAATTAATGTCCATAAGTATATTTACACATTCTCCTGTTGCTGCAGGCGAAGTAATTGATTTTGAAAAGTTTTTAGGAATTTTTATTCAGAAACTTGCAATAAGAGGAATAAGCGCCATCGTAGTTTCGTTTCCAGGTACTCATCAAATACAATGTTTATCCGCAATAATTTCTCCTTCTGGATATTTAAACATTACTCCACATTCAGCCATAGCTTTAGCAGTTAAATAAGTTTCTTCATCGGTAGTTGGATAGAAAAAACTTGAAGCAACATAATATGTCATCATAATATCGTCAAGCTTATTTTCAGAAATGTCTTTAATTATTGTATAAATTTCATCATAACTAATTTTTTCTCATCTCATTTTTTTCCTGATGGCTTCATTAGTGGCTGATTTACTTTCTGTAAGAGAAATACCAACCATATCGAGGCTTTTAAAATTATATTTTTTTGCCATTTCATCTGAAACAGCAACAGTTCATATGGTAACATGTTCTGAAAAAGAAACGTCAGCAACAATAGATTCTCACTCAAGAGTAATAATTTCTACTTTATTGTGTACAGTAATACCATAAGCCATAGCTTGTTGTGGATTTAGAATTACTATCATTCTGTCGCCATCCTGAAGATCACTTATAAACAGTCTGGCAGTAAAATAAGATTCAGGATCTTCCTTAAAAGGGTGATAGTTTTTTCTCCATTGGTCTACTTTTCTCGCAAATCGTCACATATTTTTATTTTTGTATAAGATTTAAAATTAACTTAAGTATAGTCATAACGCTGTATTTTGTCAAAAAATACGGTATTAAAATTATATAAAAAAAGACCGAATCATTATAGTCGATTCAGTCCTTTTTAAAATATTATAAAATATTATTTTCTTACCATTTTTCTCATCTTAGTTCTAGTCCATCCAGAAGCTGGAGCCATAACCATTTCAGAACCTCCTGCAGGTGTCCTAATATATCTATATCCATCAGGATCTGTTCTAAGTCTAGTTTCCCAACAAACTTTTCTTCCTCTCAAGAACCAGTTATAAGTAGATCATTTTGGGTTTGTATAAACTCAAACGACACCTAATTCTTTAGCTTCTTCCAATTCAAGCTTTCTTTTAGGATAATCAAATCTTCTACTTCCACGAATTCTACTAGCTTGTTTTGCTTGTTGTGCCTTTTTTTTAGCAATTCATTGTTTATTCGTCCTACTTGCCATAACAAAATAATTAAATCAGATAAAATATTTTAATTCTTTTCATTAACAACTATTGGTTTGTCTTTATGAAACAACAAATCCCATTTTGCTTTCAATAAAACGCGATATTGAATAATATACTGAATAACACTAAACAAAGATGTTGTTGCAAGATAAAGTCCTACTCATGAATTTAAAGACCAAACGATTCATGCCATCATAACTGTCATCATAACATTCATCATTCACATCATACCACTCATGTTTGGTAGATTCATACCACCTGGCATTTGAGTAGGTTTATTATTTGCTTTTTGAGTTAGACTAGTCAACCAAAATTGTAAAGCATTTAAACATGCAACCAAAATAGTTAAAACCAAATTGTGTGCACTAAATAAATCAATTCAAAGAAAACTATTCTGTACATTGGATAAATCTAAATACTTATTACCGAATCACCAAAAGAAACTATACAACCATTCACCAGGGATTGTTCATGAAGAAAAGGCAATAATTACGCGATATAATCAAATCAATATAGGTATTTGTATAAGCATTGAAATACAACCTTTCAAAGGAGCGCTTCCTTCTTTTCTCAAAAGCTTCATAGTTTCTTCAGAAAGCTTCTGGGGATCTTCTTTATATTTTTCTTGCAATTCTTGCATTTTAGGCTGAATGTTAGACATTCATTTACTCATATTTGCTCAAGCGATAGAGTTTCTTAACAAGAGAAGTCTTATGAGTATTGTAAGAATTACAATAGCAATACCTAGATTTCATCAAAATATTGCTAAGAACACTATTAAAAGGTTAAATACAGGACGGTATAAAAATTCAGCCCACAATATATTAAATCGGTTCATTACTTGTTTTGTTATATATAAAATTATTTATTTGTTATTTCTTCAACTTTAGCTTTTACCAAGGCATCGATTTTTCAAGACCATGTTTTTGTTAATTCTTCAATATTTTTTTCATTAGCTTTATGTTCATCTTCAGAAATTTCTTTGGCAGCAAATTGTTTTTTAGTGTCATTCATAGCATCTTGTCTTATCTGTCTAATTTGTGTTTTTGCATCTTCTCACATTCATTTTACTTGTTTAGCAATATGATCTCTTCTTTCTTGAGTTAAAGCAGGAATTTTTACCAATATATGAGATCATTGGTTATCTACTCAAACTCCTAAATCAGCTTCATAAATTGCATTACTAATTCATTTTGAACTAGATTTATCCCATGGTTCAATCTTTAATGTAGAAGTATCCATAACAGTAACATGAGCCAAAGTGTTTAATTTCATAACTCAGTAATCTGTATTTACATTTAAATTATCAACTAATCATGTTGTTGCTCTTCATACCTGTAATCAAGCGAATTCTTGCTCCAAATAAGAGATAGCTTTTTTCATTTGCTGTTCATAGCTTGAAAGCTCCATTATTTATATTATTTTACTTGATAAAAAAACTAAATTTAGTATATAAAGAAAAAACACTTTTTTGCAAGGAAAAAAATAGAGCACTAAAAGCTGTTATTTAAACGCTCTCTACAAAAAATGAAAAAAAAGATAAAGTCTTTAATCTATTTACTAGTGATATTTGCTTGAGTCTCTTTCTTATGAGGATGAATAACGAGTGCAGAAACAGGAGGGAAAGCATGTGAAGGAGAAAGACCAAGCGTTTGTTGAGCAACACCAGACACTTTGATTTATTACCTTGATTTTCAAAGAGAGATGTCTTCTGCTCTGCAAACAGAAGACTTTAAAAGTGTTGTAGAGACAATTCAAGAATCAGAGAAATGAATATTTTCAAATTGATTATTAAAATTGGGACAATTAGAAAACTTTGAAAATACTCTTGCAGGAAAGTCATTACAAGTATTTTATAAGACAGCGGAGAGGACAACAATTTCAATATTGACACTTGCATACCTTTTCGAGCTTTCTGCAATATCAGCATCTTCAGATAACACAATATATTTTACTATTCTTTTCCACGATAGACCTATAGTGAGAGATTGGTCAAGAGTATTAGATGTTGAATGGAATCTTAGTAAAAATGCTCAACGTATATGAGATATGTGACAAATACAGCAAACTATGGAAAGCACAAAGCCATTTCAAGAGATAATAAAGAAGTATCAAGGAAAATGATTACTATCATGATGAAGTAATCTTCCTCCTTCTATGAAATATACAGATTTGATAACAGAATTAGCTTTCATGAATGCTTCTGTAAAACGATTTATTGCCTATGATGCAACAGGAGCTATGTCAAATTTAACTTGATATATAAAGTTTAATGATGAATGGATAGAAAGTATTTCTAAAGATTATGAATGTGCAAGATGGTGATTATGATTTAAGTGTAATTCTAAGTGGAAATCAATTGGAGAAAATTTAAAGCAGTTAACTTCAAATACAAAGAAACAAGGAGTTTGAAGTTGGAAAAAAATAAAAAAATCTTCTTGTGAATTGTATCAGGCTTTATGATTTGGAAAGGGATATGACTGTGAAACAGAAAGTCCACGTAATAAGGAACAATGATATTTGACAGAGAAAGAGAAAAAAGTGCTTGAAAATGTTTATTGAATAGACACATCAAGCTCTTCTAATCAAAGAAAAAGCTTCTTTGATAGTATTCTTTGAGCACATGTAGAAGTTTTTAATTGATGGAAATCTTCATCAAAATCTGCTAATTATGAATTTTGAATAACAAAGACACCAAAAGATCTTTGGAATACTGCAAAATCTTGAGCAAAAAGTATATGAGCATGAGTAACAGCTTGATGAAAAGCTATATGAAAGGTAGCGAGTAGATTGTGGAATAAACTTTTCTGAAAAAAAGAGGTTGATAAAAAAGATAGTGAGAAGCTAAAGATTAATTCCATAAAAATTGAAGATATGAAAAGGACAGAATTTTGAACAGGGGTGATGAAAAATATTGAGGAATTGTTTGTAGCAAGGCAAAACATAGAGGCGTCTATATCTAATGCAACTAATACATCTTTGACAAGGGTAGTAAGTGTTATTGTAACAGATGTAAATGTTTTAATGGAAACAATTGGTGATAAAGATAAAAAAGGGACTCTTAGACATACTTTATATGATGTATGTACATATCAGTGCCAAAATAAGCAGGGGCCTTGCTATACTCCATAGATTTTATAATTAATAATAGGCATGAAAGAGAAAAATAAAATATTATTTTTCATCATTACATTGTTTGTATGAATGATGTTGTTTAGTCAGAAATGATTCGCCGAATCTAAAATTGATGAATCAGAGAAAGTTTATACATGATCTGATCTATGGTTAGTTACTTTTTTTGATCAAAATATAAATATAAATGACAAAGTAAGCATAATTTCAGGATTTTGTAATGCAATATTAGATAAATCTATGTCTGAAAAAGCAAAAGAATTAAGTACATGATTTAATGTATGAGATGCTTTATGATCAATTTATACTAATTCATGATCTGTATTTTTGTATCTTTTGTGTGCAAATTGAAATGATGATATAGATCATAGTTCGGAATTTCAGAAAGTTTTAAAAGAAGATTATGTAAAATTAAAAAATTTAAATAATTCAATATTCCCAAAAAGTTGTAGAAAAAGTTACGCTTGATGTGATATTTCTCTCCTCGCTGATACGATAATTACTCAGTTATTTTCCGAAATAGTAACATTAAAGGAAGCTGATATTATGTTGGTTAAAGATTTAAATCTTTCAAATGAAGACCATATAAATAAAATTATCAATCAGTATTGAGAAGAAAAATATTGAATATCGGTATCTGAGGCAAGACAAAATCCAATATGTTGAAATAAACAACATAGATATGATCAAACCTGCTCAATAATAAAAAAACATATGAAAGCTTTTCCAAAAGTGATAAAAAAATTTAAAATACTTGATTGAGAAAATATTTATAAAAAACGTGATGAAAACAAAATAAGTTGTTGAGCACCAGAAAATTCTCAGGAGTATGATTTGATTTATTGTTGAACGATATGAAGTTGAAATACGGATAATTGATTATATCCTACTGTTGGGCTTTTATATAATGAACTTTTTTGGTATACAATTTTTTGAACTTTTTATTGATCTACATTAGATGAGGCTCAAGAGAGGGAAAAACAAGAAGAACAAAGACAAGATGAAATAGCTGCAGTGAAAGAAAATTTAACAAAATTTCAGGAAATAACAAACAAGACAATTAGAGACCTTTCAAATATAATAATCAGTTATCCGATGCACATTGGATTCCTTATTATACAGGAAGATTTTCTATATTTTAGAGATAAATCATTGAGTAAAATAATTACTCCAATTTATACTATTTACAACAAATTCAGGAATGTTCAGTACAATTTGAAACCAGCAGGAGGATAAGAAGTCCTATATGAAAAAGATTATGCTCATATGAGTGATGAGTATCTTTTTTGTGAACTCAACATTTGCAGCAACATTTTGAGAGAAAACATTTTGAGAGAAAGTAAATAATGCTCAAAATAATATTAATAATTTATGAAATACAGCAAATAATCTTGCAGATCTTTTGACATCGCGAAAATCATCGACATTGAGTTATCAACAAAGTAAATATGATATATGAGCAAGTGAAAATAGATTATCGACAAATCTGTTTTGAGATAATGTTAAGGCTTACAATAATAGAAAATGGGGTGAGATATTAAAGTGAATAGAGGTGGCAAAAGCGTGAATTCAGAGAGACTATGCTAATTGTAATATGTCTGATGAAGAAATATTATCAATTCTTTTTTTCACAAAAAATTCTCGTGATGATATAGCTATTCAATTAAGAAAATTTTTATCAGAAAAAAAACTACCAAAGAGGGCTCAATTTAATCAAGCATGTAAAAAATTAACGGGATGCATGAAAGGAGAAGCAACAGATAATAAAGATACCGCGTGTCAAGATGAGGTTTATAGTAGGTTTGCTGCATGATATGATTCAGAAAAAAATAAAAATAAAGTTGAGGAGGCTAACCTAGGAAATGATAAGTATTGGAATGGAACAAATGATGACTCTGCTTATGATCTTCTTGTGGATATTTCAAAATTAATGAAAACATGGTTTGACTCGGCAAAAACATATCCTGAAGATTTTAATCCTGTAATATTTTATCAAAATCCATCATTTAACTGAGGATGAAGTCAATGATGAGGACAATGATGAAGTCAATGATGAGGACAATGATGAAGTCAATGATGAAGCCAATGATGAGGGCAATGATGAAGTCAGTGATGAGGACAATGATGAAACCAATGATGAGGACAATGATGAAACCAATGATGAGGCAGTTCAAATTTAAGTGATGATCCATTAGTAAATGCTTTCCTTAAATGAAATGAATGGATTCAGACAAATAGTGATGAAGAGAATCCTGCATTTGTAAATCAATGTGTAGTTATATGAAGTGATGTTATTGGAAAAGATTCAGAAGAAGATGAAAACAATTCTGAATCTCAAACATTCTCTCCTTTAGAGTTAAGTCAATGAGATGTTGATAATATGATTAATGGTATTATGGATGATGCAGATTCAATTAGTTGTACAAGATCTCCAGAGTTATCATGAGAGAATAAATGAAGAGAGGAAACTGTAATAACAACAGATCCTGATGTAGTTAATGCTATGAAAGAAGAGTTAACAAAATGTGTTGATAAATGTGATGGATTGAGAATTGATGAAAAACTTGCATGCAAACTTCAATGTTTATGTGCAGAATATAAATCTCCAGCTATTCCTAAGGAAGAAGAATGATGAGAAGAAATAGTTGTTCGTTTTCTAGAAGAATGAGCATTTAGATTGAGGATCTGTACAATCCCATCTAAAGTAGTAATAGCCGATACAAATAGAAAGACTCTCTATAGTATTGAAAGAATTATGCAGGAAGTTTGGGATGTTTGGAATGATTTATATAATGGAGGAGAGATTAATCCGAAAGAACGTAAAGAAGAATTCATGGATAGTTCGCTTCACGACCGGAAGATATCAGATCAAGCTTCTTTTGTCTTTAGTATTACAAGAAAACTTCCAGATTCTCATGAACAGAGTTCTGGAGAAAAAGTGAAAGAAGCAGAGGAAATAAATAAACAGTTATTTAAATATTTTAATTATAATAATAGGAATCAGTTTGTAGTATTAGACAATCATGCAGCTAATTTATCCTCAAGATCTTTACAAAAAACATGAGAACCAGAACAAACTCAAAGCGCAATAGATACGGAAAGTGAATTTCATTCTAAGCAATTAGCATCTGTGAATTCTCAAATGTATAAGAATTTGGACAATTGGCACAGTTTATTATATAATTTTAATACAACTTTGAAAGAAATGAATACTGTGTTAGCTTCTTTTCAAAAGACGGAAAGTAACTAATACAAAGGCATAAATAATAAAAAAACAGTAATCATTTACTGTTTTTTATTTTAGTCTCAGAATACTTTTTTAAGACGTTGTAATCAGGTTGCATTAACCTTTTTTTCATTACCCATAACTATAATTGTAATATCTCACGGATAGTTTTTTAAGACATCAGTTAGGGTATTTATTTTTTCAAGACTATCAGGGAGTCTATTAATAGAGAAAAGTTTTTCTTCTGTTGACTGGGGTTCAACCGAAATATCTCCTTCAAGAACTTCATTATTGTTTTGATCTTCAAGAAAGTTGTCATCTACTTCGTTGTCAGTTAATTTTTCATCAAAATCATTGTCATCAATGTCCTTTTCGAGATTTTGAGTTAATGAAGTATTCTTTTTAACTTCTTCGACTAAAGCCGCTTTTATTTGTTCGATTTCTTGTTCTTGATTGATTCAATATCTTTCATGTTTAGCTCTTTCAACAGTCCATTCTGGATCATATCTAGATCAAGCAAGAGATTTTAATGTTTCATAGTCAGTTTTTATGAGCTTATCAATATATATTCTTCAATTATTTTTACTTCAGTAAAGAATAATTAAATCAAATTTCTGCAAATCAGGTGCCTCTTTTACAAAAAATTCCCAATTTCAAGAAATATCCTCAATTTTTACAAAAAATCATTTCTTTTTGGCTCTTTGGACTTCTTTAATATATCAATGGATGATAAATTTAGGCAATTGTTGTTGGTCAATAACTTGGTTTAAAAATGAAAATTTCTTAATATATTGATATAGTCAATCTAGAGGGTTTCATGTAATAAAAGATTTTAGAACTTCTTGCTCCATTAATAGTTTTTCAATATGACTAGCTTCATCACATTTTTTTAAAACAACTTTCATATCAACTCAGAGTCATCAGAATAATCATAAATCAGCAGTACTGATATTTTTTGTCCAGTTAATAAGATTTTCCATATTACTAAGTAAGATATTTCTATCTCAAAAATCATCAAGTCAGCCAGATTTTATGATTCCTTCCAATGATTTTTTATTAATAACGGGAGAACATCTTTTTAAAAAATCTTCTAATGATGAATATTTTCAGTTTTTCTCTCTTTCATTAGCAATAAATTCTCAAACATCTGCTCATATTCATTTTACGGAAAAAAATCATAACCTAATTCCGTTTTCTGCAACACTTACATGACTAAAAGAATGGTTGATATCGGGTCTTAAAATAGAAATTCATTTATTCTGAATTTCTGAAATATAGAAACTTTGTGTATCAGTGTCTTCCTCTACAGAACGGATAAGTGCAGCATAAAATTCTATAGGGAAATATGTTTTTAAATAAGCAGTTTGATAGGCAACCATTGCATAACAAACGGAGTGTGATTTATTAAAAGAATAAGATGCTGCGGGTTCTATCATTTTTTCATAGATATTGGTTGTTGTTTCTGGCTTATACTGCCTATAGCTTGCTCATCTTTCAATGAATTCTTTTTTAAGTTTTTCAATAACTTCTTTTTTCTTTTTTCCTACTCATCTTCTAAGCATATCTGCTTCACCTAATGAAAATCATGCCATAGCTTGCACCAAAAACATTAATTGCTCTTGATAAATAGCAATTCAATAAGTTAACCCCATGATTGGAGAAAGATCTTCTATTAGTTTCTTATTCTCTTCTTCAGCTACATCTG
>Ga0247608_10001792_pt1 | contig 28532 bp, 22 predicted proteins | sample 176DNAGHGlowgp2_FD_193490 | JGI IMG/M metagenome (GOLD analysis project Ga0247608, IMG submission 193490) | Sheep rumen microbial communities from Palmerston North, Manawatu-Wanganui, New Zealand - 1766 DNA GHGlow gp2 | ecosystem: Host-associated > Mammals > Digestive system > Stomach > Rumen ... | reverse complement strand
ATCAGCACTCTTCGTAAACTCCGAGAAGTAGCAGAACAGCATACTCCCGAACTCCGGGTACTTCACCGCCAGGATCTCGCCATCCTGACAGTAGAACGTAAACTTCACGCCCCGGTATGACCACTCCTCGACCACGAACTCCCGCCCGTCGAGCGTCCCCGTGTACGCCCGCAGGAACTCGATCTTGTGCCCCGGAATGAATATATCCGGCAGGCTATAGAGGATCTCCGCATCCGAGAACTCCGGTCCCGCCGGATCTGCCCGCTGCATCCCGTCATCCGTCGCGGTATAGATCGTGTCCCCGAGCCGCACCCGCATCACCACATAATCGAACGACCCGTCGTGCGACGAAACCCCGTCATAGTCGTAGAAATCCGCCCCGTCGAAGGAGAGCACCGACTGGTGGATCTTATACGCGCCGAAGGTCCACATCTCCAGCGAGAACGGCTGCAGCGACTGGAAATAGTCGATATAGCCCTGCACGACCGGCGACTCATCGAGGTCCCCGCTCTCCGTGACCACCCCCGACAGGTCGAAGAAACCGTGCGCCTCCAGATCCTCCCGCTGCCAGTCCGCCGCCGATTTGTCCGCATCCGCCACGGCCTGCTGCGCCTTTTCTTCCGTATTTTCTTCGGCAAAAGCACTGAGTTCCTGAAGATCTACGTCGACCGTTGCGCTTCCGATGAAATAGTATACCGTCAGCCCCTCGGCGCCGTACTCCCAGCCCCCGATGATCTTTCCGTCCTCGTCGAGAAGCACTGCGATCGTCTCCGCATCGGCCTCATCGCCGACCCTGTAGAACTCGCAGAACGCCGGCACCATCGTCGACGACGAGATCAGCCGGTGCCCCTCGCTGTCGAATCCGTACCCCGCATCCGATCCGGCCGCCCGGCTCTCCTCGTACGGAACATAGCTCACGGCGAACCCGCCGACGAAATCGTAAAGATCCAGTGTCTTGGCAAAAGGCGTAAAAGGCATCACCCCTGCGATGTCTGCGTCATCGAGTTTCGTATAGACCGGGACCGTATCGTAGCGCGCATACCCCACGCCGCCCTCGATAATGAGCTCATAGTACGAGAGGTCCTGCGGCACCCGGACGTCGTCGACCGTCGCATCCGTCTGCAGGACCGTGTTCTCACAGACATAGATGCTGTCGCTGTCCGCGGCATGCGTCACAGATTGAAAAGTACTCTCCGAGATGTACGTATATATGGTCTCCATGCTGGCGTTTTTCTGGCCCGCTTCAAGTTTCGGCGCGTCGTACGGTGCGCTCCGGTCGATCGCCCAGGTTCCGTCCACAATCGTCATCAGGTCCCCGCACTTTCCGAAAGCCGCGCCCGCCGCTGCCTCGTAGATCTGATCCAGCATCGCCCGGCTCTCTTCATCGGAAGAAGCCCGGAAAGCATGCTCGTGTCCGCTGAAATCCCGCATCAGCCAGTCTCCGTTACCCAGATACATAACTTCCGTCTGCGTCTCCTGGCAGGTCACCGTCACCAGAGTCGAATTCATATAAGAAAAATCGATCCCGTCCGATTCATACCACGGCCCGTCCGAGGTGCCCACACCATTACGCTCACAGAAATCCAGAAGTTCCGAAAGAAGTGCGTCCGTCTGCTCCTTATCCTCCACATGGAAAACCGCGGACGACTCCTGCGAGGCGCCGGACGTTTCGATCCGAAGCGAACTGGCCAGGCTCAGAAGATCCGCCGTCGCACCGCTCAGCGAGACAAACTCGGAGACGGTGAATTCCTGCGAACCATCGAGCGAGATGCCCTGTACGATCACATAGGCCGAATCGGAAGAAATGCCCGCGATATTGATCCCGTACACATACGGCATGTCATAAGTGAGTTCGTCATTTTTGATATACTGCTCGAGATGCGCCTGGATCCTGGAATCAGCGAAGATGATGTCCATCCCTGTCCGTACGGCCTGCTCGATCAGCTCCGGCGCGACAGCATTCATAGAGATCCCGTTCAGAGACCGGCCCGAGACCACGAAGAAGATCCGCTCGTCCGGAAGTTCTTTGAGTTTGTGGTCCGGCCCCAGAAACTTCGCCTGATCCGGCATATCCCTGAGCATATCCTCCACATACTCATCGTAGGTCATATCGGCCGTGTTCATCTGGGCGACGGACATCTCGTAATACTCTTCCGAGAACACATATTCAGCCGTAAGTTGTAAGTAAGCAGAGAAGAACATATTCTCGTCGGTACTTCGGTACTCGCCGTGATCCGTGAGAACGAAGATCGCGGAATTATTGCTTCTCCATTCATCGGCCATGCCCCGCACCACAGAATCGTCCGGAGGGGCGATCGTGATCTTCGAAGGATCTCTCTGGGCGGTCGAATTGCTCGGATCCTGAGAAGACGCGGTGGAATCGCCCGGGTCGGTTTCCTTGCCGTCGCCCGTATCCGACGCGGCCGCACGCTTCGATCCCAAATCGTCCTTATCCGTATCCGCCGTTTCGTTTCTCCTGCATCCACAGAAGGAACCTAATGCCAACGCGAAGGTCAGCACCAAAGCCGTTAATCGAGTCTTCTTCATGTCTATACCTCAATCCCCATAAGCCCTAATAGGCCATATTTCCGATGCTGGAAGCACTGTGTCGTCTGTACTGTCGTTTTTCTCTACCTATCATAGCATTTCATGGAAAGTCCGTGAAGCACCTCCCGGGGGAGAGAGGAGAAGGAGAGGGGAGAGGGTAAAGGGATCGTTTCAAGTTGGGGAGAAGATTGTACCTGTAATCCGTGAAGCCCCATGGTTTCAGTTGACTCGTTGGCATACCGATGCTACAATACAGATAAAGAAGCACAGTCCGCAAGGACGGTTGCCTTGGGTTTGTTATAAACCACCCTAAGGACGCCAATCCATATTAGGGTGGTTGTTTTATTTGCGCTTGTACCTGTTATCCAGGAAGGCAAATAGCTTCAACAGTGCTATCAAGAAGCTGACCAGCAAACTGATCAAGGTGATAACAAGAGATAGAATCTCGTAATCTGTCATACGCATCCCTCCTTTCTCAATCTATTCCCGAGGGAACGACAAGAACCGGAGGCAACCGCCCATTATGCAGACTGTGCTCCCACTTATTATATCACAAAATCGAACAGATGTTCCCTGTTATTATCTATTCTTTGAATTTTTGGGGGCTTGTAAAACGGCTTCAATACGGGCTTTTTTGGGGGGCAGACAAGAAGCAGAGCAGATTCCCGTTTGATTCTTGTCTGAAACAGAAGTGTGCGACAAGAGCTAGAGGAGATTTCCATTTGGTTCTTGTCCGAATCTGAAAGGCACGACAAGAGCCAGAGCCGAATTCCGTTTGATTCTTGTCAGGCCTGTCCGGGCAATCTTTACCCAATCTTAACTTTTTCTTGGCGTTTGCTTGAAGTCTCATCGATAATATGTAATCATGCACAGCAGGGATGAGCCCGGGACGCCTGATCCGGAAAGCGAAAGGGCACACTCCGAAACGAAACAAGGACAGTGCAAGTAGGAGAGTATTAGAAATGTTAGACGTAAATCATGTGACCAAGAAGTATGGAAAAAACCTCGCGTGCGACGACGTATCGTTCACGCTTGACTCAGGAAGCCTCACCGTCCTGCTCGGACCGAACGGCGCCGGCAAGAGTACGATCATCAAGTCGATCATCGGCTTCCTTAAGTATAGCGGACAGATCTCCGTAAACGGCATCCCGAACAAGACCACAGCCGCCAGAAAGATCCTCGGATACATCCCGGAACTTCCGTCACTTTACCCGACACTGACCGTCATCGAGCATATGGAGTTCATCGCCCGTGCCTATAAGATGACCAACTACAAAGACCGCATCGAGATGCTGCTCAAGCGTTTCGAGCTCGACGACAAGAAGAAGAAATTCGGCGACGAGCTCAGTAAAGGCATGCAGCAGAAATTGAACCTCTGCATCGGCCTTCTGCCTGATCCGGACATCCTCCTGATGGACGAGCCGCTACTCGGCCTCGATCCCCACGCGATAAAAGAACTGAAATCCATGATCGAAGAGATGCGCCAGGCAGGGAAGACCATGCTCATCAGCACGCACATCATCGACAGCGTAGACATGCTCTGGGACAGAACCGTCATCATGCAGAAAGGTAAGGTCCGCGCCAATGTCACCAGACCCGAGATCGAAGGACAGGGCAAATCCCTGGAGGATCTGTTCTTCGAGGTCACCGAAGGAATCGATTCTTCCTCGGTAAAAGCACTGCCGTCCGAGCAGGAAGCGGAAACCGTTTCTGAGGATGCCGAAGCGAAGGGAGAAGTGACGAAATGAGACTCTTTTTCTACTACACCTGGCACTCCCTCGTGAACACTCTCAAGAGGGTGCTGAAGACGTGGGTTGCATTCTTCCTCGTATGCCTCGTTATCGGAATCGTGATCGGATTAGGTATTTCCATGTTTCTTCCGGATTCAGACAAGGAAGATGAGAAGAACACCAATACGATCGAAATGACAGAAGATCAGACCGAGGAAGATGAAACCGAAGTGGCGGTCAGCGCCAAGAAAGATAAAGAATGGGGATTCCTTTCCTCCCGTGGAAAGACCAAGACGGATCTCGTGGATCTCGTGATTACGGCCGTCTTCCTCCTGATGCTTGCTACGAATATCAGTAACGCCAAGAGCTCCGGCAGGATCTTTAAGCCCGCTGACGTGCCGATGCTGTTCGCCAGCCCGATGAAACCACAATCGGTACTCATGTTCCGGCTCATCGGATCTCTGGCTGGAACACTGGTCATCGCACTCTATATGGTATTCCAGCTGCCGAATCTTATCACGAATATGGGACTCAGCCTCTGGGGCGCCGTCTCCCTTCTCATCGCGTACGCACTGGTACTCATCTTCGGCACACTGGTACAGGTGGCTTTCTACACCATCATGTCCAGAACGAAGTACGGCACATCCGGCCTTGGCAAATGCGTCATCGCGGTTTACGCCGTGATCGCCGGTATCTTCGGTATCTACATGGTATCGACAGGTAAAGACGCACTGACCGCCGCATTTGATTTCTTCGCCAGCAAAAACACGTACTGGGTTCCTTTCTGGGGCTGGATGCGCGGCTTCTGCTGCCACGCCATCGAAGGAAACATCCCACTGTCGCTTCTGTTCCTGGCGCTGTTCCTCTTCGCCTGCGTCCTGATCGTCGTATTGATCTGGAAAGTGCCGGCAGACTTCTACGAGGATGCACTCGTTGAGACAGAGAAGCAGGCCGTCATGATCGACAACGCGAAGAATGCACAGGCCGGTGTGGCCGTCGTCCGCGAGAAGGACAGAAGCAACAAACTCGAGCGTGACGGATTTAAGAGAGGATTCGGAGCGAATGTGTTCCTGCACAAGGCCATCTACAACCGTTTCCGCTTCGCGAAGTGGAAGGTCTTCTCGATCACCATGGTCGTATTCACCCTGACGGCCGGATTTGCCGCCTGGTTCGCTAAAGGAAGCGATCTTCCTGTCGACCCGTTCCTGGTCCCGGCCTGCGCTCTGGCGTTCCTGATGTTCTACAGAACCCTGGGTAACCCGCTGAAGGAAGACACCAGCCGCGAGTTCTTCATCCTGATTCCGGAATCTCCTCTGAAGAAGATCTGGTTCTCGCTTCTTGGAAGCGTAGCCGTCAATGCCATCGATCTGGTCGTTCCGATCCTTGTTGCCGGCATTATGCTCAAGACGAATCCGCTGGTCATGCTCGGCTGGATGCTGTTCATCCTCTCCATATCCCTCTTCGGAACGGCGGTCGGAACATTCGTCAATATCTCCGTCCCGGGCGAAAGCGCACAGACCATTAAGACATTCGTGCAGATGATGCTCCTGTACTTCGGACTTTTCCCGGCAGCCATATTCGTTATCCTCGGCGTAGTCTTCAAGCTTCCGGTCCTGACACTTGTACTGGGAACCGGCGTGAACTGCGGAATCGGAGCACTCTTTACCCTGATCACCCCGCACTTCCTCGTGAACCGCTGACAGCACCGGAAGAAGTATAGTAAAATAAGTGAAGAAAATGCCGGAGAAGATTCCGGTCCGCCTATCGGATCGAAGAGAAAAGATGCACCCGGCTCGGAACTCTACAGTAAGATGACCGGCCAGATCTGCGAACTTCTGGAGCAGAAACTCGGCATCCCCGGAAATGCGGTCTACGTGACCTACCACCCGGTACGCGACTGGGGCTGGAACGGCCGCAACTTCTGATCCCTGAATAAACAGAAAATAAGACGAAGGACCTGCCATCTTCCTTCTGCATCAGTCCCAGGCCGGAAGCGCTTCGGACGCAGAAGAGGAGCAGGTCCTTTCTATTACTTCAAGAGTAGAGATCGTTCAGAGTGAGGAGAACGGCATTAGGATCTTTGTTATCCGTGACCCACGTCGAAAAACCAGATAAAGAGAAGAAAAGAAAACGAATTTCTTTATATCTTGAATCGATGAGTCCTCGTCTTTCGAGCAAAGACTCATAAACAGATCTGTCAATGGAGCAATTGGTAAATTTGCATTCTCCAATTACTGCCTTGCGATCCTGCTTGCTGATAGCTACTACGTCTATATCCGTTGGTATGCGATCATGTCCGGTTCCCCACCATCTCCCGACGTCTGTTAAGATGGACCCAAACTTTCCCTCTAATCCCGCCTTTAGGGTGTAGTATCGGCACATCTCTTCAAATGTGCTGCCCATGAATTCGTGGAGTCTGCTCTTAACATAATTCTCATAGAAGACATCGCCACGATTCATTTCTATGGCAGCTTTACCGTAGGGGACGAAACTATACCAGAAACGATACATTCCATCCGCTATCTCGTAGAAAGTCTTCTTTTTATTCTCTGCATCTGTCATGGGCGTGATCCGGGAAATGATGCCCACAGTCATCAGGTTCTTAACTATATATGTGAGCGAGGCTGTAGAAATGTGGGCCTTTTCTGCAATCTCGTTCATCTTATTAGCACCATTAGCACAAACAGAAATGACGGTGTTATAACTGTTGACGGTTCGGAATTCCTGCGTCAGAAGATTCAACGGTTCTTCATAAAGATAACCGGAAGGAGAAAAGAAAAGGGATATCAGATTCTCGTCAAGTGAGAGGCGAGAATCGAAAAGTGACAAGTATTTTGCTACACCACCGGTCACACCATAAACGATAGCTTTCTCTTCATTTGTGTAATTCGGAACAAACTTAGCAGAATCCAAATAGTCAAATGGCTTAAGAAAAATCTGATTTGTTCTTCTTCCGAATATGGGACTTTTCTCGCTTAGGATTTCCTTCTCCATAAAACTGACTGAAGAACCGCATATTATCAAGTATATATTCTTGTCAAAAAATATAGTGTCTATGGCCCCCTGAAACTTTGATAGAAAAGAAGTGTCCGATTCGGCAATATAAGGGATCTCATCAAGAACAATGATAGTCTTCTCCCTTTTGCTTACATTTCCTACGAAACGAAAGAAACTGTTTAGATCGCTAAAAGTGCTTCCGCTCATTTCCGGAGATAAGTCTTCAATGAATTGAGCAGACCACTTCTTAACATTGTCTTCCAGAGAACTCTGACTGGCTATATAATAAGAGGCTCTCTTATCTTTAATGAATTCGGAGATCAGACACGATTTGCCGACCCTTCTTCTTCCATAGATTACAGTCATCTGAAAGCCGGATTTCTTGTATGTTGCTTCCAATACACGTAATTCGTTCTCGCGACCTATGAACATATGTACCGCCCCATCCACTTCTTTATGCTAAAACACATTTTAGTTAACTGTATTTTACTACGAGACAGGGAAAAGTCAATATGTCGACAGAAGAGCGATCGGACACTCCATCGTGTCTCCATAACCCCCAATAAAAATAACCCGAATGGGTGATTGTTTCCTTATCCTGCAAGTGATATCTTATATTTAACTAATTATCAAAGATTTTTGGTTGTGACGTTTTCATTTAGAGATCAAACAGAACAAAAAAGCATATGGTGGGAACGGGGGAGTTTGATCCTTCCCGCCGGAAAGAGGTTAGGAGGAGATGGTATGAAACTACGACAGGTGGCAAGTGCCTTGCTTTCACTGGCACTGGTATTCTCGGCAGTTACCGTGGCCGGCACGAAGAAACTTCAGGCAGCAGGAGAGCACTCGATTACAGTCAACGCGATCAGCGCGACATATGCCCACTATACAATCGAGGGCGTGACGGACCGGCATGGACCGATCGATATGGCAGGCGGTACGTTCGAGCTTTCGAAATATTCCGCTGAGGAAGGTGAGAAGATCGAAGTTTCGGCCAACCCGAAAGCAGGGTATGCAATTGATTTCATTCTGGTGGGTAACGGCGCAGCGGGTACGGATATTTCCGCTCAGGAGTCGCTGGATTTTACCATGCCGGATGAAGATGTGATCATCGACGTCATGTTTAGAGCTGTAGAAGGCGCGGATCCTGAGTACGGAGCCTTCTTCACGACAACGGAAGCATATGGAACCATGGATGCCAAGATCTGTGCAGATGCGGCTTCAGCAAACGGATTCCTTCTTCCGGAACCGACATTTGATTGCCCGGACGATAAAATGTTCGTTGGATGGGTGAATACGGATGACGGAGAACTCTATGCACCGGGCGCGAACGTTCCGATCCCGCAGGGTGGTCTTCTGTTTATCGCGGACTATAAAGACTTCAACATACAGGCCATCTTCACTCCCGGAGAGCATGGTACAGGCACGATGGAACCCCAGGTTCTTACACAGAGATCCCAGGCGGCCGCCTGGAAATTCCCGGAATGCGGATTCGACGGGGAAGACGGATATTGCTTCGACCACTGGGATCTTGTGGGAACCACATATTACCCGGGCGATCCGCTAAGTCTTGAACTGGATGTAGAATACATGGCTTTCGAAGCAGTGTGGAAGCCTCTGGAGAACACCTGCTATGTCGTTTCGGCAGGTGCGCTGAATGTCCGCCAGTCCCCGACGAAAGCATCCCCGCGCGTCGGTGGCCTTAGCTTCGGTGATGCTTTTACCGCGACATCTGAGAAGGTCGTGGACGGGGAGAAGTGGATCCGCCTGAAGTACAATGGCACCGAAGGACAGATCGACGGATGGGTCGCAAGAGAATTCCTGTATCTGACCTATACTGTCGATACAGCGATCGAGCCGCAGAAGGTCACCGTCACGGCCGGGGCGTTAAATGTCCGCTCCGCTCCGGAGAAAATCGACGATCCCAGCAACCGCATTACCGGAGTCACAGCCGGAAAAGAGATCCTCGTCACAGGCTATCTGGAGAATGGTACCGAAGACGAAAGTGATGACTGGCTGGTTATTGACATCGTGATAGAAGGCGTTCACAGACTTGGGTTTGTCATGGCCAAATACACCGAAGGAGTGATCGATAAGAAAGAGATCGTGAAGCATAGTCTTGATCTTTCAGGTAGCATCCCGACCGGATACAGCCTCACTTCGGCTGCTGCCGCAGCCGTAGCAGCTGGCGATAGCGCAGTACTGGATCTTAGTAATTTCACAAGTGAGGGCAATGGCCTGTTTACCGTAGTGATCTATCCGGACGATGCGTGTACCTTCAGTGAATTAGAGAAAGAGAACATCTCGATCGATTCGAGCCTGAAGAAGAGTGTTATGGACATGGTCCGAAATGAAGACGGCAGTATCGCCCTGACCCTTGCCCCCATTGACCCGGTGAAAGTCACTTTCATGGGGCTGGATGCGGAGTCCAATGCCTCGGAGCTCCTCTCCCGCTATATCAGCAGCGGCGAGACCGTCACCAAGCCGGACGAAGAGCCGACGCTCGAAGGGGCGACCTTCACCGGATGGTTCGAAGACGAAGAGTGCACGATCCCCTTCGATTTCAGTAAGGCGGTCTCGGGAGATATCTCCATATTCTCCGGCTTTAAGCTGAACGAAGAGAAGAGTACCGAGCCGACGACACAGGAAAGCGAAACGGTTACAGAGCCTGAGGAGAATCCGGAGGTTACGGAACCGCAGGTCACCTACACGGTCAAGGCCGAGAACGATAAGGTCGTCCGCGGATCCGGAAATCCCTTCGTGATCACGGTGAAGAGAAGCGTAGACGACGCCGAACTCTGCTTCCAGCTCTTCCGGGGCGTCAGCATCGACGGCAAGCCCTTGGTAAAAGACCAGAACTACACGGCCGAGAAGGGGAGCACGATCATCACGATCCTTCCGGAACCTCTCGAAGCGTTAAGTGACGGCACACACACCATCACGGTCGAGTTCGCAGACGGAAAGACGGAGTTCACGTTCACACTCGCCCAGCCGGAGACGGAAACGAATACGGAGAACAAGACCGAGGAAACGAAGGCGGAAGATCCGACTTCCACACCGGCACCGGCGAAGAACGGAACCGGAAGACCGAAGACCGGTGATGTCGGGAGCAGCACAAGAACTGCCGTCATCGCGATCCTTGCACTCTGCGCCATCGCATCCATCGTCCTGATGGACAGAAGAAAGAAGAACGAAGACGAGTAAGCCGGACAGAAGAAGAGTAAGCCGAAAGAACCGGACAACCATTCAGAAGAACAGCAAAAACGAAGATGGCCGCATCCGCAGGGAGGCGGCCATTTTCGTAGGCTCCCTTACTTTCTGAAAAGTGTCGAACGAAATAACAACTTTTTTCTCTTGTCGTCTTTCTCAAGTTTATTTGCATACTCAACTGGTTGTGTTATAATCACACTTGGTTTATTATGTGTCGCTGGAAGTGCGCCCTGATATATGGGGCTTTCGGCGCGATTTATATATAGGGGCGTTACCGACATGGCATCAGAGAGAGTAAATAAGCAAGAGGATGAGATCGATCTGCTGAAATTGGCACTGGTCCTTTGGAAGAGAGCTTGGGTCATCGTGCTCAGCGCGATTGTAGTAGCTTCGATCTGCTATTACTGGACATACCGGAACATGTACACGACATACCGTTCATCGGCGATGCTGTACGTCAACAACAATTCGGTATCCCTCGGATCGGCGAAACTGAGTATCACGAACGGCGATATCAAGGCCGTCAACAACCTGATGGAGACCTACTCCGTCATCCTGACGTCCCGAACCACGTTAAATGAGATCATCCAGGAAACGGGGATCCCGTTCTCCTACGAACAGCTGAAGGACATGATCACGACCGAGACGGTCGGCGACACGGCGATCTTTAAGATCACGGTCACCGCACAGGATCCGGAACTCTCGGCCCACCTGGCCAACTCGATCCTTGAAGTCCTTCCGTCGAAGATCACCACCGTTATCGAAGGATGCTCCGTACAGATCGTTGACTATGCCGTCGCAGGTACGCCTGTAGTAAACGGCAAGCCGGTCAAGTCCGCGGCCATCGGCGCCCTGATCGGTGTCGTGCTCAGCGCCGGTGTCATTATCTTCCTGAGCCTCATCGACACGAAGATCCGCGACGAGCAGTTCCTCTTAGATACGTATAAGGGTATCCCGGTACTGACTTCTGTACCGGATCTCAACGAAGCCGGTAAGGGCGGCGGATACTACGGGTACGGTGGAAGAACCACCCAGAGAGAGTCGGAGAAACTCCGCGTAGGCAACAATGTCCGTCAGGCAGCGCCTGCTCCGAGCGGCAAGACCAGAGCCGAAGAGGATCCGAGACGGGAAGCGACCCCGAATATGAGACCGGGAAACGAAGGTAAGTGACATGGCGAAGAAAGTAGTACGTAACGAAGAGAACGATCTCGATTTTATCGGAGATAAGCTTGGGTTCGAAGGTAAAGAAGCCTATAACCTGCTCCGTACCAATATCCTCTACGCCGTCAAGCGTAAAGAGCGTTCGGCACGAGTCATTGGCGTGACGAGTTCGGTACACGGAGAAGGAAAGAGCCTGACCTCTCTGAATCTGGCGCATTCCATCGCAGAGAGCGGTCGTAAGGTCCTCCTTGTCGAGTGCGATATGCGACTTCCTACCTTAAGAAAGAAACTCGGCCAGAAGAAATTTGCCGGCCTTTCGAATCTCCTTGCCGGAGTAGAGGAAGAGGGCGATGTATTAAGACAGAACGTCGGTGCCCAGGGCCTCGACATCATCTTCGCGGGAAAGGCACCGCCGAACCCGTCTGAGCTCCTGGCTTCCCATGCGTTTGCCAAGCTGATCGAGAAAGTAGAGAACTACTACAGCTTCATTATCCTTGACCTGCCGCCGGTATGCGAAGTGTCGGATGCCCTGATCGTCAGCAAGCTTACGGACGGCATGATCGTGGTTGTAAGACAGGACTACAGCACCAGCACGGATCTCGACTACGCGATGCGCCAGCTGGAATACGTAAATGCGAAAGTCCTCGGATTCGTCTATAACGGTGCCGAGAGTAAGACGAAGCGTTATAAGTATAAATACAAGTACGGGAAGGGCTACACGTCGAAGTCATGATCGATATCCACAGCCACGTTTTACCGGGAATAGATGACGGGAGCAAGAATACGGAGATGTCGCTCCAGATGCTTGCCGAATCGAAGAGACAGGGTGTGGACCTGATGTTTCTGACGCCCCACTTCTATGCCGATATGACGGATCCGGATACGTTTACCGAGAGACGAGCAAGAGCGGAACTGAAACTTCGCGAAGCGGTCAAAGACGACCCGCAGCGCTATCCGAACTATATATTAGGCGCAGAAGTGCATTATTTCCGGGGGATAGGACGAAGCGAAGAGATCGAAAGACTCTGTATGGGGAACAGTAGATATATTCTTCTGGAACCCCCCTTCAGGACCTGGAAAGAATCTTTCTTAGAAGATGTAAGACTTCTGCGGGATGAGCAGGACCTGAAGGTCATCATCGCCCACATCGAGCGGTACTTCGATCAGGACAGAAACCTGGTGGAAGAGCTCCTTGAAGAACCGGGCATATACATACAGTCGAACGGGGAGATCTTCCTCGACTTCTGGGGGCGGAAGCGGCCGCTGAAACTTCTGGAAGAAGGAAAGATTCATTTCTTGGGATCCGACTGCCATAACATGGGACACCGGCCGCCCAATCTCGCGCAGGCGAGAGAACTGATCGGGAAGAAAATAGGAAGAGAAGCCCTCCAGAGGATCGATCGCAACAGCATCGCTCTGGTGGATGAAGCAAGATAGGAAGGAGGTAAGGCCGGAGTATGAAGAGAAGAATCGCATGGATCGTTGCATCGGTCGTGATGTTCGCGGCAAGTATCGGTCTGATCCTCTACTACCTGTGGGGGAACGGTTACCTCTGGAAAGCGAAGACCGCTCCGCCGCCGCCGACATACGAAGAATTTACCTACCCGTCCTTCGATGAATCGGAGATGGCTGAACTGACAAAGATTACTACAGCAGCTCCGACAGACCCGGATACGCCGACAGAGCCTACGGAACCTGGAAAAGATCTGCCGCACTTCGAAAGCCCGGTCAACTTCGATGAACTTCAGCAGAGTAACCCGGAGATCATCGGCTGGATCTACATGAGTAAGCCGGAGATCAGCCTGCCGATTCTCCGAAGTTTCACGGATGACACCTGGTATCTTTACAGAGATGCAGTCGGAAACTATAAAAGAGAAGGATCGCTCTTCGTCGAGCATGAGTTCAACACCTTTGATTTCTCAGATCCGGTCACAGTCATCTATGGCCACAGAATGAGCTCAGGATCGATGTTTGGCACGCTTCAGGCCACTCTTTCCGAGGACGGATATTTCGATGAAGATCGCTACATTGTGATTTTTACACCAAATGAAACAAAAATTTATCAAATTTTTGCTACATTACCTAGTGACAGTTCACACATACTATATTATAATGATTTCAATGCGGATGGTGTGTTCGATGAGTATTTTGATGCCGTTTTTGCGCAAACTGGCGTAGATGTTCATCTCGTACCGGAAGCGAAACCTTCTAACGGTGACCATGTTTTGGTTCTTTCCTCTTGCTTGTGGGGGGATCGCTCCAGAAGATTTCTGGTCTTCGCGAAAGAGGTCCAATAAAGGAAATAAGAAAGAAAAACAAACCAAACAGGGGGTTTTTGTGAAATGAAAGCTTTGAAAATCGTCGCAACTACAATTCTGACTGTTGCTGTTCTGGGTGCTCAGGTTCTGGCAGCAGGTACAGGAAGCCCGGTCGCCGGTGACGGCCCGAAGGTAAAGAAGGCTATTCTTGCTTCTGGTAAGGATGTGACTGGTTTTATCGTAACGACTCAGATGGGTACCACATCTCCTTACGAGGGAGTAAACGATGCTCTGAAGAGTGCCGCGGATGACTTTAAGGCTGCAGGCGAGAAGGCTAAAGATCTTAAGGGTTCCGATGGTAAGGCTCTCGAGTCCGCAATCGTAGCAGCAGCACAGAAGCAGGTTGCCGGTGCGACAGCAGACGATCTGAAGAACGGAGCGATCTTCGATACTTCCTATATCGAGGGCGGCAAGGTTGTAAAGCTTGGCGAATCTATCACAGTTACATACGAATATGACATTCCGGCCGGTTCCTTTATCGTGCCGATCCACCAGACAGCTGCCGGTACATGGGCAGTTATGGATTGCAAGATCAGCGGCAACGAGATCTCTGTTACATCCGATGGTCTTTCCCCGTTCGCATTCATTACCGGTAAGCCGACTGATAAGAAGGATGACGGCAAGAAGGACGACGGCAAGAAGTCCGCTCAGACAGGCGAGTATGTTACGAAGGCAGTTCTCGCTGGTGCAGCAGTTCTGATGGTTGTTGGTCTGGTGTGTGTAAACCGTGCAAAGAAGAGCTCGGCTAACTAAGGACTCCATAATCAAGATAGTAGGAATAGCAGTAGCAATACTGCTATTCTTTTCTATTCTTCTCGTTTTAACTGACAGGATCAAGAAGAAGGAAACTTCTTCTCCTCCCACAGCTTCGGGTACCCCCTTTACTGACCCGTATGCCGGTGAGGAATCAGATCCTGTCATTTATTTTAGCGGGAAACCCTATACGCATAAGAAGAACCTGGAGACGGTACTCTTCATGGGCATTGACTCCTATGGCGAAGCCCAGGAAGTGGAGGGATACCGTAACCACGATCAGGTCGATGTCCTGATGCTCGCCGTGATCGATCACGCGAAGAAGCAGTATCAGGTCCTGCAGATCAACCGGGATACCATGACGGAGATCCCCATGATCGGTTCTACAGGTGACCGCATCGGCACGATCCCGGCGCAGATTGCCTTGTCTCACACATACGGATCTGGATTACAGGATAGTTCCGAATACACATGTGAAGCCGTTACCACACTCCTTATGGGAGAAGAAGTACAGCACTATGTCACGCTGAAGATGGACTGTATTGGTATCATCAACCACAGCGTAGGTGGCGTGGAGGTCACGATTCCGTATGACATGACTGTCTATGATGAGACCATGACAGAGGGGACCACGATGCTTCTTACCGATAAGCAGGCAGAGACCTTTATCCGGGCAAGAAAAGAACTGGACGATGATAACGCCCTAAACAGCGTGCGAATGGAACGTCAGCACACGTATCTCGACAAGTGGAAGCAGAAAGCGAAAGAGAAACTAAATAAGGACGCCGGTTTCGCACTGGAACTGATCCTCGATCTCGGAGACTATATGCTGACCGACTACGATCTCAATAGCCTCTCAAAGCTCTCGGACTACCTTGCAAACTACGAGTACCTCGGTATGGTCAAAGTGGATGGGACATACCAGATGGGAAGCCAGTTCCTCGAGTTCTATTGTGACGATACCTCTCTCAAGAATGCTGTAGTCACCCTCTACTACGAAGAAAAGACGGAATAGTTGTGCGTGTCCGTCAAACCTTGCGTTTTGTAACGGATACGTTTGAAATGCTGAAATACAGGGATTTGTAACAGTGTTACATGCCCTCGAAGGAGTAGAAATTAGGCATATGTGGTATGTAATCTGGACTTCGACAGGTTCCGAAGAGCGAGTGGCACGTGCAGTGAAGGAGATGACCTGCCAGAATCGCTGTTTCGTCCCGAAGCGGATCGTCCAGATCCGAAAAGACGGCGATTGGCACTATGCCCAGAAGAATATGTTCCCCGGGTATTTCTTTGTTGATTCGGATGACATAGAAGAACTCTCTGTCCAGCTTCGTAAAGTCGAAGGATTTAGTACGGTACTTACGGTCGATAAGAAATTCTATCCGCTTACAGAAAAAGATAATGAACTGACGGAAGACCTCTATAACAATGGTGGAATCTTCGATATCTCGAAGGGTATAATCGAGGGAGATTCCATTATCGTCACGTCCGGCCCCCTCAAAGGTCAGGAAGGTCTGATTAGAAAGATCGACAGGCATAAGAGACTCGCCTATCTTGAATTCTCGATGTTCGATCAGGTAATAAGAGGAACGGTCGGTCTTGAGATCGTTGAGAAGAAGTGAGATTTCTCTTCGTTTTCCTGATTAAGTTTTAGCATGCCTACAACCTAAGTAGAACGGCACATTACGGTTTTGTTAAAATGTCGCAAAAGTTTGATTCTTTAATGTATAAATCCCTCTAATACGTTATAATAAGATGTTAGATTGTGGGTGGAAGGTGCATACAGTCTGATATGCCTTGGTTTCCCTATGTCGAACGCTATGAAGCAGATCTCGCTGATCGTCGCCGGGTGCGCGTCAGGCAGGGATCTGTGGATATAAAATGGCAACGGATCGGAAGGAAGAAATACCCTCCCGATGGCGAAGCCATGCCAGGAAAAGTGAAAAGGGGTATATGGGTAGTTACGAAGAAATACAAGAGAATACAGCACATCGATTTATGGATCGAAAGACACATAATTGTGTAGAGCAGTATTCTTCTCCGATGAGGAGGACAGCTCATGTATAAGCGTAATGCTCAGGGGTGGTCTAAACATTTCGACTTTATGCTCGTTGATGAGTTGAGTCTGCAGTTGGCGTATATTATTGCCGTTCTCATTCGTAATCGTGAGTGGGCATATTCGTTGCAACTCTATAGAAAACTTGGAATTCTGCTTATTCTCATTGATGCGTTAGTCATTGTTCTTCACAATTCTTTGCACGATGTTATGCAGCGCGGCTACTATGTCGAGTTTCTAAGGACTTTCGAACACTGCTTCTACGTGTTCGGACTTACCATGGCATACTTGTTTGCGACGCAGGATGGATCTCTGTATTCCAGAATCATTCTCACCCTCACATTTGTATTCCACATTGTATTTGGTTACATCTACCGCATCCTTTGGAAGAATATAGTGAAGGTATTCGGTATGCACAGCGGGGCGAGAAACAACATACTTGTTGTAACTACCTCGGATAATGCAGAAGAACTACTTACACGATTGAGTTCAAATGACATGACCGGATACTTCATCTCCGGTGTTGTTCTTACAGAGAAGACGGATCTCAAGGAGATCCATAACTATAAAATCGTATCGGATCTTGACGGTGTAACCGAGTATATTGTTCGTGAATGGATCGACTCTGTTTATATCGATGCTCCATTCTCGGATGAACGCATAGTCAAGCTGATGGATGACTGTTCTGTTATGGCTGTTCCAACCCACTACCATGTTCCATATATGTCCAGAAATGGTGTCAAACGATTCTCGGAGAGAATCGGTGGCACAACAGTGTTAACTACTTCCATCAATTATGCCACGCCTGTACAGATTTTTATTAAACGAGCGTTCGATATATGTGTTGGATTGGTTGGAAGCTTGGTGGCACTTCTGATCATGGCTGTTGTTGGACCGATCATCAAGAAACAATCTCCAGGACCGATTCTCTTTAAGCAGGAGCGTATCGGACAGAACGGAAAGCATTTCAAGATGTACAAGATCCGTTCCATGTATATGGATGCAGAAGAGAGAAAGAAAGAATTAATGGATAAGAACAGGGTCAAGGATGGTATGATGTTCAAACTTGATTTTGATCCGCGCATTATCGGGAACAGAGAGCTCCCGGATGGTACGAGGAAGGCCGGTATTGGTGAGTTCCTCAGAAAAAGCAGCCTGGATGAATTCCCTCAGTTCTTCAATGTTCTTGGTGGATCCATGTCCATGATTGGTACACGTCCTCCGACGTTGGATGAGTGGTCGAAGTATCAGCTTCATCACAGAGCAAGACTTGCAACTAAACCTGGCATCACGGGCCTGTGGCAGGTAAGTGGAAGATCGCAGATTACTGACTTCGAAGAAGTAGTTAAGTTAGATACGCAGTACATTGCAAACTGGAGCATAGGGAAAGACCTTAAGATTCTGTTCAAAACAATTGGTGTGCTGTTTACTAGAAAGGGTGCTATGTGATACGAGAATGGCGCATGAGGCTTTCTAGTAACCCTATAGTTGTTTCAAATATATGTCAAAGAAATCGTCGGAATCAATGAATATTGCCATGTTTGGTCAGAAACATGTATTAAGCCGAGAAGGTGGAGTAGAGATAGTAGTAAACGAATTAGCTACGCGTATGGTGGCACGAGGCCATGCTGTAACTTGTTTCGATCGACGTACACGCCACGTTGCTGGATCGGAATTGGATAAACGTGTGGAATACAAAGGTGTAAAGATTAAATCCGTATGGACTTTAGACAAAAAAGGGTTGGCTGCTATGACTTCTTCCTTTGCAGCAGCATGGAAAGCGGCTTGGGGAAAGTATGATGTGGTACATATCCATGCAGAGGGTCCGGCTGCTATGTGTTGGCTACCACGATTAACTCAAAAAAGAGTTGTGGTGACCATTCACGGATTAGACTGGCAACGAGCCAAATGGGGCGGTTTCGCAACTAAATACATTAAATATGGTGAGAAGCAGGCGGTGAAAAGGGCTCATGAAATCATAGTGTTAAGTCGAAGTGTCCAAGACTATTTCAAGTCAGTTTACGACAGGGACACAGTTTTCATCCCTAATGGTGTAAATTATCCCGAATTACTTTCTGCGAATGAGATTAACAAATTGTGGGGATTGGAGAAAGATGGATATGTCCTCTTTCTGGGACGTATTGTTCCTGAAAAGGGATTAAGGTATCTTGTCGAAGCATGGAAATCAATTCATACAGATAAGAAACTTGTTATTACTGGAGGTAGTTCCGACACCGAAGAGTTTATGAACGAGCTAAAGTCTTTGGCAGGTGAGAATGTTGTATTTACAGGTTTTCAACAAGGTAAGGTTTTGGAAGAACTGTTCAGCAATGCATATATTTATACTTTGCCGTCTGATCTCGAAGGTATGCCGTTGAGTTTACTGGAAGCGATGAGCTATGGTAATTGTTGTGTAGTCAGTGATATTCCTGAATGCACAGAGGTTGTGGAGGACAAGGCAGTCGTATTTCCCAAAGGAAATACAGAAGCCTTAACAAATACACTTCAGCATTTGCTTGATTCTCCCCAAACTGTGCGACGATATAAAGATGGAGCTGCAGATTTCATAACCAGGAAATACAACTGGGATGATGTTGTGGAGAAGACGTTGGAGTTATACAAGACATGAGAGTGCTGATAGTCAATAAGTTTTTGTATCCTAATGGTGGATCGGAAACATACATTTTCAAACTAGGAGATTATCTCAGGTCTCACGGCCATGAAGTCCAGTTTTTCGGGATGGAACATGAGGGACGTTGCGTAGGAAATGCGGTTAACGCCTACACATCTGATATGGACTTCCATGGTGGTTCAAAGATAGCTAAACTTACTTATCCGATTAAAACCATTTATAGTTCAGAGGCCAGAAAGAAAATCAGATTAGTTCTCGATGACTTTAAACCAGATGTTGTTCATCTCAATAACTTTACGTACCAGATCACTCCATCGGTCATTCTGGAAGTTATTAAGTGGAGAAAAAAGAATAAAAGATCGTGCCGAATTGTCTTCACAGCACATGACTATAATCTGATTTGCCCCAATCACATGTTGAACAATCCCAATACAAGACAGAATTGTGAGAAGTGTCTGGGCGGTCATTTTCTCAATTGCACGAAAGGAAAGTGCATCCATGGAAGTACAGCGAAGAGTCTCGTGGGGACAGCAGAAGGTATGTACTGGAAGTGTAGAAAAACGTATCGGTATATTGATTCGGTCATTTGTTGTTCTGAATTCATGAAGAATAAGATGGATACAAATCCTTTGTTTGCTGGTAAAACAATAGCACTTCACAATTTTATAGATCAGGTCGAGTGGATAGATACTTATAAGAAAGACTATGTTCTATACTTTGGTCGCTATTCGGAGGAAAAGGGAATAGGAACACTGGTTGAGGTGTGCAAGTCTCTGCCCAATATACAGTTTATCTTTGCGGGAACTGGTCCTCTTGAAGAAAGAATTGCAAGTGTATCCAATATCACAAATGTTGGCTTTAAGAAAGGTGCGGAACTTGAAAATCTGATTCGTGAAGCCCGATTCTCAATTTACCCATCTGAATGGTATGAGAACTGTCCTTTCTCAGTTATGGAAAGTCAGATGTATGGAACTCCTGTTCTTGGCGCAAATATTGGAGGAATTCCTGAATTGATTCAAGTTGGCAAGACCGGAGAACTCTTTAAAGCAGGAGACAGAGATGAGTTGAAACAGAAGATTCAGAATCTGTGGTCGAATCGTGCCAAGACTGATGAGTATTGCAGTAATTGCAAGAATATCAGTTTTGATGATATCGCACAGTACTGTGAGAAATTGATGAAGATATATGAAGGGGAAGAATAAAATGGCTTCTAAAGAGAAGAAACTGAATGGAACAGTTATCGTGACATATCGATGCAATGCGCGTTGTTCAATGTGCAATAGATATAAGGCTCCATCTAAACCAGAGGAAGAAATCAGTATTGAGACAATTAAGAAATTGCCGAAGATGTACTTCACAAATATTACGGGAGGAGAACCGTTCATCAGAACAGACCTTCCGGAGATTGTTCGCGAATTATACAAGCATTCGGATCGAATAGTGATCAGTACAAATGGATTCTTTACTGACCGTATAGTCGCACTGGCAAAGGAGTTCCCCCAGATTGGAATCCGCATATCTATCGAAGGACTTGAGAAGACAAATAATGAGATCCGAGGTCTTGAGAACGGTTATCAGCGTGGATATCAGACATTAAAAACGCTTCGCGATATGGGAATGAAAGATGTAGGCTTCGGTATGACTGTTCAGGATAAGAATGCGCCGGATCTTGTTCCGCTGTATGATATTTCGAATGAAATGGGAATGGAGTTTGCAACAGCTTCGCTTCACAATAGCTTCTATTTTGTTGAAGCCAAAAACATCATTCATGACCGACCGATGGTTGCGAAGAACTTCGAAGAGCTCGTAAACAAACTGTTGAAAAGTAAGAGCCCGAAGAAGTGGTTTAGGGCGTATTTTAATCACGGTTTGATCAATTATATCTATGGTCAGCCACGACTTTTACCTTGTGATATGTCTTTTGATACTTTCTTCATCGATCCATATGGCGATGTAATGCCTTGTAATGGAACGAAAGATAAAGAGGTGATGGGAAATCTTAACGTGCAGACATGGGACGAGTTGTGGAATAGTCCGGAGGCAGAGAAAGTCCGTCAGAAGGTTCGTCACTGTGATCGTCAGTGCTGGATGATCGGTTCTGTGAGTCCTGCGATGCATAAGTATATCTGGAAACCTGGTTGGTGGGTATTCAGACACAAGGTTAAAGGTATATTCTCAAAAAAACCGTACAGCATGTACGAGAACAAAATTTGTTGTAAGTATCGTGATGGTAAGGTTACAAAGGAAGAGCTTGATGCGTGTTCAACATGTGATCTGAATGCTGTAATCAATAATGGCCTTTCTGCTGCTTCGCAGGAACAGTTGAAAAATAAAACCGGTGAAGAAATTGTTGACGCTGATATTGCGGCACAGATGAAAGAATAACTTGACATGAAGAAAATATATGTAATAACTAGACATCATATATCGAATTACGGTTCGCTTCTACAGAGTTTTGCAACACAGACTGTGATTGCAGAAATGGGGTATGATGTTCGGATAATCGATTATGTAAGACATGATGAGGATTATCATAATATCACGGAAGTCTTATTGAAGAAGAATCCCAAGTGGAACAGGAATGCTATTACTAGGTGTATATATAGAATATTTCAGAAACCTGAGTATATCATGTCTGGAAAAAGATTTCGAGAAATGCAAAAAGAATACTTGCAACTAACAGAAAAGGTTTCTAAGAAGGATGAACTGACAAGAATAACGGCAGACGCGGATATTTTACTTACAGGAAGCGATCAAGTCTGGGGACCAATTGGCGGTGACCAATACGACAGCAATTACTTTCTTGATTTTGCAGGATCTGCTGTCAAAAAGGTGTCATATGCGGCAAGTTTCGGTAACTCTGAACTAAGTGAAACAATCAGACCTCACATAACTTCACTTCTAAGTGATTATTCACAGATTACAGTTCGTGAGAAATCAGCTGTGGATATATTAACTTCTTTGGGACTCGATAGAGTTCGCCAAGTCTTAGATCCTACGTTATTGTTAAATAAATCCGAGTGGGGCAAATTAATCCCGAATATTCAGCGGAAGCCCTTTGTTTTGATATATCAATTACACAAAAACGATGAGATGGATCGTTATGCAAAACAGTTTGCTAAGAAAGTGGGATTGCCGCTCATCCGAGTTACAGCGACACCGCATCAAATGATTCGATCGGGGAAAACAGTTCTCCTTCCGAAACTAGGAGATTTTCTTTGGTATGTAAAGAACGCAGAATACATGATTACTGACTCTTTTCATGGAACAGCGTTTGCTATAAACTTTGGTACACAGTTCATAAATGTCTTGTCATCGGGACATCGTTCGACTGATGCAAGTTCAAATATAGTAAGAACAAAGACTCGGAACAAAAGCATTCTTGAATTAACGGGATTGTCTGATCGAATACTGTCGTCATTTGATGACTTTTCGATGATAGAAAGAAAGATAGATTATACTCGGGTTAATTCAATTCTTTCTAGAAGCAGAACGGAATCTATTGCTGAGTTGAGAAGACTATTGGAGGATAGATTGTGATTCATCAGGCCTATGCAGTTGAAAGTAGTGCATCATACGCAGCCCAAAGTTCTTCTGGAGGGGCGTTTATGGCAATACTTTCAGAAGTGTTTAAGACGAATAAAGATGTGGTAGTATATGGTGTTGAATTGTTTCATGGCCACGAGGTTAGGTATAGTGAAGCGACAACGCTAAAAGAGTGCGAGAGATTTAGAGGGTCGAAATATGTTGAAAGCAGTATTCTGTCTCTTCGTGAAGAGATTAAAAACAGATTGGAAGATGGAAAATACGTAGTTGTGAGTGGGTTACCTTGCCAGGTATATGCTTTAGATAAGTATCTCTCTTCTTGTGAGATTTCAAAAAGTAATCTTCTGCTTATAGATTTATTATGTCATGGAACGCCTCCGAATAAGATTTGGAGAGATTATGTTGAATGGTTAGAGAAAAAGTATAGATCGACTTTGATCGATTACAGTTTTAGATATAAACCGGCAAAATGGCAGAATTATCCAGCGATGGCATCTTTTCAAAATGGAAAAACGGTAATTAATTCAATGGAAGTACGAATGTTTAATTCGCTATTTTTATCTGATCTGATCATGCGAGAATGCTGTTATTCGTGTACATTTGCAAATACAGCACGCGTTGGAGACATTACTTTAGCTGATTTTTGGGGGATTCGTGAGGTGTTGCCAGAGTATAAACCGAGTGGCGCCGTATCTTTGGTACTCTCAAATACTGATAAAGCAGATAGTTTGCTTGAATTATTGTCCAAGGAAAACAACACCAAAATGATGAGGTGTAACAATTCGGATTATATCAAATATCAACACAATCTGAACAAACCAGTTGATCGCCCAGAGAAGAGAGATGTTTTTCTGGAAGATTACAATAATAAAGGATTTGATTATTGTGTAAGAAAGTATATGAAGTATTCAGTTTTGGGCAAGTGTAAATTCTTTCTTAAGAAAGTTCTTAATGAAATTGGACTCGTTGAATTTCTTCGAAACAGACGAATTATTAGGTGAATTGGAGTAAAGAAAATGAAGAAACTCGGCGCATGTCTTGTATTGAATAATAATAATTTTGGCAGTATGCTTCAGTCTTTGGCAACTCAAAAAGCACTGGATAAGTTTAATGTTGAATATGACTTAATACGTTACAATAAGAAAAAAAGTATTCGGATGGTCCGGCGATTATTCAACCCTATTATGTGGAGCGATAAATTATTGCTTATTAAAAGAAGAATAGCGATAATGAAGAGCAAAGAGCTGAAAATGAAAGCGATGATGCGAGAAAGTGCTTTTCATCAGTTTCGAAAAGATTATTTTCATTCCTCTGAATGTGTTTGTAAGGGTTATTCCGAATTATGTGAGGCAGGAAAAAAATATGATATTTACATGGTAGGCAGTGATCAATTATGGTCACCTAGTGGACTAGAGACTAATTTCTATAATCTAATGTTTGTTGATGATGAAAAAGAAAAGTTCTCGTATGCAGCGAGTTTTGGAGTCAAGGCTATTCCTGAGAATCAAAGGAAAAAGACGACAGAGTATCTTAACAGAATTCAAAAAATATCAGTGAGGGAAAACAGTGCTTCCTTGATAGTTAAGAATCTGACTGGAAGAGATGCCGAAGTTGTAGCAGATCCAACTATGCTCTTTTCTGCGCAAGAATGGGATGAAATACTAAGAACCAAGAGAATAATAGAAGAACCCTACATTTTAGTTTACTTTTTGGGGGATAATGAGTTTCATAGAAGATCAGTTAATCAACTTAAAGAGGCTACTGGTTTGAAAGTAGTGTTGATACCTATGGAGCGACTCGAAACGATAAACAAAGGAATTGCAGACTATTCTTCTTATGAATGGAGTCCAGTAGACTTTGTCAGTTTGATTAAATATGCCGATTATGTATGTACGGATTCATTTCATGGAATGGTGTTCTCGACGCTTTTTCACCGGAAATTTGTAGTTTTTGACAGATATGAAGAATCTTCAAAAGACAATAAAAACACAAGAATCGAGAGCTTTTGCACAAACTACGGCTTAACCAATCGAAGATACCATTCTGATTCATTTACTAGTGACATATCTGATCCAATAGATTACGAACACATTGATATGTTGATACAAACGGAAAGAGAAAAATCTCTTTCCTTTTTAAAAGAAGCGCTAGAGTAAGATAGTTATAAAACGATAATCCTACATGAAAACCATAGCTACCACTGAGAGAATAGAAAGACGAGCAAACGAGATAGGAAAGAACAATATGAAAAAAGCATTAATCATTGCATCCACAGCAGGGTTTGTAAGAGCTTTTTTAATGCATGATATTGAAATGCTTCAAAATCGCGGATTTGAAGTACATTGTGCGACAAATAGTGATGGTATGGTGATGTTTGATCCGAAATCCTTCTTTAGTGAAAAGGGTGTTTTGTTGCATCAAATAGATTTTTCATCTACTTCACCCCTTAGCAGGTCCACAATGGAAGCAATGAAACAATTAAAACAATTGAAAAAAGAACACAAATTTCAATTTGTACACTGCCATACTCCGATAGTTGGAGCGGTTGTAAGATACCTGTTTAGAAAGGATAGAAAAAAAGGATGTGTTGTAGCATACACATCTCATGGATTGGCATATACGAAGAACAGTGGTTTCAAAAGCCATGCAAAATATGAAAGTGTAGAAAGAATCTGTGCACATTGGTGTGATGCGATTATTACAATTAACCAGGAGGATTATGATACTGTCAAGAAGTATTCCTGCCCCCATAAGTATCACATTAATGGTGTGGGCATTGATGTGTCGAAATATCGTAACGTTGATGTTGATCGGACAGAGTACAGAAGGAGTATTGGTGTTTCGGAACAGGACATAATGGTATTGTCTGTTGGTGAACTGTCTAAAAGAAAAAATCAACAGATTATAATACGAGCTTTAGCTGAGTTAAGCAATCCACGATATGTTTTTGTGATATGCGGCAAAGCGATGTCAGGGAAAGGAACTTACAACGAATTAGTTGAATTATCCAAGTCTTTGGGTGTCAGAACGATTTTTCTAGGATTCAGAAAAGATATTCCAGAAATTACACATTGCGCGGAAATGCTAGTTATACCTTCTACAAGAGAAGGTCTTGGATTGGCGGGTGTTCAGGCATTGGCAGCTGGTGTTCCGGTTATAGGATCAAGAGTTCAAGGAATAAAGGACTATGTGATTGATGGAGAGACTGGCTATCTTTGTGACGCCAACAGTCCTGATGAATTTGCAGAGAAGATAAAGATTCTATCCGATTCTAGCGAGGCGGATAGAATGCGTCAGAATTGTATGCGCAAGGCCGAAGAATTTGATCAAAAGGTATCCTTTTCACAGATGGAAAGAATCTATTCTGATTTGTTGGGAGAAAAGAATGTTGAATATTAATGAACCAAACAAGTGTTGCGGTTGTACTGCTTGTTATAATGTGTGCCCGGTAAATGCTATCAAAATGATGCCAGATAAAGAAGGCTTTCTTTATCCTTCTGTTGATGTCGGGAAATGCATAAACTGTGGAAAATGTGAAAAAGTATGCTTAGAGATAAGCGGATTTACATCTTTACCCATACTATCTGCATATACAGTAAGAAGTGTGGATTCTCAGATTCTGAAGACAAGTACTTCAGGCGGCGCTTTTTCGCCGATGGCACGGTTGATAATCGCAAATCAGGGAGTTGTATATGGTGTCGGATATGATGAAGATTGGTCAATTATGCATATGCGTGTTGATCAAGATGCTGTCAAACTAACCTCCTTTAGAGGATCTAAATATGTTCAGAGTAAACTGGGGAATACGTTTATCTTGGTGAAACATGACTTGGAGGAGGGAAAAAAGGTGTTGTTTTCTGGGACTCCGTGTCAAGTGGCAGGCTTGAATAATTTTCTTGCCAAGCGATATGATAACCTTTATACAGTAGAGGTTATTTGTCATGGGACGCCATCCCCATATTTATGGGAAACATATTTAAAGTATCAAAAATGTAAATATCATTCTGAACCTTCGAGGATTGTGTTTAGAAACAAGACATACGGCTATCATAGTGGAACAATGGAAATTGTTTTTCAAAATGGAAAGACGTATCATGGTAGTGCTAGAACAGATATGATGTTGAAGAGTTTTTTTCAGGAAATAGCATCGCGTCCATCATGTTACACCTGTCCTTGCAAGGGAATGAAGAGACCTGCGGATGTCTCAATTTTCGATGCTTGGCATGCGGATAAACTGGTTAATGGTTTAAAGGATGATGATAAAGGGTATACGAATGTCTTTGTAAATTCTGAGAATGGCAAATGGCTTCTGATGGCTTCCCAAAATCAAAGGTTTTCTGTGGATGTTAGTCAAGCCGTTAGCCTTGATGGCATCATGGTATGTAATCAGCCTCATATGCATCCGAAACGATCAGAATTCTATCAAATACTGGCAGATAAGGGGATAGAAGAAGCTGTTCAATCTACTATTCCAATACGAGTAAAAGATCATCTAATTGAAAAATCAAAATCTATCTTTTACAAGGTTGGAGTATTTACGTGGGTAAAGAGAACCTTTAAGAGGAAGAAGTAATATGAAAGTAAAGAAATCAAGTTTAGTAGCATACTGTATATGGCTGTTTCCCATAACAATGCTATTATCTGTAACTACACTAGGAAATGTTCTGCCGATTCTATCTTATTACGATGAAATCGTGGGAGTTATATCTGTCATATATCTTATTCCTTTCATCGTAAAGAGACAGTTGGATAAACGCGATATGAAGATAGTGTATTTAATGACAATTATTACATTAATAGGGTTAGTGTCAAATGTTTATAGTAGACTAATTTCAAATATTTTTCCGATTGTTGTTGATATAGTAGCTTTATGGAAGCCGATAGCGTGTTATCTTGCATTTAAGAAATACAGTGTGAATCATAGAGAAAACATGATTAGTTCTCTATACGAAGGTGCGAAGATAGTAATAGTGTTTGTTGCCTTCACAGCTATTATTGGTCAAGTTTTTGACATTGGGGTATCAGGGGCCAACATCTTTGGCAATATTAAGAGTTTCCGATTTTTTTGGGGCAATTCATTGCAAACGGGGTGGCTCTTGTATACATGTATGCTTATTATATCTGCTAGGGCCGAGTCGGAACAAGTAATCAAAAGATACCTTTTTATCGCTCTTGTTCCGTTGATCTTAACAGGAGCTTCGACTGTTTGGTGTTGGTGTGTAATCGAATTTGTCCTTATATCGATGCTTAAGGAGAATCAGCGATTCAAGAGGAGATATATAATAGTATTTGCTGGGGCACTTATCGGTCTATGCTATGACGATTTCGTGCAGTATTTCTTAAATCCTAATGCACCAAGAGCTCGATTTATAAATGCTGGAATTAGGGTGGCAAATAAGTATTTCCCATTAGGGTCTGGATTTGCAACTTTTGGATCGGAAATGGCAGCAAGATATTATTCTAAGATATATCAGGAGCTCGGTTGGACTCATACTTATGGCCTTGGAATGGAATATAAGCAATATTTGAATGATGATTTTTTTGCATCTATAGCTGGACAATTTGGGTGGATTGGTTTTATT
>Ga0247608_10001791_pt1 | contig 28541 bp, 32 predicted proteins | sample 176DNAGHGlowgp2_FD_193490 | JGI IMG/M metagenome (GOLD analysis project Ga0247608, IMG submission 193490) | Sheep rumen microbial communities from Palmerston North, Manawatu-Wanganui, New Zealand - 1766 DNA GHGlow gp2 | ecosystem: Host-associated > Mammals > Digestive system > Stomach > Rumen ... | reverse complement strand
CATTATAGCCTTATTGTCTGCTACTTTCTCAAGTTCTTTCTCATAGTCATTCCATTCAATATGTGCCGGAAGCGTGATGCATAATGCAAGTTTATCTCCTTCCTGTGGAGTAATCAAACTCTCATTGACTGACTGTTGCATATTATTTTTATTATATTCCATATTTGATGTGTAGTTATTTGTGAAAATGCTGTAGAAAGTTATAACGAACTCCTACAGCACTGAAATAGACTTGCTCGCTTTTCTGTGAGAACTGAAACAGAATTCTCACTACAGTCCTTTAATATGTATGTTTAACCGTTAAGGTCTGTACTCTTTGGCTTATACTTTCCTTTGTCATAGTTGCGAGAAATCATAGCGCGGACACGACGCTTTGTCCTTCCGTCCATAATATAATGATGCTGAACGAAATATGCCTCTTCCTGCTGATACATCAGATAATCAACTACCTGTTTCTTACGGGCTTCTTTTTCTTCCTTAGTAAGTTTCTTCGGTTGGTTCTGCTGTTCTGCTGCTTCTTTCTGTGCTTTGTAGATAGCACTCTGTGCCAGCATGCTGTTGATAGCAGACTCCTTTGTGATGTTCTTTGCTTCATCCATATATTTCTCCACACCGATTCTGTCACCAGGCATTGGACCTGATTCGCCATATGGATGTGAGTTCAGTTGCTGTGATGCTTTGTCTACTGTTTCTTTTGCAGTAGAACCCTCTACAGAAACATACTCTTCATTCTTCAATTCCTCTCCGTCAGTCTGAGCAAGACTGTCAAGAATCTGTCTTGTATCTTCCATTATCTCTTTCAGTTTATTTTCTTAAAAATATGCTTTCACTAATTCTTTGATGTTATTGAATTTCAAATCTTTGTCTATCGGTTTTATTGAACCGTCTTCATGAACTTCAACAATCGTCCAACCGACAATCTTGTCATCATCAACTAATGCCGAAACTTTGAAATCATCTCTCAAATTTATGGCATCCGTTAATTGGTCTATAATTTCTTTTAACTCTACTTTCATAATGAATGGACGTTATTGTCAAGTGATATGACATCAGATGTTTTTATCTTGCCGGCACATTTGTTCCAGCCTTTTGCAATCCCGTTAGATATGACTGAAGTGAAATAAGCGAATGCATTTGAGAATTTAGTTTCATCAAAAGACTTGTAATACATCAGAATATCCAGAAATGCCTGTTGCATACAATCTTTCTTGTTCTCTATGTCATTATATTTCTTGACTGTCATAATGTTCTCTATCATCACACGGAACATCTCTACTGCCTCCGGTGTCAACTGACCCTATTCTTTACTCTTGATAACTTCAGCAAGAAGATGTGGATTGCTTACATACTTCTTGCCGTTCTTATTGGTCTTTATGCCTTCAATTTGTGAAATATCCACAGTAACTTACTATAAACATTTTAAATATATATCTATATATTGTACTTCTGTTTATCATTTTGTCTGTGATTTCCATATAAAAATTTTCATTATAAAGTCAAAATATCATATAATATATGATAAATAAAGAAAGTTTTTGTTCTGAAATATGGCTTGGGCTGACAGCGTACAGACAGTTGGTAAATGGTATGAGGCTAATATTCATGACTATAATCAAGGTGGTTATGATAGATGCAGTGTGCCTCTATGCGGAAGTGTCAGACATGATTGTAGCGGATATGTCAGTGCTTGTCTAAGAAATGCTGGAATCATTAAGACTACTTAGATATACAGAAGTGGAGACTTTCTCGTAAACGGAACCGCTGCTCCACAGTTGAGACAAGCAGGATTCGTTCCAATTCCATATAATATCAATGAAGTCCAGCCATTTGACATCATAGCAAGAAATGGTCATGTTGAAATATATGCCGGGAAAGTCGGAAACTCAATGAGAAGTTGGAGTTGGGGAAGTTGCCATGACGGTCGGAACGGTCATGCCGGAATGCCAGCATATATGTCAAAACAGGCTTATGTAGTTATGTGGAGAATGGGCGGGAACGGACCGGGTACACCACAAACATTTGACTGGTCTTAGATACCAATGGATACTGGCAGCGGCGGCGGTGGAACAAATAATTATCAAACATTTTCAACATCAGTAGATTAGTCTGTTTTTACCAATGCACTCAATAATTCATTCACACCAGCTGTTGAGAAACTCGTTGAAAATAATCAGAATGAGAAAAGAACAAGGATATACAGTGCAATAAACCCAACTATCACCGTAGATGAATTGTCAATGCCTATGAATGAGAGAACACTTGATACTGCTTAGAGTGAACAGCAGACGCAAATTGAATCACAAGCATAATTAAACAGAAAGAGAGATAGTAAATTAATCACTATCTCTCTTTCTTTTCTTTCTGTCTTTATTTGTTATTTAACTTCTTCAAAATCAGCATCTTCGACATCTTGTTTGGGCTGTTCTGTCTGTTGATTTGTATTAGAAGAATTAGCAGTGTTCTGTGCATTATTATTCTGTTGTGCTTCATACAACTGCTTTGCAATCGGTTCATATGCTTCATTCAATGCTTTCAGTGCTGCTTCTGCTTTCTCAGCATCACGGCTCTTACAAGCATCCAGAACAGCTTCGCATTTTTCTGTTATATTTTGCTTCTGACTGTCAAGAACATTCTTTGCGACTGCTTCTTCATTCAGAGATGATTTGATAGCATAAGCCTGTGATTCGTATGAATTCAATTTATTTGCAAGTTCCTCTGCTTTCTTGTCTTCTGCTTCAAACTTAGCTGCTTCTGCTCTCATACGCTCAATCTCTTCATCTGTAAGAGAACCATTTCCTTCAATACGAATATCTTTAGTCTTATTGCTCTGCTTGTCTGTTGCACTTACAGTAATGACACCGTTAGCATCAATGTCGAACTTAACTTCAATCTGTGCCATACCTCTTGGTGCAGCAGTCAATTCTATATTGAACATACCCAATGTCTTATTGTCTTTAGCCATCGGGCGGTTGCCCTGAAGAACGTTGATTGTAGCCATCGGCTGATTATCAGCAGCATTCGTAAATGTTTTGCTTCTGCTGCAAGGTATAGTCGTATTCTTCTCAACAAGAATCTCAGTCATACCATGTTCAACTTCAATACGCAAATCAAGAGGAGTCACATCAAGCAACAAGATATCAGAAGCACCTTCATCGTGGTTAAGAGTTGCACCGAGTATTGCAGCACCAGCACTGACAATCTCATCCGGATTAATGGATTTGTTTGCAGTCTTATTAGCATATTTCTCAATACTCTCTTGAATCTTCGGAATTCTTGTAGTACCACCGACAAACACAACATCATCAATGTCAGAGATCTTCAGTTTGGCACCATCCAATGCTTCATCACAAGTTACAATCATTTCATTAATGATATCCGTAATCATATTTTCAAATGCTGCACGAGTCAATGTGTGGACAAAATGCTTAGGAACATTATCAACCGGGAACAGATACGGAAGATTTATTTCAGTAGATGTAGTCGATGACAATTCAATCTTTGCTTTCTCTGCTGCTTCACGGACTCTCTGCATAGCCATAGGATCACCAGTTATATCAACACCGTTTTCTTCTTTGAATAACTGTACAATCCATTTGATAATCTTCTCATCAATGTCACTACCTGCACAATTCTCAGTACGGCCAGATGTAGCAAGTACTTCACAAACACCATCAGAATATTCAAGGACAGTCACATCATATGTTCCCGAACCGTTATCTACAATCAAGATTTTCTCGTCTTTTCCTGTATTGTTCAGATTGTATGCAAGAGCAGCAGAAGTCGGTTCATTGATGATTCTCTTTACTTCAAGACCAGCAATTTTACCAGCTGCAATAATACTCTTTCTCTGCTCATCATTAAAATATGCAGGACAAGTGATTATTGCTTCCTTAACTTCTTCTCCAAGATAATCCTCAGCAGTCTTCTTCATCTTCTGAAGAATGATTGCTGAAATTTCTTCCGGTGAATATACTTTATCATACACTTTTACAGCAGCACGTCCGTTATTGTCAACAACATCATATGTAACACGACTTGCTTCATGTGTCACTTCAGATAGTTTGTGACCCATAAGTCTCTTCACTTCATAAATAGTGTTTTTTGGATTCATTACTTGCTGTCTGCGGGCAGCATCACCTACTTTACGCTCACCATTCTCCATAAAACCAACTACAGATGGTGTAGTGTTCTTTCCGTCTGAATTTGGAATTACTTTAACATGACCATTTTCCATCACTGATACACAACTGAAACCAGTTCCGAGGTCAATACCGATTATTTTACTCATAATTTATATTATATAATGTTTTTCTATTTTTAATGTAGATTAATTTCTTGCTCTACACACTGTAATGTGCAAAGTCAATGCCAAATAATAATTTAACAAAAATTATGACAATATGTCTTTAACAGTTGACATATTGTCTGTTGTAATCACAACCCGTATATGTTTAATGTCTGTTCTTCATCATTATTGCTCAATACAATTCCTTCATCATACCAGTATTTTTTTATCAAGTCGGAAGTCAGTTCAGCAATATCTTCTTTTGTATATCCGTTCAAATTTTCTTCACGGATTTTTAATTCAAATAATAATTTCATACTTTGAATTTGTTTCTTTATAAATTATACAAAAATGGACCAGTTTTTCTGATCCATTTGCTGTATTTTATAATTTATCACCCACATTTACTGTATCCACAATTCGGACAGATAACACATCCGTTCTCATAACGAAGCTTGGCTCCACAGTCTGGACATTTGTCTTCACCACCGACAACTTCATCTCCGTCTTTGATGTATTTCTTTAATGCACGCTTTACACCAGACTTCCATGAGTTGATTCCTTCTTCATGTAAATCAAGACTGTCTACGAGATGAAGAACATAATTCATAGGCATATGATATCTGAGGACAGAACTCAACAATTTGCTGTAGTTCCAGTATTCAGGATTAAACTTGCTGTTCAATCCTTCTATGATTATCTTATTTCCTTTCTTGTTGGAGAACTCGAAATCATATGATTTCTTTCCGTCTTCAAGAATCTTCTTGACAATCTTACCGCTTGTTACTGATTTAGGAATATCAAACAAACCTTCTTCCTCATCAATCAAACCAGTGAAAATCTCATATGGTTGGCCATTGTCAAGTTTACCAACAAAAGCAATCCACTGCTCCTTATTGTTCTTGAAACGAATAATATCAGCATTTAGACTCTTTGGACGATTCTCAATGATTTTCTCATCATTCTTATTATCTTTTGATGAAACACTTACAAGAACTCCTGCTCTGGAACCGTCACGATATATTGTACATCCCTTACATCCAGATTTCCAAGCAGTCAAATAAAGTTCATTCACAAGTTCTTCTGATGCACTATTAGGAAGATTAACAGTTACAGAGATGCTATGATCAACATATTTCTGAATCATACCCTGCATACGGACTTTTTCTTTCCAATCTACATCATTAGCAGTAGCATGAGCATATGGAGATATAGAAATCAAATCTTCGAGTTCTTTTTGTGAATAATTCTCTTTTGCTTTTATCCCGTTAATGTCCATCCAAACTTTGAATTTCGGATGAAATACTACATATTCTTCAAATGACTCTCCAGTAGTCTCATCAACAAAATCAACATGAGCATTAATGTCATTTGGATTGACTTTACGACGACGTTTATATACTGGCATAAAGACTGGTTCTATTCCACTTGTAGTCTGAGTCATTAATGAAACAGTTCCAGTTGGTGCAATAGTCAAACAAGCAATGTTACGACGGCCATATTTCAACATATTTTCTTTGAGAACAGGATCATCATTAAACAATCTGTTTATAAAAGGATTTTCAGTTTCTTTGTTATAATCATAGATTGGGAATGAACCGCGTTCTGAAGCAAGCTCTATTGAAGATGAATATGCAGAAAGTGCAAGAGTTTTATGAATTTTAACTGCAAATTCTGTTGCTTCTGTAGTTCCGTATTTCAAACCAAGAGCAGCAATCATATCTCCTTCAGCAGTAATGCCAAGTCCAGTTCTTCGGCCAAGTTCACCCATTTCGTAAATATGTTTCCACAAGCGACGTTCTGGTGCTTTTATTTCTTCATCTTCCGGATCAGTTTCGATTTTTGAGAGAATATTACTTACTTTTTCTAATTCTAAATCTACGAGGTCATCCATCAGACGTTGAGATAAACATACATATTTCTTAAATAATTCAAAATCAAATTCAGCTTTATCTGTAAACGGATTCTTTACGAAACTATATAAATTAATAGCAATTAAACGGCAAGAATCATACGGGCAAAGAGGAATTTCACCACACGGATTTGTAGATTGTGTCTTAAATCCTCTATCTGCATAACAATCAGGAACACTCTCTCTTATAATAGTATCCCAGAACAAAACTCCCGGTTCTGCTTTAGCCCAAGCATTATGGATGATTTTTTTCCACAATTTTCTTGCATCAACATCTTTATCAAATTTCGGATATCTGCTTTCTTCGCCATCAACTGGAAACTTCTGGTGGAATGTCGTTCCATTTTCTACAGCATTCATAAATTCATCAGAAATCCTCACTGAAATGTTAGCACCAGTTACTTTTCCGTCTTCTAATTTAGCATCTATGAATTTTTCTGCATCAGGATGTTTTATTGATGAACTTAGCATCAAAGCCCCTCTTCTCCCGTTAAGGGCGACTTCTTTGGTAGTATTACTGAAACGCTCCATAAAGCTGGCCATACCAGTACTACGCAATGCTGCATTTTTAACAGGAGCATTTTCTGGTCTAAGAAAACTCAAATCGACTCCAACACCACCTCTTTTCTTCATAATATTAACCATCTGGCCATCTATGAAATTTATCCCATTGTAACTATCAGCATCTGTTCCTATAACGAAACAGTTACTTAGAGATGTATATTTCATAAAATCATTTCCTATACCAGACATCGGAGAACCAGCAGGAACTACATATTTGAAATGGTCAATAGCTTCAAATATCTCTTCTTCTGTAAGTGGATTTGGATATTTTGCTTCAATTCTTGCAAATTCTGCTGCAAGACGATGATGCATATCAGATGGATTCTTCTCATAAATATTTCCATCAGAATCTTGGATTGCATATTTATTAATCCAGACATTAGCGGCAAGCGAGTCACCATTAAAGTATTCCAGACTACTCTGGAATGCCTCATCATAAGAATAAATTTGTCTATCCATTATTATATTGCTCATTAAATATATCTTTATATTGTCTATATATTGTACCATTCACAGCAATAATAGTTTTTATTAACTGACTGGCATCAAATATAAAAAACGACTTAACATCTCTATTTATTTTACAATCTGATAGTTTTTCTAACAGATTTGAGTGATGAAATACAGTACAAACATTTAATTTTATTTAAATGCAGAAATTTTCTTCAATTTGATTTTGTAAATTGGATTTATTTTTGTAAATTTGCAGCATCAAATACATCAAATTATCATTTTATACTATTATGAGAAGAAGACATTACGGACAATCATCCAGCATGGCGGAAATGGAACGTCTGAGTATGAAGACAGTGTACAAGGGAGAGACTATGACAATAGCAGAAGCCCGTGCAAGAAAGTCAGCAGACACCAGACGCAAGAATTTACAGAAGAAAGAAGAAGACGGGAGAAATCTCATCTTGCCTGAAGTGAGAAAACAGATTACAGCAACAAGGAAATCCACTCGTTGTCTGAAATCTATCTTAGCATTCCTTGACAACGGACCAATTCAGTGGCCCGGAGACTTCAAGTTGTTCAAGAAGTATTATCCTGAACTGATGGGAGCATTCGTGCGTTACAAAGCACAATATCAAAAGATTATGAAACTTGAAGAAGAACTTGACAAAGTGCTTAGAAGAAGCAAGACAAGCAAGAGTTTCTTCGGTATTGCACAGGACTTCGGATATCAGATGCTCAATCTTCTTGATATTGTAGAAGAGATTTCAAGTAAGATATCAAAGAGTGACATTCTCATCCGTCCTTATCTTTCAACAAGAGAGATTGTAGTCGGAGCAAAAGACGGAAGACGCCCTGGTCTGAAACATATCATATCTCACACATTTGAGAATATGAAGAAGACCAAGCAGAATCTCATCAATCTTGCAAGGTCTATTAATGATGCTTATCAGGATGTAGTTGTGTACAACAATAATGGTCACTTGATTTAAATCAAAAGTCTAAAGTTCGGAGTGATTTCTGTACAAAAACAGATAAATAATAAAAACAAACAACAACACAACTATGTACAGATTAGTCGCTCCGGAAGGACTGCGATGGGCTACAGTATATAATGAACAGATATTCAATTACCCAATATGGCTAATGGATAAGAAAGAAGCACTCAAATATCATCTTATTGATGAAGAAGGCAATTTTTATAAAGATATGTAGCCGATTGAAAACTATATTGAAGAATTCAAACCCGGAGAGTAAACTAAAGAGAGAAGAACCAATCAAGGAACTTCTCTCTTTCTGTTTATACATTAGTCGAATTGTCTTCAGTCATCACTTCTTCATCTTCTTCATCCGGATATCTATACTTCTTGATTACATTTCCTTCTTTATCAAGAACAGTACAAGTGTCAATCTCTTCGGGATTTACACAATCCTCACAATATGGACATATCCATCCAGAAGTAATGTATTTAGCCGGTTTTCCGCAATGGATACAAGTATGATAACTCAAATCTTCATATTTTCTTATAATATCTGCTACTTCCATTAAACTTCCAGAATCATACCATCTCAAGCCACCGAATTTCTCTTTTACCTGAACAATTCTATACTTAAACAAGAACCGTTCTTTCCAAAGTTGCTTTCTCAAATCCTTGCATATGTCGATTCCGAACTTTCTTCTCCATCCTTCATCTAATGCATCAAGTTCACAATATGTCGGAATGATGAATATGCTGCCGAGAATCCACTTATGGAACCACTGAACACAATCAGCCCAAAGTTTCTTATATCTGTCAATAACTATATCACCATAACGAGTCTTATAATCATTATGCTCAAATGTCAGTTCATTGTTTACACATTCATCTGTGATTACCATCCATTTCAGTCTGTTCTGATCATATATAGCATAATGAGTTACATTATTATCATCAACCCAGAACACTGGATTATAATATCCGTGAGACTTGTCATATAGTTCATAGTCATTCTTACCTTCTTTAGTCAGATAATAAAGGATAAATCTGTTATTATCGGGAGACTGCTTCTGATATACTATAAGTCTCTTCAAGTCATCTTCAGACTTTATTTCCCACATCCTGCTCTTGTCATTATATTCATGGAAATTGAAACTGAATATAGATTCATTATACAATTTCTTTGTATAATCCATTAAGTACCAATTATTGTAATGTCTGTCTGTCCATCTGTTTCTTGTATACAAGAACGGGAATCTGATACACATAATGATAGAATCGATTGTATGGAAGAACTTATATACATATCTGCTGAACTTGCTTATTCTATTGAATTTCCTACTCATCTTATCAGCAAGTTCTATCTTGTCTTCATTCAGAATGACTTTAAGCCAGATTCTGCTATTCTTTGACTCATTAGCAGAATTGCTTTTATTATATTCATCAATATACTTGTCTATGATGTGCCATGCTGAATCTCTTGTGCTGTATATGATATAATGAATTTTGTGTTCATTGTTTTCAGTTTTATAGCACATATATACATAATGACATTCTTCATCTATAAGAAGATGTTCATTTTTTCCAGATGACTCACCAGTAGTCTTGAAAGATACAAGAGTCTTGTTCCTTGCATACTTGTTTTCTGATGCATTGAAAATAAGATCTGGTAATTTGTCATACTCAAGAACGGGAACATCATAGTTCTGCATTGACGGAAGTACAAAGTAAGTATCTAATATATTGTTAGTTCTCAAGTCAATGATATCACCATGAAATTTCCTCATTTTCTCTGAACGACAAGGATGATATATCTTATCATACAGGAAGTTCCACAACTTCTCCCTGAATGTTCTTTTCTCTATTATTTTAGTTGGGAATGTTAGCATAACTGTAAATAATTAGATTCAATTTCTCTAAATAGTATACTTCTGAAAATGTACTCAGTTTATTTCAAAAAGAAAACTGAGGATTTAATTTTCCTCAGTTTTGCTTTCTTTTTTCTTGATTTTCAGTGTTTTAGTGAATCCACTGAAGTCATACTTATTTAAAATCTTTTTGAAAAACAACTGGTATGACTTGTATAATACAAAACCAAGACCGACAAGTGTAGTGATAGAAACGGATTTTATCAAGATTAGTCCAACAATTATCAAAAGATAGAGAAGTATTGCTCGTGTCCTGTTGTATCCGATTCTGTTGCTAATTTCATTGTATTTCTAAGTCACCCACTTAATTATTGTAGCAATTTTGCCCATAGATTTGTTGTTTGTTGTAAATTTTGAGAGTTTATAAAGTTCATTCAATAACCGGAACACGGAAATCTCCGCCAAACTCAAGGAACCATTTTCCATCAGTTCTTGTAATCTTTTTCAAGTCAGTAAAGTAAGAACTTCCGCCATAGACTGGCAACTGACATTCACCGATAGACATAAAAGGCCCACCGCTTGGATCCACCATATAGATAGTCTCTACACCGTCTTTCTCATCATATGACCATCTTTCCCAGGATTCTCCGTCTTTTGTCTTCGGGATTATCAATTCATATGTATTGTCATTTACTTTTTTCAGACGGACATCTTCATGATATCTGTTGTATAACAGAATCTCATCCGGTTTTTCTACTGCCTTTAATACTATATTCTTTACCAAATTCTTAATTTCTTCCATATCTGTATTTTATTTTGAAACTTCATCCAACATATCATCAATTATCTTCTCATCAGAAAACGGTTTAAGTTCTACTTCTATCTTCAGCATAGAGCATATATTCTGTAACTGATGCAGATACTGCACATATCCGACATATGATTCATTTGTGCTTGAATTGATGATTTTCCAGACAGAATCTTTTCCACATGTAATCATATATTCATCTGTCTTCATCTTTATGAAACCTTTATCAGATATTTCTGTGAATCCGTTGAATCTGAATATATCACTGTTTACTTGGATTGGCCGGAATGCATCTTTCTTTGAAGTAGTACCGGGTTCAGTGGGAATCATGTGGTTCAGTGTGTACATATCAACTGACTCTATCCAGGATTCTATCTGATATATCTGATTGTCTATTATAACCCAGTTCCCGATTTTATAATCACAGTTGTTTCTGTTCAAGTCTATAGCCATCTTGTTCTTATGTGCCTTTAATATCTGCTGTAGTTCATGCACATATGTAATATGCAATGCAAGATTACAAAGACCGATAAACAAACTGTAGTTATCCGTTTCTTCATCATATGTGATTAGCAGCATACTGCTGCCGTCATCAAGGACAAATTTTCCCTTGGATTCAAAGAACCCGCTTTCAACAAGAATCTCATTAGTGACTTTCACTGGCTTACAGTCAGCAATGTCAGCCATAATGTATTCTTCATCTGATTCAATGCCCGGTTTATCGAGAACAACTTCTGTTCCCATTATCTTCTTTATCTTATGCGGAATTCCCTTATAAGAAACCCAGAAGCCGACCATTATGTCATTTATGCTCATATTGATTATAAGTTATTTAAGATGAAATAAGAGTCATTACAGACAATTAACTGTCTGTTTCTGGCTCTCTATTTCTTTCTATATTTATCTTAATCTTCAAATGTATCACCCCAACCCTCATATATCGTATCTCTGTTAATGAGTGACCATTGGTTAGTTATGATATCTGATACTGTCTCTTTCAAGTCATTCTCAGTGACTATATGATTAACTCCATATTCAGTTTTCACATAGTCATACAGAAATTTCACAAACCGTTTGTCATCACAATGAGTGACTCTCGGTTTCCTAACTACTCCGATTAGTTTCTTCTCATTGACAAAATCTACTATAGACTGTTTCGGAAGCTGCTCAAGAATCACTTCCGGATATTCTTCAAACTCAATATTAACTGTCTCATTGTAACTCATCTTTCTTGTCTTCTCTCTTTTTATGTCTTTCTTCAAACTCTCTCATCTGTCTATCTAAATCTTCTTTAATCTGTTTTCTCATTTCTTCTATTTCTTCATCTGGAATCATAGAACGGAACAAAGTCAGAATAGCACAGAACAAGAATAATGACATTATACATATTCCCATCAATTCTCCCTTGAGATAATCATTGTTTACTATCATCAATGAACCGAAGAATCCGACTCCAATCATCAGAATAGATATCTTCAGAAGTCCATCAATGAACATAAGAATTTTGATTATGTCATTTTTGTTGTTGAAATCATTCGGATTGAACATTATTATAGTGCTGTTTGAATAATTCTAAATTTGATTTGTCGAGGACATATTTGATGCCCATTATGATGCCGTCTTCTACATTATCAGTCTCACATACTTTGACAGTTAGTTTGAAACCATAATAGACAATCACGGATTTATCAAGATGTCTTTCCGGCTGTTGTATTCTCTCTACAGAGATAAGAATATCTGTGTTTTCTGAAATCCACAAGAATACATCCATCCACTTCAGATTTGATTCATCGGATATCTTATAACCGAGTGAATCAAGAATATCTATATATTTTTTATCAAGTAATAACTTCATTTGTTAAATTATCCAATGAAATGAATTTTTCTATAGTTTGTACTTGCAATTTTGAAAAAAGTTTCGTATCTTTGCAAAGTCAAACAGCAAATATCAAATAATTAAAAATTTTTAACGTATGTGTACTTCAAAGAAGCTATTATTCAGCACCAGGAGTTACAGACTCCGCAAATGGCTTGAATCACAGTACAAGACTGTTTCTTTCAAGTCAGAGTCATCGAACTCATATTATTACACAGTTACTTGTGCTCCAGACCGTGTGTTCAGAATCCGCATCAGTGATCATTTCACAACAGACAAGAAACTTCCTACTGATTACAGTGTAGTCATTTCTTTTGATCCACATGACATCAATAAGAATGTGTACATTGTCACTATTAAAGGATTTGAGAATAATGTCATATCAATCAATGATTTCCGTGAATTGAAATATGACATCAATCATGCTATCATTTATTCAAAGTTCTTCACTGACTGTAACACTGCAAAAGTGGTTCATTCAGAAAATGCTGTCACTAAAATCAAGAAAGAGATTCCAGCCCAGGCTGTAGTCTCAGAATACAGTGATGCTGGCACATTGTCTGATGAAGTCAAAAACTCTCCACAGAGAACTTCTGATAAGCACTGGGGCAATGTCTGTAAGTTCATTCCCGGTTGGATTGCATATGACAAGAACTGCAAGAAAGCAATCAAGGAACTGTTCACTACCAGAATCGACTTTGAAGATGGCTGCAATTTCATCAGAGAAAACCTCAAACTCAGCAAACCGAATTTCATTGTTGCTGTCTATAAAAAGCGCAATGAAGTCAATAAAGCAACATACACAACTGCAAAATAAATCAACAACAAAAAAATAAGTGGAACACCGGTTGAAGATGTTCCACTTATTTTTATTTCTTAATTTCCTTGAACTTAGTTCTCATAAAGTCTCACTTCTGTTCCGTACTTAGCCGCTTTAGCCATTTTTCCAGTAGTGCTTGACAAATCTGATGTGAACAGAATCTTACAATCAGTCCATTTTGTAGTCTCTACATACTGAGGATGTGCAGCAAGCCATTCTTTCTTGGTTGCATAGTCACAGCACTTGCTTGGGTCTCCTGTCATAATCACAGGAATCTTCTCAGCAGCACCGAGAACTACCGGAGCATCAGTCAAGTACTCCACACCAAGTTTCTTTCTCATATCCTCAACAAGAAGATATCTCTCAGACTCCTTGCTCTCTACCCATGCATAAGCAGAATAGTTCAGACCAGTCATATCATATAAGAGTCCGCTCATCCGTCTTGCACACTGCTCACTGACAGACTGTCCGCAACCGTCAAAGCAGAATCCGCGGATAACATCAGTCAAAGTAGCAATCTTACGGTAGTTCTTCAATGACTTGATGATATTGTTTGTTGATTTCGACTCACCCATACACTTATAGATGCAATTATATCCATCAGTGTTCATCAGCTTCATCAGATTGTCCAAAACACCGTCGTATTCATTATGACAGACATCCCAAATCTTCTCAGCAGTCTTTGCTGCAATTCCGTCAATAATGAGTGCTTTTGCTGATGACACAAACTTGTGTTTCTGGAGTTCATCATCAGTAAACTTCTTCATAAGATGTGGAGTCCCACTCTGTCCTCTGAATTCAATGTATGTCTCAAACTCAGGCATACTCAACTCACCTTCACTCAGAACCTTATCAACGCCAGGAATAATATCTCCATTCATTACCATAGAGATTTTTGAGCCGATTCCGACATTATTAGTCTTGATGTATGAATATCCGTGGAGTGATGCACGAGTAATAGTCTTTCCGTCCTGATATACAGGTTTCACGATAGCGACAGGATAACATTCACCCGTCTGGCCGACTGACCATTCGATGTTTTCAATCTCAGAGAACATTTCTTCTGCAACATATTTCACTGCAATCATATCCATAGGACGGACTCTATCAAAGTTCTTCCGGCGGTTGCTGCAATTCGGCTTGATAACAATACCATCTAACTGGAACGGACACTTAGTTCTGAACTCAGCAAACTTATTGTATATCATTTGCATATCAGAAGCATTATTCAGCACACCTCTATAGAGAATACAATCCTGTGGATAAGTCTTACACAAACTACCGAGTTTCTTACTCAACTCTTCTGTGTAACTACTGTCATTCGGATTGTTCCACGGAAGTTCTTTATAATCACCACTTATGCTGTGGAACATACGGAAATCATATGCAACATAACTGATGTCATTACACATATCAAGAAATTCCGGTTCATAGCAGAAATCACGGTTCATCACTCCGGATACAAAGACACGAGTATTCTTGAATTTGTCTGCATACTTCTTCTCATATACATTCTTGTCAATGAGTGCTTCACCGCGGATGATGAATGTGTCATATAACTGTCCGTTGAGAAGCTCTTTTATAATGGGAAGACATACATCTAAAGACAGTCTTTGTTTCATATCATTGTTAGCCAGCATATGCTTCTTGATGTTTGCACCGAATGCTCCGTCTCCTCTGGTTGCAACAGTGATGACTTTCTCAGGATTCGGCTCATCTGGTCTGATTTCAATAGAGAATGAACATCCATCATACTTGGGAGAACACTCTGTCCAGAAATCAGTTCCGTTCATAGCAGCCTTTCCCAGATGTCTGGAGACTTCCGTGATTACTTCATCGAAATTGAAAGTCCCGGTTTCTTTATCTTTCTCAGTATGAACCTTGTCCAGAGAACCCATAATGAATGAATGCTGGATAGTGTATGCCTTAGACTTGCTACGGCTTCCAATGTTAGCGGTATTCTCTATACCGAGATACTGGACAAGACTGTCATACTCTTCATCTGACATAATAGGTTCACCAGCCTCATATGCATCACATGCATCTTTGTACATCTCTTGAAGAGACTCATTGCTGTACTTTTTGAAATCCATAATTTGAATATTTTATTGGTTTGAATTTTCTCTGCAAAGATATAAAATAAAAATGAAACTAAGAATATAATTGATGTTAAATTTTCATAAATCATCTCATATTCTTAGTTGATGTACATGGAAATGAACTAATCCAGTTTCTTTTCTTATATCTGACTGAACCGAATACAAACTTGTCTCTACTGTGGAGTTTTGTATCTTCTGGAGAATCTTGCTGTCATGTTTCAAAAAGATTTCCGTATACATCAGAACGGTCTATTAAAATATGTGTAAATATTCTCATTTGTTTAAAAATAAAAATTGCTATATTGACTAAATATTCCTTCTTCTGTATAATTTCCAAATAGTCCTCAGTTTTCTGTTGTCAGGGACATTCTGAAGTTCAGGGTATCAACATTATACTTCCCGATTCTTATTCTTCCATCATACAGCGTCTGAAATACAGACAATATAGCAATCAGGTTATTCATGCATATTCCGAGTCATATTATCATTTAAGTGTACTGTCTTCTGTCCAACTGTGAGTAAAGTAAATATATATGTAAAGTAAATTTTAGTCAGACTTCAGACATAGAGTTATAGGATACACTTGTAATAGTTCCTCGGCTATTGCTTGGATAGGTTTCCTTGAATAACTTATTTTGTATTTTTATTACTAACAGACTCTTCTGTTTCAAATATCTTCTTGGCTTCTATCAGGAGATTGTAGATTTTCTCCGGAGTCTCATTTACTCCCATCTCAATGTTGTTCTCCAGTCTGATGACAGTCACCTTGTCATTTGAGTCAATCATTGACATAATGAAGTATCTCTTGCTGAACAACTCAACTGTGTTGTCAGTGTTCCTGTGACAGCGGACAAACCCAGATTTCTTCACAATATTGTAAATCTTATCCGGAGTCTCATTCACAGCAACTTCACTATCTAATGAACACATACCGATTGTCGTATATTCGCCGCTGTCATCAGTCTTTGTATTCACATAGATGATTTCATCAGTCGGAATGATAATGACTGTATTGTCATCAGCATTATGCAACCTTAAATATCTGTCATTTTTTTCCATATCTTATTTTCTTCTGAATATTATATTCATTTCAATCAGAAAAGTTTTGTATATAAGAAGTTTCTGTATCTATTAAACTGCTAACAGGAATGCTGATATAGCATTTATCTCCTTTTTTGAAGACTTTTGCTTCATCATTTCTTTGCAAATATGCATATTCTTTTTTAGATTCTGCAATTTCATATGCAGTTATATTACCTGATACAGTTGTATTCTCTTTCTTTGATTCAATAGCAGCAATGTTGTTTCTCTTCTGGAACTCTACTATCTGTTTGTCTTTTTCCTCAACAGTCAGTTTGTAGAAATTGCTGTTCATAGGGAACACATACAAATCACTCTCATATTTGATGTGAAATGCCTTACAGTCTATATGACTGAGTGATTTTCTCTGGTTCTTTATTCCAGAAATCTGCTTCATCACTACAATGTTCACAATATTATTGCTTATCGTATAGATGAATTTCTTCACTTCATATATGTCATCCGTGATGATGTCACCGGTTACAGTCTTTCTTTTTATTGCATAGAAATCACCGATTCTGTAATGGAACCGTGTTGCTTTCTTTGCTTCTTTCTTTGCATCCTGTTTGCTCCGGATAGTATTTACTACATCTTCTTCATGACAGACAGCCATATATTCCTGTGTCAGAATCTTCAAGTACATATCAGAATCTATCTGTTCTGAATTCTCAATGTTATACTGTGAATCTGATTTATTCAACAGATTGAACAGCATATTGAGATTCTTGACAGTCTTGTCCTGATCATGATCCAGAATGAAAGAAAGGTTCTTGACAATGAACACACATCCGCGGATTTGTGACATTAGATACAAATCTTCTTTGACAAGACCACATTTCAAGTCACTGTACCGTGAAACTGTCCAGTTTTTCTTCCATGGTTTCAAAGACTTCTTCTGGATAATCTCCGACGGATTCCAGTCAAGCCATTTCTCAACCTTCTTGAAATCAGACTTTGAATTGGTTGCTATACAACCGTATCTTTCTATATTCAGTTCTTTGGACATAGATTATGACTTCAGGGCAATTTCAAGTTCACGACCGAGATTCATCAGTTTGTCATTGACTTCCTTCTGCATCTGGTCTGTCTCTTTATATGCTTCACGGACTTGGGATACAGTATCAATCATCAGTTTCGTAGTCTGCTCAAGCGTATCCATACGGAACATAGTCTCTCCAGTTGCCTTTGCAATGTTCACAGCATTCATATTGAGCTGCTGTGCATTGTGAACCAGCATATCATTGGTTTTTTCAGAAGTCTTCTGTTCAATCTCAATGGACATTCTTGAGTCATCCATAATAAGACCAAGTGCAAGCTGCTGCTTCCAGATAGGAATCACATGGCCGACCGTCATTTCTGCTTTCTGTATGATGCCGTCATTGCATCCCATCATAGCACCAATCTGCTGATAGTTCTGTTTCAGGACGAATTCTGTCATTTGCATATCAGCAAGACGCTTAGTAATTGCATTGAGAGTGTTCCTTTTTGCCTGTAGTTCATCAAGGTTACAGAATTCAGCAGATTCCATATTCGCAATATCCTGCTCAAGTTCTTTCTTTAAGACTGTCAGTGCAAGAATACGTTCTTGAATCTCAGCGACATACTGGACGGTGTTTACTGCCATCTGTTCAAGAGAAGAGTTATTAGACATAGCCACTACTTTCAGTGACTCAATCTTCTTTGCGATTTCATCCACATTCTTTCCGACTGAGTTAGTCTTGATAAGTTCATGCTCAACTTTCTTGAACATATACTTCACTCCGGGAATTGACTTGATGATAGCAAAGAATCTGTTCTCTTTCTTGTCTACTGTTGCTGGATGATCAAGCCCTCCGATTTCTTCAAGCAGTTGGTTCGTCAGAACAACTACATCAGCCATTCTTGATGCAGAGGTTTTGTCAAGCAAATCGTCTGCCTGACGTGCGATTATCCTATTCACATCCTGTCCGTATGACTGGATTGAATGTGGATTCGTAACAATAATATCTTTAGTCAATGATGCGAATTTCTGTTTCTGCTCTTCAGTGACACTTGTAGCAAGAGTGTCATAGTCAAGAGTCTTCAACATAATTCCAGTAGATACATCAGATGCCTGTATCAATGATGTTGATGTTGGTGCTTTTAATGCCGTTTCCATTATTATAATATTTGTTGGTTCTTGAATTTCTGGGTGCAAAGATAAACATTATTTTCTAAACTGCAAAATCCTTTAAGATTTTTTTGCATCTTTTTTGCGTTTGTGAACAGTTATAGTGAATTTCTTCATTTCATAACGGTGCCACAGACCGCTGAATCTGACTACTGTTCCGTCTGGAAGGTTCCATTTATTAAGTATACGGGCCAGTTTCCGTTTCGAGATGTTTCCGTGTTTATGAGCGACATTCGTATATGCTGGATGAGGCTCATTATGATGCCACCATTCATCAGTTTCATCATTATACCACATATCATCAACATCAATCCACCACCATATGTCATTATCTTTGAATTTAGCGGTCTGTGGCATAGCGAATTTTAGATTCCCATGAGTACCGTTCCTCTCATATTTGTCATAATCAGATGTACGGTTCTTGATTGACTGATACATACTCTCTGCACCATGAGTGAATGCAGTCTTTGACCAGCCTCCTCCATATTGCTCTTTAAGTCTGTCTTGAATCCACTCTACCGGACAGTAGCGGATAAGCCATATGTCAAAATATACAGGAGTATTCCACAAAACAAACTCAGGACAATAATCCTTGTCAAACTCCCACTCCGGATATTGCTCACGCATTTGCTGCTTATACTCTTCAGTTCCGTAAACTGTTCTTGCATAGTCTATCCTTTGTCTGACTTCATCATCAAACTCTTTTTTAGACTCATACTGACACATAAAGTTATACGGAGTGAATACATTTCCGTAATCATCTGTTACAGTCCCGACAGAAACAGCCCAATCATGAACTTCTTTGTACTGCTCCCAAGTGTTGAAATAAGTTTTGTCTATTCCAGCCATATATATTTCATATTATATAATTATTCATCATACCCTTCATCCAAAATGACTTGAGGTGTATCAACATTTGCAGTCAGACTTTTATACTCAGTCCATTTCTCTCTCGGATACATTGTGCTGACAATTTTTGATGCTTGATGCCAGTCATCTACAATCTTTCCTTTCCTATTGTAATATAAGAAATATACAAATGAATTATCATCTTTTGCAGCAACAGAGAATGCTTCATTTACATTATTTGCTGCCACAAGGATGACACCACCTGACCATTCATCTTGTCGAGTACAACCAAAAACTTTCATATCATTTAATTTTTGTGCAAAGATAAGCATTATTTTCTAAACTACAAAAATATATTCAAACTTTTTTAGAGAATTTAGGAAAAATAAAGAGTGAATCAGAAAAATATCCAATTCACTCTCAATAAAATGAATAAAAAGTAATCAATATATCACTCTGCTTCCAAGGATACAGTGACAAATTCCAGAAGCAAACGGATTATTCTTTGGATTATTTCTACAATTTGCACAATAATCTGGAATTGCTGTTGTTGTCTGAAGTCCGTCAGACACAAATCCAGGATACTTGAACTCTGGGTATTCTTTCAGTTCTTTAGTGAATCGCTCTTTTAAATCATTGAACTCATCAATATACTTTGAAGCTTTCTCTGATGCTTCTTTCCTCAACTTATCATGTTCTTGAGCAGATTCAAGCGAAGGCCATTCCATTCCATCACTTGTCTGATATCTTGTCACTTCTGCAATATCATTAGAACAAATTTCATCAATTGCAATACCCAAGTCAACAAACCACGTATCGTCAACACAATCATTAATCAATTGGACAATCCAGCATTCGTGTCTTTCTGAGATGTTTTCTATCAATTTCTTAATGACATCTACATAGTCAGTCCATTTGCCGTTTCCGTTGCAACCACCGTGAATCTGCATTACAATATGTTTGTCACTCACTTCCAACTCACCATCACAGCAAACCAGATGATTTTTGTCTGTATGCAATTCTTTGACAGTCTTCTGAACAAACTGATATGTATTATATTCTTTCTCAGACATTTTAACATCATCTGGAATGTATTTGTATGTTATGCATTCTGCATTTCTAATCGGTTCCATATATAATCAATTTATATTTTTAGAATAAAGGATTTTCTGCAACTTCATCCATTCTGTCTGACATTCCCATATTGACATAGTAGTCTTCAAGGATTTCAGCCATCATTTTACTTGATATTACGTTCTTAACTACATATTCATAGTTGAAATCAAAGAACTCATTAATTGCTATGATAGTCTCAAATGCAGACAACTTCTTTACTCTCTACAGATGTTCCTTCATATATGAGAATACTTTGCATATGTCATTCTTCGGAATTTTACAAGGCCCTTTTGCTTCAAGAGTGTCTTTCTGAATCTCACCCACATTTTCTTCATATTCTTTATAGAACGGTGCTTTCTTGTAAATCTCATAAAGAACTTCTGCTGTATCCTTTCTCTCTTGTAGCAGAACAGGATCTTCAGTTACAGAATAGTCATACTAATCTGATACCAGCGGAGAAACTGCAATAGAAGTCGTACTGATGACAGTAGTATCAAGACCTCCATTGTAAAATGTCTCGTTACCGAGAGTTTTCGCTGTGTTAATTCTTTTCTGTGCCATTTCTAATCTTCATAATTGCAAATTTTATAAGTTACATATTGAATAAATCATTCGTTTTCTGTGCTAAATCTACTATAGCAAAATCAGAAGGACTCTGACTCATAATTGGATTCGGTGGTGGTGTCGGAGATGTAGAAGGCTGCATCGGCTGCTGTTCTTTCTTGTGATATCCACCCCGTCCCACTTTATTTCCGTATCCGTCATTGCTTCCTGCTGTCAGATTCTCAGGTAAAGGAACAGTATCTGGAATAATGTCTTCATTCGGGTCTTCTTTAATCCTCATATAGTCTCCCTGGAACAGATACTTTTTCTTGTCACCCATATTCGGAGAGTTTCTAAGAGCAAGAGCCTTGATATAGAATATACCCTCTGCTTTCATCATCGTAGTACAGATGATACCGAACAAGCTATCAACTGTAGCAACAAGTCCGCTTGATTCAGCAACAGCAGTCATATCCAAGTCACTTGCATTCATTCCGTTTCGGTTCGTCTGTGTCAATGAAACTACACACCAGTCATTTCTCTGAGCCATAGCACGGATATCCTCACAAATAGACTTAATCTTCATATAAGTCTCTGCGGAATTCCCGTGACGGGCATCAGCCATAATATTAACATAGTCAATGAACACATTACGGAACTTGAATGGCTTTCCTTCCTTTGAGCGGGCTTTTTCAGCATTAAGCAAGAATGCTTCCAAGTCATATACAGTAGCAGATGAAGTCGGGAATTCTTCTACAACAAGAGCACCGGGACTGATGAATGACTGTGTATAGAGAAGTTTCATCTTGTCACGAATTTGCTGAGGATCGGCAGCAACCTTTTCATATTCCCTCATAGGAATATTCAACAGATTGGAACCAATACGCTGATTGACAATCTGAACTGACATCTCAAGAGAAATATATGCACAGTTATCACCAGACATCACTGAATTTGCACAAAGATTACAAAGCCACATCGACTTTCCGACTTTCGGCGGACCCATAACAATGTTAAGAGTCTTTTTAGCCCAACCACCATGCAAACACAAATCAAAGAATTTATATCCTGTAGATTTTGTATCAACAATAGACTGCTTATGTTCTTCTGGATCAAAGAAATCATGACCAATGCTGTCATTGATGGTGAAATTCGTATCTCCAGAGAACATAGTCTTCACTTTCTGGACATATTCATGTGCAGTCTCCGGTGTCACTTCATATTGTGTAGTCACCATATAGGTGTGCATACGGTTCACGGCAGAAATGAAATTATTCCATTCTGCATATCCTCTTGCAGTGTTATTAAGCCAATCTTCAGAATATTGTGTCAGATGGTTTCTTATTTCCCAAAGAGAATGAATTATATCCTGTGTGAACTCATTTTTCAAATTGTCATCTCTTTGCAGAAGCATAAGAACCTGCTGCTCACTTGGTTCTTCATGATACTGAAGAATATATGGCTGTGCTATACTAAATAGTTTCTTCAGTCCATCAACTGAGAAATATTTCGGCTGATAGACTGATGCCAAATCATAGTTTTTCAGAACATGGAAAAACACAAGTGTCTCTGTATATGAATCGTTAGTTACATCCATTTATTATTAAATTTAAATATGTCTCTGTATATTATACTATTTTAGACGGTTTAGTTTATCTTCAGATAAATAGAATAAATACAAATTTGCCAAATGATATTCAATTTCATCCGTTCCGGTGTCTATGTCATCGAGGGCTATATCAAGTGGTTCTATGATTTCATCAGGAACACTATATCACCCACTGCTCACCATAGGGGGAAAATATGTAATGCTTGTGAATATAATGTCCACGGGATTTGCAGTGAATGCGGTTGCATCATTAAAGCAAAAATCCGTGTAGATTTCGATTTGGATGAAAACGGAAAATCTATTGACGGATGCCCTCTCAAAAAATGGTGAAAACCAGTAGTCAACAGAATATGTCAGACCACCGGTTTTTAATAAACGGTTTTATTAATTGAAGTTTTTCATAAATCTTTTTCAGCCGCGGAAAATGCTGGTTTTTCAGACCAGCATAGGAAGCGGCTGCTCCTTTTATTAATTTTTATTATATTTTATTTCTTCAAAAGTCAGTCCTTTGGAATGACTTGTATATTTTAATCTTGAATAATTAACTCCATCTTTGATTAACTTCCCGTCAAGAGAAGTTATCTTGAAGTATCCGGAATCTCTTCTTCCTCCAACGAAACATCTCTGATTGTCATACAGGATTCTGTCCCACAGACAGAATCCGAACAACTTGTATTCTGCTTTCGACTTCTTCAGAATTCCGTGCTTGATTCTGTTTGCCTTGAATTTCTGTCTGTTATGCCTACGGAAGAATCTTCCGTAGTACATAGTATCTGCTGATTCTGCTTCAAGATTCCTTGCTATGACATATGCATCAGAGCAGTGTGACTTGTCAATGTTGTGTTCTTTTCTCAGTCTTGCTGTTTTGTAACCGTATGTGATATGGAATTCCATGTCTGGGAATTCCTGTCTTATCATCTTGACAAGAATGTCTTTAATGACATTCATTATAGCAGCATCCCTAAGCAGTTTTACATTCTTCTTTTGTAATACTTTCTTTGTAATCTTCAGTTTAACTTTATCCTGATGTATCTCAGTGTGGCACTTGTGACACACTGTAGTCAGATTATCCGGATGATTGTTTCCGCCTTTTGAGACTGGAGTGAGATGATGGACTTCAAGTCTGGTATCACCAGACTTTCCGTGACACACTTGACATTTAAAGTTGTCTCTGTGCTTCACGAAAGACTTTGTGTTATCAAAGTCTTCTTTCTCTGAATGCTGATAGCCAGAACCATGTACATCAGGGTCTCTCATCTTTCTTGTATCAAACGGACAGTATTCAAATCTGATGCAGTCAAACGAAACTATCTTGGAAATGAATTTGAGTATTCTGAGATGAGCAGAATTTCTGCTCATCAGTGACGGAGGAATCCATCCTTCTTTCTTTACGGAAACTCTGTTGTTGAATCTTGCTTGACGATATCTCAGCAGATATCGTCTCATATTCCTGTATTCTCTTCTCTCATCAAGTCGTTTCTTGATGTCTGTCCTTAAATCTACTTGTACTTTTAACAGTTCTTTCTTCTCTGTAGTAACGCTTATACCCACGTGCTTTGCACCTGGGTCTATTCCGAGAGTACACGGCTGGATGTATCCAGTCGTTTCATAGCACAGCCGTATAGTGAACGGCTCAAGACAAACTACAACGGCATTACCAGACTTGAGCATACGTCTCACCTTGCCGAACCTCCGGGTCGGCATAAGAGCGTTTCCTTGTATGTCCTGTATGAATACTACCATCTGTACTTGTCTCTTTCAATCTTTTAATTATAACAGTTATTCACTGTAAGTCAGACAGCATTGCTGTCTGTTAGTTACCCCTGGCCAATGTTATCTCTGAGTTTTGTATCACTGCAACACTGTCCCTACCGGACAGGACTGTTTAATCACAGTGCGCAGAGCAAGGGACTGGGATATGCATCCCTTGGTGCCTATGTATTTCAGAGTAACGTAGTCCGGATGATATCCGGCCTCAGGCTCTATCAACGTCGGCTTGCCGGATATTGCTGTCCAAACAAGCCGCTGGTCCTCAGTCACGTCAGTGACGAGACCAGTCGGTCATTGACTTTCTTGTTCAATTAAAAACTTTGGTACAAAATTGAAATTTCCCCCATTCCATAAGGAATGTTGTTGAAAGTTATTGTCCAATTTGACATTAGATGAATCCCATTGATTTTTCTGTCTGACTTGATACTTCATATTCTTTGTTGTATATATCAGCCAGAGTCATTTTCGCTCCTTTCGGAACACTAACACCAATTGATTTTGCAAGTGCTTTTGTCTTCTCTGCTGTCAATGCTTTGAACTCATACTTGACTTTCATTCTTCCCTTACGGAGAAGTGCTGGGTCGATTTTTCCGATATTTGCATTGAAAGTACAAATTACTTTGAATTTGAATGAATCTCCGAGAATTCCGTCAGTCAAATTAAGCAATGTAGTGATTTTGCTGTTTCCGTCAAGTCTTCCGATAAGCATGGTTTCACAATCTTCAAGAATAAGTACACTATTTTCATACTGAGCAAGAGTTCTCATAAATGAAGCATCAGTTATACTGTCAAATGCAGACTGGTCCATATAGATGAAATCTCTGTCTACATTATTAATAAGATATCTGATATAACTTGACTTTCCAGTTCCCGGAATTCCGTTAAGGACAATCAAACCACTATCATCACTCATCAAGAAATTCCTTATTTTTTCATCAGGCAAATCATCATTATAGTTGAGTGATAAATCAGTATCCTTTTTCTTAATCTCAAGTGAGATAGTGTCAAAACCGTCTTTGTCATAAACAAGATAGTCATATACATTCGTATCTTCATCTTCAAATACAAGAGAATCGTCAAACCAATCTGGATAATATTCATTCTATGACAAAAGAACAATATTTCCCATAACAAGAATGATGTCTTCAGTTTCTGTAATGATTATAGGATAGTTCTCATATCTTAGTTCATATGAAGTTATCTTATTCTTCTTCAGATTCTCCCTTATGTTAATAAGTGTATTATTGATAATAACTCCGTCATACTTGTCATTATCTTCATCTGAAACATCAACACACTTTCCACACTTTGAAATGGATGTGAAGTGTCGGTGCATATAAGTCGGATAATTGAACATTTCTATTTTATGAGGGGCTTTCTCAAACATAAATGAATAGACAGCAACCATCATATCATCAAGATTGTCAAGACTGTGGTTCCTGCAATATTCTGTAAATGCCTTGTCAAATGATTTCTTAATTTCTTCTCTGCTCATTTAAGAAAATGTATAGTGATTTAAAATTAAAGAGCAGCATAAGAAACTACTGCTCTCTATATTATATATCTGAAAAATATGCCTGTATTGCTAATTATGCAGACAATTTGCCAAGAGATTTCACATAGTCCATATCAATGATGACTTCAGCCACATGCATTGACGGTGTGTCATACATCTGTTTCTTCAGGAGTTTTTCTACGATAGACCTCAATGCTCTTGCACCCGTATCCGTCTCAGATGCCTGCTCTACAATATAGTCATATACCTCCGGAAGAATAGTCAGTTTGATTCTGTCCATAGCAAACATTTTTGTATATTGCTTGATAATTGCATTTTTCGGTTCTGTGAGAATATCTTTTAATGCAACTTTATCAAGTTTAGTCACATATGTAACTACAGGAAGACGGCCAATTAATTCTGGAATCAGTCCGTACTTCTTCAAATCTCTCTGCTCAATATACTGAATCAGATTATCTCTATCTACTTTTTCATCATCAGATGTAATGTCAAAACCGATGGGTCTTGTATTCAGTCTTGCTCCAATAATGTCTTCAATGCCAACAAAAGCACCACCACATATAAAGAGAATATTCTTAGTATTAATTTTTAGCATTGGTGCATCAGGATGTTTTCTTCCACCTTGTGGCGGGACTAAGACATCTGTTCCCTCCATCATCTTCAACAAAGCCTGTTGAACACCTTCTCCACTGACATCTCTTGTAATAGAAGGATTATCACTTCTCTTGCTTAGTTTATCAATTTCATCAAGAACGACGATTCCCATCTCTGCTCTCTTGACATTATAGTCACATGCTTGAAGCAGACGGCTAAGAATGCTCTCTACATCTTCACCCACATAACCAGCTTGAGTAAAAACAGTTGCATCTGCTATTGTGAAAGGAACATCAAGCATCTTTGCAATAGTCCTCACTAACAAAGTCTTTCCCACTCCAGACGGACCGGCAATAAGAATATTTGACTTGTCGATTTCAACAGACATATCATCATCTTCATCCTGCATCAGCCTCTTATAATGATTATAGACTGCAACTGACAAAGTTATCTTTGCATCTTCCTGACCGATGACATACTCATCAAGCTTTGTCTTTATCTCATGCGGAGTCGGAACAAACAGAGTGTCTGTATTCTTAAAATTCCTAAACGGCTTCAAGTCACCCCGTCTCTGAGCATCAAGTGACAATTTTGTGTTATATAACTCTTCTACACAATGTGAACATATATTGACACCACTAAGACTGGTAAACAACATATCTGTATCTTTCTCCGAACGTCCACACACTGTGCAGAAACGAACAGTCTCTTTGTTATTCTTATTATCTTCCATATATAATTAAATTTCCTTCTGAAAATTATACTGTTCAACAGTAATGTAGTTAAAAGAGATAAGTTTGAATTATAACTTATCTCTAATATATGTTATTGGTAATAATCTTCATCACCGGGCCATTCTTCAAAATCATCCCAAGCAACAATAAACCAGTAATGTTCATACTCTGTATCTTTGTCACAATATCGCTTGATAACTTTGAAACCCTGTTCTTTTAATTGCTGAAGTGTTTCACATTCAACTGTCCAATCATCAGGCAAATCAGTCCAGTATGTCCACAATTCTATATGGCTATCACCTCGCTCCATTGCAGTTTTTATTTTCTCAAGCGTTTCAGTGAGATTTCTGCTTTGTGAAGCATATGGATAGTATTTTGCTTTCATCTCTTCCATTAAGTTCTCATATTCCATATATAATCAAATCTTTAATCTATGTCTTCTAACAATTCTTTTGGAATATCTTTAATAGCATTTTGTATATCTTTTGGTTCCAAATGTCTCTTGCTATGAACAGTAGGATCATATTCAACCGGATTCAGATCCAATAATCTTTGTACTAACGGATAATGTTCTTTAACCATTTCTAGGTCAATTATCTCAAGAACATACAGTTCTGTTGTATAACCGGATATTAACCCAGGATCCATAGTGTCATATCCACACAACAAATCATAATACTTTCTGTCACAACCGTCAGTAGAATTCGGTTCTTCATCTTGATCCCACCACAGTTTTTCATATTCTTCTTCAGTATAATGTGCTGCCTTAATATGCTCTGGCAAAATCACATACTCTTTGCTTTCTGTCATATCTAAAATCAAATAAACTGTATCTGCTGGTTCATAATTGCACTCTGTGATGTCTGTACTACATTAGCACATATTCCACCAGATGCTGGTATCTTCGTATCAACCATAC
>Ga0247608_10001790_pt1 | contig 28542 bp, 47 predicted proteins | sample 176DNAGHGlowgp2_FD_193490 | JGI IMG/M metagenome (GOLD analysis project Ga0247608, IMG submission 193490) | Sheep rumen microbial communities from Palmerston North, Manawatu-Wanganui, New Zealand - 1766 DNA GHGlow gp2 | ecosystem: Host-associated > Mammals > Digestive system > Stomach > Rumen ... | reverse complement strand
ATTTGCAGGCTTGCACCGATCGGCAGAAAGGAAGCCTACAAACTGGCAAACAAGATTATTGCCGAAATGCAGGCAGAAGGTTTGCCAAGATTATGCACACGGCCGATTTTAGTGCCACAAGGCAGGGTTTTGGCAAAGTTAGGTATTAGTTATCAAGCACAGAAAATAGTGCGTTAGAAAGGAAAGAAAACGATGAAAGACGAAATTAGAAACAAGTTCAATGAAGTGAACAAACTGGCACTTGACAACATCTGTTGGTGCGAAGGCACTGAAACATTATTTGGCAAGCAACTGATGACCGAACAAGATGCAGTTGCCGAGATCACAGTTAAAGGTAAGCAGGCATTACTTCACAAGGTGCTGTGGCAGTGCAATTGCTACAAGGAAGGTGCAGGGTTCGATAAGTGGCTGAAGGAAAAGGTAAAGCCAGACGAACTGCCGAAATATATTAGTGCCGAAGCACTGGCCGATTACTTCAACGAAGAATTGCAGGAAATCTATGCAAAGGAAAGGAAAGAGTATGCAGACAAGCAGGCTTCATAACATCTTGGCCAAGGTTATCATCATCGCATTTGTATGCGTTGTAACAACAGCCAGTTCACTAATGATGCTTATAAGTTGGGCATCGGACAGAACCGAAAAACCGCTTTATATGCTAGGGTTCGCAGGCTTCCTGCTATTCGCATTAGGCGGTTGTGTATTTGCTAGAGCAATGGAAAGGAACAATTAAAATGAGCATTTACGAAAAACTGAACAAGGTGCAGTTAGAACTGAACGCACCGAAGAACCTTTACAACAAGTTTGGCGATTATCATTATCGCAATTGTGAAGGCATCTTGAACGGACTGAAGCCATTACTGGAAAAGTACGGCTTGGTGGTGGTCTTAACTGATGAAATTATGGCCATCAATGACCGCTATTATATGGTTTCCACAGCCAAACTGGTTGACATCGAAACTGGCGAAAAAATCTACAATACAGCGTATGCACGTGAAGACGAAACGCACAAAGGCTTGACTGGCGCACAAATCACTGGTTCATCAAGCAGTTACGCTAGAAAGTATGCGCTGAACGGCTTACTGGCCATTGACGATGTGCAAGACGATGACAGCCGAGATAATACGGCCAAAGGCAAGAAACCTGCAACAGAGATCAGCGACAAGAAGGTTGAAGAACTGCGCAAGCAGATGTACAACGAACCATTTTAGAAAGGCGAAGATATGATTACAAACAAGTGCATTTTTATGGGTACAGTGTACGAAATCAAACCACTGTCATACACGCAGGGCAACAAGGAAATGACTACATTATGCGTAAGCGTGAAAGTAGGCAAGGGCGCAGATGGTAAGCCGATTTATGAGTTTGTGCCTTGCAGGGCTTATGGTGGCACAGCCAAGATGTTATGCGACTACTTCCAGAAGGGCAAGGCAATTGCGGTAGAAAGCCGTATGCACCGCTACAAAAACAACGAAGGCAAAGTGCTTACCGAGTTTATCGTAGAAGGTGTTAACTTCGTACCTGCTGACTACGTAGAACAGAAACCTGCACAGCAGACAGAAAGCAACACCACAACAACTGCATTTAGCAATGACTATTCGCTGACCGATGAACTGCCGTTCTAAATGAAACTAAACGCTGTATTCGAGCGGTTTGGCTACGATGCACAAGGCGAAATTGAAATTACGTTTAAGACATCAAGGTTGTACGAAACAACCGCCAAATCGCTTGAAAACGGCTTAAATTACGTTTTAGAACTGAACCAACGGAAAGCGAATAGATCACTGGAACAGAACGCATTGCTATGGGCAATTATTCACGATATAGCCGAGCATCGCAACGGCAGAGCCAATACCGATAATGAGTGGCAGGTTTATATCGAAGCGTTGCAGAAAGCAGGCGCAAAGTATGAAATCATCACCTGCATACCAGAAGCCGAAGAACTGCTAAAAAAGGCAAGCAGGGCGATAGTCAAGGTGGGCAGTACAGAAAAGAACGGCAAGACATTTAATGCTTACAAAGTGTTCTATGGTTCTTCAACTATGAACAAGGCAGAAATGGCAAAACTGTTAGACGAAACCATAAACATCGCTTATCAAGAAGGCATTGATGTTATGTGGCAATTTTAAGAAAGGAAAGTTATGAACGATAGACAAAGAAGACTGGCAAGTTACTTGCTTTTACAGAAAACATACACATCGCAGTTAAGCATTATGGCAGAAATGCCAGAGTATAACGGCAATATGCGGTTACTTCGCAGAGATATTAGAGAACTGAACAATGGCGAGTTTTCTATGATTATCTGCAGTAATGCAGACGGCTACAAGATCGCAACCAAGGAAGAAGCGCAGGAATACTACGATACCAAGCGCAAGACGGCATTACGTATGCTTGCACTGGCTGAAAAGGTACACCACAAGTTGCAGAACAATGGGCAGGCTAAAGTGAACAATGCCGACAACGTGGTAGAAGTGAAGACAGTATGCGAAAAGTAGCAAAGCACCATATCGGTGTTAGCAAGGACACGTACAACACAGTGTTTGAACGTGATGGTGGCAGGTGTGCATTATGCTTTGATGACAGAGCAGAAAACCTGCACCTGCATCATATCTTGACTAGATCACACAAGGCACTAATCAATGACCCACACAACTGCATTATGTTGTGCAGTCAGCACCACCGATTAGTGCATCAAGATATGACTTACTGGCAACCGATACTTATGGGAATTGTAGAAAGAAGGGAAAAGAGAAATGGCAGAAAGACGTATGTTTGCGAAAACAATTGTGTTAAGTGATGCCTTCCTTGATATGCCACTTGGCGCACGTTGTCTGTATATGACATTATCTATGCTTGCCGATGATGATGGCTTTATCAATTCACCGAAAAGCATTATAAGGCAGTGTGGCGCAAGCGAAGACGATTTGAAGGTTCTTATCGCCAAGAAGTTCATTATACCATTTGACAGTGGTGTTATTGTCATCAAGCACTGGCGCATTAACAACTACTTACAAAGCGACAGATGCAAGCCAACAGTGTACCAAGAAGAACTGGCACAACTTGAAATCGATGGCCAAAACAACTACCACATCAAAAATAGTAATGTACCTTTGTATACACAGTATATGTATACACAGAATAGTATAGGTAAGAATAGTATAGATAAGAATAATAATAGTGTGGCGCAAATAAGCGCACCACGCACACGCTTCGTGAAGCCTACTGTTGAAGAAGTTGCTGACTACTGCAAAGAAAAGAACCTGCAGGTAGATGCCCAAAGGTTCGTTGATTACTATGACAGCAATGGTTGGAAAGTAGGCAGGGTAGCGATGAAAGACTGGCAGGCAACTGTGCGTAACTGGGCGAGAAAAGACAAGCCAAAGTTCAGCGCAGACGAAATGCAGGTGGAAGAACAAGACATTGATGAACTGAAAGCCAAGTTGTTTGGGGGTAAGAAATAATGAACATAGATATGGCAACACTGCAAGACATCGCAGATGGCAAGATCAAAAAGCATAGCGATAAAGACCTAACGATTTACAACAACAAATGGCTAGCAGAACACCGGCAAGAACTGTCAACACTACTGCCATCAATACCCATTGAGTATATCAACAAGAAATTAGCAAAACTAAACGATGATATTAAATGGGCTTGGTATTACGGCAATGTAGCGTTAGACGAAATGGAATATGCGAAAGCGTGGGTAGAAGAAGTTTTATTAAAAGACTGGGAAAAGGACAAGAACAAGTACGCTTTACCGCTTGCACGTGAAGGCGAAGCCAAGAAGGTTACAGTGGCGAAAGAAGACCTTGCACCAGTTGACCCAATAATGCAGGTAACATTCGAACAAGTTATGCAGTTCTGTAAAGAACGCAACCTTACAGTAGTAGACGAAAGACTGCTGAACTGCCTGCTAGGAAGGTTATGACGATGGAAGCAATAGATATTTACGATAAGAAGTACACTGTGCGCAAGTTGAAGAACGGCACACTGATACTGACACCAGTGGTCGAGATCACAGACAAGCGCACTGCGCTGACTGAATACACAGATCAAGAACTTGTTGATGAAATGATAAGAAGGGTGGAAGAAAATGATTTTAAAGTTTAAATACGGTTGGAGTTGTGCCGAACGTGATAAGGCCATATTCACCGACTGGGAAAGGGGCAATATCGAAGCATACGAAGCAATGCAGTTAGTATGCAAGAACAACGGAGTAAGGCAGATTAGCACAGTTGACTTTGTGCGGTTGGCCAATTCACTTGGTTACAGAAGGGAAAACGGCAATGGAATTGATAGATAAAAAAGCCTTACTGCAGGCACTGAAGGTGGCATACAGTCAGCATAAGATGGCAAGCAGAAAGCCTGCTGACGAAGATGTTGCAACTGGCATATTACTGGCGATAACCGAAGTTATGACACAGCCAGTGGTGGCCACAATTGAAGATGGTTATAGCGTAAAAATGATTTACGCAGGAAAGGAAAACGGCAATGAAAATAGATAACATAGAAGAAATCAGCCAAGAAGAATTAAATGCCTTGCCATTTTCTACAAGTGAAATTGTTGGCAAAGAGTTTGATAACATTATTATCGTTCCTACTTGTGAAATGCACGATAGTGGCTTTAGATGTATGAAATATATTCTGCTAAAATGGGGGAACGGCTTAAACGTTGTTGGAGTAGTTGGCGGTTATAGTGATGTAATACATTTACATAAAGGCAAGGTAAGTATTGACTGTTTACCTTGTGGTTATTTGAGAGTTATGTTAAATGAAACTGCTAGAGTGCCATATTTTGTGGGTAGTGATTTCTTTGTTGAAAGGTGGTAATAAGACAATGAAACAAAAACTAATTGATGCTAATGAATTGATCGTTGATATACTTGCACACGATATTAGCGACCATAAGCGAATTGACAGAATTATACTAGATGCACCAACAGTTGATGCAATACCAGTTGCATTTATCGAAGAGAAAATGCGTAAGTACGAAGAACTGGCATATAATTCAACACCTAAAATACAGCAACGATATTTCGATAAGGCAATGGCAATACAAAGCCTAATCGATTACTGGCACGAAAAGAACGAAAAGGGTGATGATGATGCCACAGTTTGAACATAAGTATTATGCCACTTCGCTAGATATTGCACCGCCAATTGTGGCAGAGTGCGACTGTTGTGGCTACCCAATATATCTTGGTGAAGAAATATGGCGCACTGACGATGGCAGAATATATTGCGACCAGTGTATTCACCCTGCAAATGCCGATGAAGACGATGGCAAAGCGCAAAAGGAAAGGGGGCAAGAAATATGTCAACTTACGATGCCCAAGAATATCTAAACCAAGTACGGCAGATAGACGAGCAGATGCGCATAATACAAAGCCAAATCAGCAACATTGTTGAACTGTCTGGCATCAACTATGACAAACAGCCAAGCACACCTAATGGCGAAAGCAAGGTTGAACGTTTGGCACTGCGCAGGCTAGAACTACTGGACAGATACGAACGCTTGCGTGATGACCTGCTAAAGAGCCGTTACGAGATCACAGAAACGATAATGCAGTGCAGGGGCAGATATATGCAGGAAATCTTATTTAAGCGTTATGTGGAACTGAAACGATGGCGCAAGATCGCAAGGGAACTTAACCTAAGCGAACGTATGACTTTCACAGTGCATAAGGAAGCGTTGGAAGAAATCAATAAAAAACTGAATAATTGCAGTTAATTGCAGTAAAAAGGGGTATACAATAATAGCATAAGAAACCACCAAGTAAGCAGGGTGGTTTTCTTTCGTAACATCTTCCTTTCTATTTTTGCGTATGGCAGGGCAAGGACTTTTTCATTTGAGTTACTCCTATTGATAATGACCTTCTTTACATTTCCCATTGAACGAACGCAACAACACTTTTCACCTTGTCCTGCCACAAACAAGGAAACAACACAATATGAGTGATGGAATATACAAAAAGTTTTATTCAACAAAAAGATGGCAACAGTGCAGGGAAGCATACAAGAAAAGCAAAGGCTATCTATGTGAACGATGCCTTGCCAATGGTATAGTAAGGCCTGCTACTGAAGTACACCACAAGATAAGGCTAACACCTAGCAATATATATGATGAAAGCATTACGCTTAACTGGGCGAACCTAATGTGCGTGTGTGAACAATGCCACGATGAACTACACGGCAGGGCGAAGCGTTACACTGTCGATGAATATGGCAGGGTATGTCCCCCTAGCAGAAATAGTGGGCGGTAGGGAAGGACACCGATTGCCCACCTTCGTAAAACCGATTAAGGCGGTTTAGGTATTTTTTGGGAAGGAAAAAAATGAAGAAAAAAGAAAATAGCAATACATACGATGACTTGATGGAACTAGCCGAACAATATGGTGTGGCTGACAATGCTTTGTTCGTTGCCAGTGCCAAGCAGTATTGTGTTCAGCAAAAAGTTATCGATAATATCAACACTATCTTGGCCGATGCCGACAAACTGATGACCACGAAAGAGTATGTGAAGGGCATAGCCAACATTTATGCCAACCCACTGGTCAAGGAACTGCCAAAACACGCTGACAGTGCCACCAAGACACTGAACACAATGCTTGATATTATCAACAAACTGGGCAAGGAAAAACCAACACCAAGTAGACTGGCAGAACTTGCCGATGAATAACTACATACTGGAATACTACCAAGCGATGACCGATGGCCGTATCGTTGTCGGTGAAAAAATCAAAAGGTGGTATGAGATCATAGTAAAAAGCCTGCAGAAAAAGGCTTTTTTATTTGATGCAAAGAAAGCCAACAAAGCAATTCGTTTTATACAAGAGTTCTGCCGACATTGCGAAGGTGAACTTGCACCAAATCACATAAAACTGGAATTATGGCAAAAGGCATTTCTGTCTGTGATCTTTGGCTGTGTTGATGAAGACGGCACACGGCACTTTCGTGAAGTGCTACTTATCGTAGGCCGAAAGAACGGCAAAACCCTATTGGCCAGTGCCATTGCATCTTATATGGCATTTCTTGACGGCGAATATGGTGCGAAGATTTACTTTGTTGCGCCAAAGTTACTGCAGGCCAATATTTGCTTTGATGCCTTTTACCAGATGGTAGAGAAAGAAAGCGACTTGTCGAGCCTTGCGAGAAAAAGGCGCACCGACATTTACATTGCAAGCACCAATACTTCTATACAGCCGTTACCCTTCAGCAGTAAGAAAAGTGATGGCTTGAACCCACATTTTTGTTCGCTAGACGAAATTAGTAGTTGGCAGGGTGATGCAGGATTAAAACAATATGAAGTGCTGAAATCAGCACTAGGAAGCCGAAAACAACCGCTTTTACTGGCTTACAGCAGTAGCGGTTACCAGAACGATGGCATATACGATGAACTGGTGAAGCGAAGCACAGCCGTGCTAAATGGCGACAGTAGAGAAAGCAGACTTGCACCATTTATCTATGCCATCGATGACATCAGCAAGTGGAACGATATAAACGAACTGCAAAAGGCCAACCCAAACCTTAATGTCAGTATCAGTGTTGATTATCTGCTTGAAGAAATAGCAATTGCCGAAGGCTCACTGTCAAAAAAGGCAGAGTTCTTAACCAAGTATTGCAACGTTAAACAAAACAGTTCGCAGGCTTGGTTAAATGCCGAAGATGTGATTAAAGCCACTGGCAGTTACAAACTTGAAGATTTTACCGACTGCTATGCGGTTGGTGGCATCGACTTATCACGCACAACAGATTTGACCAGTTGTTGCGTAGTAATACAGAAAAAAGGGCAACTATACGTTTTCACCAAATCGTTTTTGCCTGCTGAAAAAATCGATGAAGCAATTGCACGTGATGGCTTGCCATACAAGATTTACATACAGCGTGGCCTGCTACAACCGAGTGGTGCAAACTTCGTTGATTACAAAGACTGCTTCAACTGGTTCACGGAACTGGTAGAACAGTACAGAATACTGCCGTTAAAAATAGGCTATGACCGATACAGTTCAACGTACCTAGTACAGCAATTGAACGATTACGGCTTTCACACTGACGATGTGTACACAATGGGTACTAATATGACTGGTGCTATTCGTGAGTGCGAAGGACTGCTTAAAGACGGCAAACTGCACATAGGCGACAATGACCTGCTGAAAGTGCATTTACTTGATACCGCATTAAAGGTTGATGCGGAAAGCGACAAGTGCCAAATTATTAAACTACACAGAAATGCGCACATCGATAATACCGCAAGCCTTTTATGTGCCTTAATTGTAAGACAAAAGTGGTGGGGCGAAATTGGTGGGCGACTTCTTAACGAATAAGGGGGTTTAGATAAGTATGGGTTTATTCGAAAAAATCTTCGGTAATAGGCCAAAAGAAAAAATACTTAATGAACAGCAATTCAAGATGCTAACCACGTACCAACCAAAGTTTTATAACTGGACTGGTTCGATATACGAAAACGAACTGATTAGATCAGCAATTGATGCAAGGGCAAGACACATCAGTAAGTTAAAAATCGAGATACACGGAAGCGCAAAGCCATCATTGAAAGCCAAATTGCTGAAAGCACCAAACGAGTGGCAGACTTGGTCGCAGTTCTTTTATCGTGCAAGCACAATACTAGATATGCACAACAACTGCTTCATTGTACCAGTGGTCGATAACTATGGCGAAACCACTGGCTACTTCACAGTGTTGCCGACAAGTTGCGACATTGTAGAGTGGCCAAAAGAAAGTGGCAAGTTATGGCTTCGCTATCGTTTCCACGATGGCAAGGTGGGTGCGGTTGAGTTTGACCGCTGTGCGATCTTAACCAAGTACCAGTACAAAAACGATATGTTTGGTGAAAGTAATCGTGCGCTTGATAAGACAATGGACTTAATCAACATACAAAATCAAGGCATCGAAGAAGCCGTTAAGAATAGTGCCACATATCGCTTTATGGCCAGACTTAACAACTTCACAAAACCAGTAGACCTAGCGAAAGAACGCAAAGAGTTCAACGAAAACAACTTTGCTGACGAAGGTGGTGGCCTGCTGTTATTTCCTAACACTTTTGCCGATATTAAGCAAATTGAAACATCACCTTATGTTGTCGATGAAGGACAGATGCAGGCAATTAAAAGCAACGTATATAACTACTTCAGCGTAAACGATAAGGTTATGCAGGGCAGTGCCGTTGGCGATGATCTTGATGCCTTTTTCAACAGTGTTGTTGAGCCGTTTGCGATACAGTTCAGCGAAGCGATGACAAAGGCGATGTACACGCTAACTGAACGTGGACACGGCAACGAACTGTGGGCATCGGCTAATCGTCTGCAGTATATGACTACTACGGCCAAAATACAGATGGCACAGCAGTTAGGCGATAGGGGGGTAATGACGATAAACGAAATACGTGAACTGTTCAACTACCCACCTATTGAAAATGGCGATGTGGCCACAATACGTGGCGAATATAAACCAGTTACTGAACTGGTAGAAGGGGGCAATACCGATGGACAAGATGGACAAGAAAATTGAGCAGGGCAGAGAATACCGCTCAATGACAATGGAAATTAGAAAAGATGCTGACACCGAAAAAGATTACAAGGTTAGCGGTTATGCTACTACCTATAATCAGCCGTACAGACTGTATGGCTACAACGATGGTCAGCGCAATGTCGAAGTGTGGGAACAAATCGACAGTAAAGCCTTCGATAATACCGATATGGCAGACACCATTATGCAGTATGACCACGAAGGCAGAGTATTTGCGAGAGTAAGCAACGGCACGTTATCGTTGAACAAAGACGATGAACACGGCCTGCTTATAAATGCCGATTTAGGCGGTACACAGATCGGCAGGGAACTTTACGAAGAAATCAAGGGTGGCTACACTTCCAAGATGTCTTTTGGCTTTACAGTCAAAGCCGACAAAGTGGAAGAAACAAGCGACTACGAAGATAACACAATTAAGTACCTGCGCACTATTACCGAAATCGGCAAGTTATACGATGTTTCGGCCGTAAGCCTGCCTGCTAACGATTACACCGAAATATCTGCTAGAAAGGCATTAGATGGAGTAATCGATGCCAAGTTAACGGAGAGATTAGAAGCAGAGAAAAGGGCAAAGTTAAAGGCAGAAATCTTGGCGAAACTGAAAGGGGTTAACAATGATTAACGAAATGAACATTGAACAGATCGAAGCCAGAAAAGCAGAAATCGAAACCCTGCTGAACGATGAAGGTGCTGATTTAGAAGCATTAAGCAAAGAAGTTGATGCGTTAAATGAACGCAAGGCACAGATCGTGCAGGAAGCCGAAAACCGCAAGGCTGAAATCGACAAGGTGCTGACACAAGCACCAACCAAAACATTAGAAGAATTGGGGGAAAGAACAAAAATGACTGATTTAGAAGTAAGAAACAGCAAGGCATATATCGATGCTTTTGCTAATTACATCAAGACTGGCAAAGACGAAGAAGTTAGAGCCTTATTAACCGAGAACGCAGACAATGGCACTGTACCAGTACCAGAGTTTGTAGAAGAAGTAGTTAAGCACGCTTGGGACAATGACAGCCTGCTGTCAAGAGTTCGCAAGACTGCCTTCAAAGGCAACTTAAAGGTTGGCTATGAAGTATCAAGCGATGGCGCAGTTATTCACGCTGAAGGTGGCGATGCCATTGACGAAGAAGCACTTGTTACTGGCATCATCAATTTAGTACCTGAAACAATTAAGAAGTTCGTACGTGTAAGCGATGAAGTTCTGGACAATGGCGAAGCCTTCCTGCGTTATATCTATGATGAAATTACCCATCATATCATCAAGAAAGCCTGCGATATGATCGTTGCAGACATCGTTGCATCTGTTGGCACTTTGTCTACTGCAGTTACAACTTCTGGTGCGCAGGACTTCTTAAACGCACTGGCACAGTTAAGCGATGAAGCAACCAACCCAGTAATCATTATGAACAAGCAGAGTTATGCTTATTACAAGGGTCTGGCTTATCAGTCTAACTATGCCATCGACATTTTCGAAGGTATGACTGTATTATTCAACAACACATTAGCAGTTGCTGATGGTTCTACCGCAGGCAACTACGCTATCGTTGGCGATTTAGGTGCAGGCTACTGGTGTAACTTCCCTAACGGCTTTGAACCAACATTTAAGTATGATGACTTAACCGAAGCCACAGCCGATATGGTAAGAGTTATCGGCCGTCTGCCAATGGCACACGCAGTTGTCGCACCGAAGCACTTTGCAGTCATTAAGAAGGCTTAATAAGCGATGAAAGTAAAACTGCTAAACAGAACACGTGTGTATCTGTCTGCAGGTTCAATTGTCAATGTTGATGAGCAGGAAGCCAAACGGCTTCTTGCTTATCATTTGGCAGAACCAGTAGCAGAGAAACCGAAAAAAGAAGTTAAAAAGTAGGTGATAGAAATGCTAGATAAAGTGAAATTGGCCTTGCGTATAGTGACCGATGACTTTGACGATGAACTGAATATGCTTATTGCATCGGCTGAAATAGATTTAGGCATTGCAGGTGTTGATGTGCTGACTAATGAGATAGTACAACTTGCGATCATTACATATTGCAAGATGCACTTTGGTCAGCCTGCCGATTATGACCGCTTAAAGAAATCATACGATGAACAGAAAGCACAGTTATCAATGGCTACTGGCTATCATAATTGGGTGTACTAATGGACAGAAGCACACCGATTTACCTTGTTACTAAAAACTATACGCAAAACAACGTTGGTGTATGGTCAACCACAACAACCGAAAAAAAGGTGTATGCGCAAGTTGACAGTGTTACAAGTGCAGAGTGGTTCGAAGGCGGTAGGAACGGACTAAACCCACAATATCGGTTCAGTATGTTTTCACCAGACTACAATGGCGAAGACATCGTGAAATACAACGGCAAGTATTATGCGGTTTACCGCACATATCGTGCGAAAAACGAGATCATAGAGTTATACACGGAAGAACAAAAAGGCACAGACGATGGCAAGTAGATATGTAGCGAAATCGGCAGTAGATATGGAAAAAGCCATTAACGCTATACTTGATGAATATGGCGATGAAGTGAAAGCAGAAACGTTAGTTGTAATGGAAGCAGTAGCAGACCAAACAGTTAAGAAACTGAAAACAGTCAAGCACCACAAAACTGACAGAGCAACTGGCAAATACGATCGTGGTTGGCGGTACGAAACCGAACGCTTATTGTTGGGCGGTGTTGCCACCATACACAATAAGGTTTACCAGTTAACGCACCTGCTGAACGATGGCCACGCTAAACGTGGTGGTGGCAGAGTTGAAGGCGACCACCACATTGATAATGCCGAGAAAGAAGCAGTTGAAACGTATGAAGAATATCTTGATAAGGGGCTGAAAAAACTATGAAGCAAGTAGATTTGGTCAACGCAATTAAGGCAATTGACCTGCCGATTACGTACCACCACTGGCCAATAGGCCAAGCACCTGCATTGCCTTATGTGGTGTATTACTTCCCTAATGATAACGATATGATCGCAGACAATACGAACTACTGCCCAATTACCGCACTGAACATCGAACTTTACACCGACAACAAAGACATCGCACTTGAAGATACACTAGGCGATGTGCTTAATTCGCTTGGTTTGGTTTATGCGAAAACAGAAACCTACATTGAAAGCGAAAAAATGTATCAAATCTTGTATGAAAGTGGGGCAATGATAAATGGCTAACAAAGTTAAATATGGCTTAAAATCAGTTTATTACGCACCATTAACCATCACTGAAACTGGCGGTGTTTACACCTACACCTACGGAACACCAAAAGCCTTATTAGGCGCAGTCAACTTATCACTTGAAGCGCAGGGTGAATTAACCACCTTTAGAGCCGATAACGTTGACTATTGGGTGGCTAGTTCAAACAATGGTTATGAAGGCGATTTTGAACTTGCACTATTAAGTGATGACTTTAAGCAGGACTGCTTGGGCGAACTGAAAGATAGCAACGATGTTTTATACGAAGTAGCAAATGCTACACCAAAGACATTTGCGTTACTTTTCCAGTTTGAAGGCGATGCAAAAGCACGTAGACACGTAATGTATGAGTGTACGGCAACTAGACCTGCTATGGCATCACAGACTACCGATACAACCATTACACCAGTTACTGACAGTATCACGATCAAGGCAGTTGCAAGAAAAGACAACAATGTTGTCAAGGCTTCAACACCTTACGATGACAATACAAGCACTACTTACACTGGTTGGTTTAGCGCAGTCTATAATGTAACACCATAAAGGTGGCACAAGGTGGGAAGGGGCAACCCTTCCTGCCTTTTTCAAAGAAAGGGAAAGTATGGAAAAAACAGTAAAAATTGGCAACTATGAAGTTGCAATGAAATGTAGCGGTTTAACACCTAAACGCTATCGTGATTTATTCGGCAAAGATGTCATTGTTGAACTTGCGAGATTAAGCAAGTATATGAACGCTGACGGCACACTGAACCTTGAAAATGACATTGATATGTCAGTTATCGAAAGACTGGCTTACACGATGGCAATGCAGGGTGGCGAAACTGCTGACTACGAAAGTTGGCTTGATAAGTTCGATGCAACCGACATTTTCGACAGTATGGGCGAGATCATAGCATTATGGCTTGCCAGTAATAAAACCTTATCGAACGCAAAAAAAAAGTAAAAACTACCGAACGAGAATATAACACGGCACTGTATTTATTGCGGTGCTATGAACTGAATATAAGAGATACAGAACTTGATGCAATGACTATCGGTATGGTCTATGACATCTTCACTGAAAAGCAAAACGATAGTGCAGAGTATAGAGAAGTAGCCACACAAGAAGACTTCGACAAGTTCTAAAAGGGGGCAAGTAAATGGCAGGCACAAAGATTAGGGGCATTACGATACAGTTAGGTGCTGACACCACACAACTGACAGATGCCTTTAAAAAGGCGACAAGCGAACTTAAAGCCACGCAGAAAAGCCTAAACGATGTTAACAAGTTATTAAAACTAGACCCAAAAAACGTTGAACTGCTGACACAAAAAAGCGGTTATCTAACCAAGGCAATAGAGCAGGCGAACGCACAACTTGATGCTGAAAGAGATATGCTAGCCAAACTGGGCGAGCAAGACCAAACAGACGAAGTTGCCGAACAGCAGAACGCACTAAAGCGACAGATAGAAGCAACGCAGGCACAAATCAGTCAGTATAACAGCGAACTGCAGAATACCGCCAATGCGCTTAATGGTGTTGAAACTGAAACCAAAGATGTCAGCGAAGCGAGCAAAGAAGCAGGCGACAATGCAGGCAGTTTTGGCGATATGCTGAAAGCCAAACTTGCAGGCGATGCAATAGTTGGTGGTATTAAAGCACTTGGCCAAGCACTGATGCAGGTAGGCAAGGAACTTGTCAACATTGCCAAGAATAGCAGTGCTTATGCCGACAACATAATGGTACTGGCCACACAAACTGGCTTATCTACCGATGCGTTGCAAGAATACAGTTATATGGCCGAACTGGTAGACACTGACGTGTCTACGATCACTAGCAGTTTAGCCAAACTTACACGCAATATGGCTTCGGCACAAGATGGTAGCAGGGCGCAGACCGAAGCGTTTAACGCATTAGGTGTGTCTGTTACCGATGCCAATGGCGATTTGCGTGATAGCAACCAAGTATTCGATGAAGTAATAAGTGCATTGGGGCAGGTTGAAAACGAAACCGAACGCAATGCTTTAGCAATGGACATCTTCGGCAAATCAGCAATGGAACTGAACCCACTAATTGCAGTGGGTGCTGAAGGTTTAGACCAGTACAGACAAGAAGCACAAGATATGGGTGCAGTGCTTGATGGCGAAGCACTAAATGCACTGGGCAATGTTGATGATGCTTTTCAAAGACTTAATCAAGTTGGCACAATACTGACCAACCAAATCGGTGTAGCAATGGCACCAGTAGTGGAAGAACTGACAACAATACTGATGGACTTGGCCAAAAGCGTAGACTGGCAGGCTGTCGGTAATACCATCGGCAAGGCATTAAGGTTCGTTATCAGCGTATTCGAAAGTGTCATTACAGTGGCCACCAAAGTATATAACGCAGTTAAGCCGATAGTAGAAACTATCGTTAACTGGTTCGCTAATCTCAAGTTTGAGTGGCCGAAACTTAAACTGCCACATTTCAGCATCAGCCCAAAGGGTTGGAAAATTGGCGACTTACTGAAGGGCAGTATACCAAGACTGGCAATTGACTGGTATGCCAAAGGTATGGAAGGTATGGTGCTGAAACAGCCTACTATCTTCGGTATGAATAACCAAGGGCAGTTGATGGGTGGCGGTGAAGTTGGCAACGAAATAATCGTTGGCCAGAACAACTTAATGCGTATGATTAAAAATGCTGTTGGTCAGCAGGGTATGGTTGTCAATATGACCATCAATGCAGGCGCAAATATGAACGCAGAGCAACTGGCACAGTATACCATCGACAAACTGAACGCACAGATCAACGCACAAAGGAAGGTGTGGGCATAATGAATAGTTTTACATACAACGGCACATCATCGAATAATTGGGGCTTAATCGTAGATAACGTGCAGGTATTCAATGCACCTGCACCAGACTACGAAAGCGTAGCGGTAGCAGGGCGCAATGGCGAACTGACACTGTTCAATAATAGATATAATAACGTGCAGGTAATCTATACCATTGGCATCACCACCGACTTCATAAACAAAACAAGGGCAATTGCCGACTGGCTACTGGCAAGTGTTGGCTATCATACCTTAACCGATACATACCAACCTAGTTACTACCGCCAAGCACGATTTGTGGGCGATGTAGAATACGTAGTAAACGCATTATGCCGTACTGGTTCGGCTAATGTGGTCTTCGACTGCAAACCGCAGTTGTTTCTAAACAGTGGCACAAGCGCAATAAGCGTGTCTAATGGCGATACAATAACCAACCCTACCAATTACCCTGCCAAGCCTTTACTTCGATTATACGGCACTGGAACGGCTCAAATTGGCAACTACGAAGTTACTGTTACAACGGCAGATGGCTATACTGACATCGACTGCGAACAAATGAATTGTTACAAAGGCACAACCAATTGCAATGGCAATGTTGTAATTGACGATTTCCCAATGCTAGAAAGCGGTGCGAATACAATAACCTATACTGGCTTTACGCAGGTTGAGATCACACCGAATTGGTGGCGGTTATGATACCAGTATTATTTGCTAGTAATGCCACAACGTTTAACACCAATGGCATCGGCAGGTTGGCTGATGTTGTCAGCCTTACTGCCGAAGAAGAACTGAACGGCATAAATGAAATCACAGTGCAGTACCTTGCTAACGGCCAGTTTGCCGACCAAATCGTGCAGGGTAATATCATCGTGTGCAAGCCGAACAAGAAGCAGAACAAGCAGGCTTACCGAATAACAAAGGTAAGCAAGCCGTTAAATCAAATAATCACAATAGAAGCAAACCACATCAGTTATGATATGGGGTATATACCAGTTGAACCATTTACGGCCACTGGCATTACTGCCACCATCGCAGGACTGATGAACAACGCAATGGTAAGCAATAACTTCACGTTTACCACCGACTTGACCAATGAAACAAGCAGTTACAACCAAACGTTACTGAAATCAATGCGTGCTTGTTTGGGCGGTAGCGAAAACAGTGTGTTGCAGACATTTAGCGGTAGCAATGGTGTTGAATATGAGTTTGACAATTTTAACACTTTTATCACGCTAAATAGGGGTGCAGACAATGGTGTGTCGATTAGATACGGCAAGAACCTAACCGACATCTTGCAGGAAATTAGCAACGATAATCTTTTTACATCAGCCGTTGCCTACTGGACAAACGCAGACAACACCATTTGCGTATATGGCGATATACAACACAGTTCGTATGAACCACTGTATAACTTCGTTAGAACGGCCACAATTGATGCAAGTGGCGACTTTGAACAAGAACCTACACCTGCAGAATTGAACAACTACGCACTACAAAAGGTTGAACAGCAGGCTGTTGGCCTGCCAAGTGAAAACTTAACCATTAGTTTTGTTGATCTAGCGGACACGCAGGAATACAAGGGCATAGCCAATTTGGAAGCAGTCAACCTTGCCGATACAGTGCGCATATACTACCCACCATTAAAGGTAGACACCACAACAAAGGTAATACGCACCAAGTTTGATGGCCTTACAGAAAGGTACATCGAAATTGAACTTGGTGCTTTTAAAAGTGAATTAGGCAAAACACTTGCATCTGCGATCAATGACTTTGCAAGTGTGGTCAACACCACTAACAAGGTAGTAAGTGTTATTACTACCATTGACACCGAACTAGGCGAAATACAAAGCACTGTCAATTCACTAGAAGGACTGGCCGACACAGTAGAGCAACACACCACGCAGATCACGCAGAACGCTAACGCAATTACCCAAAAGGTAAGCCAAAGCGAACTTGACGATGCGTTGAACGAATACGTTACGCAGACACAACTAGAGCAGACAGCCGACAGTTTAACGCTAGGCATTACGCAGGCGCAGAGCAGTGCAGATAATGCCAATGCTTATAATCAGCAACTGCAAACCTATATCACGATGGACATTAACGGCATCACGATCGGCAAAAATGATAGCGATATTCGTGGTCAGTTTACCAACACATCGTTAGATTTCATCAATGGCAACGATGAAAAGAAGGCTTGGGTTGATGCAGATGTAGGACTTGGCGGTAAATCACTTGCACTAGGCGACCCAACAGATATAGATAAGCAGTGGCGGTTTGTAGTCAGTGATGACGGCAACGTTTTGAGCATCACAAGAAGGAAGGCATAGATATGGCAGTTTTTTACACATCACCTACATATACAAAGGGGTGTTCGAACGATAGCAACAAGTTCAACTACTACCTTGTAGCAGATCAAATAGGCCGTGATATTGCGAACAACCGAACTACCAACAAACTGTCATTGTACTTTTACCCTTCGACTGTAAGCAATACGCTACGATGGGAAACTGCCAAGGTATATGCACCGACAAGTTCTATCACTGCCGATGGCATCGCATATCAAAGCGACATTACCGCAGGAAGTGCAAGCGGTGATTACTACATTGATGATGGCTATTTTAGGCGGTTTGTACGTAAAGCGACCCACATACTTATAGCCGAAAAAACGCTTGTCATTGACCACAACAACGATGGCACGGCATCAATGACAGTTCGCTTCAATTGGTTTGCAGGTAGCGGTTCAACTACTGCCTACTACCCTGCATCATTTGCAAGCAATACAGTAGAGATACAAGTGCCTGCTATACCACGTGGTAGCCAAATCAGTTGCGCAAGTTCGGTACTGTTAGATAATACCACCGATACTTTCGATTATTCGGTTACCAGTTACGCTGACTATTGGCACACGTTGAGTTGGGAACTTGACGGCCACACACAGACTGTTTGGGGAACGGCACACAGAATTAACGAAAGCACCGAAAACTTAACAATTGGCTTTTCGGCCTTGTTATCAGCTTTAACAACAGCACAGACAAAGAACCTGCGGTTTACACTGAATACTTATAGCGATAGCAGTATGGCCACGCTAATCGGCACTACAACCAAGACTGTGCAAGTATCTGTTGATGGCACAGTATTCAAACCAACGCTTGCGCTTGGTTCTATTGTGCCTAACAGCACACCGATAGCAAACTACCTTGTCGCAGGCTATTCATCAGCCAAGACAGACTACACAGTTACATTGCCGTATGGTGCGACAAGTGCCACTGTATATTTCAGCATCGATGCAGGAACTATGCAAACTGCATCAGTGGTTGGTTTAAGCGGTACTGGTATTACAAACATCTTGCCTGCATCGCAGACTGATTACACATTTAACATCACGGCTTATGCCGTTGACAGCAGGGGTGTGCAGTCAACAAGCGTTACGATCGCAGGCAACGCATACGGCTATAAACCGCCAGTAATCACTGGCAACGCATATCGAACCACCGACAACATAAGCACCACCGAAGATGCAAGCGGTGTGTATGCTTACGTGCAATTCACATCGGCAGTTGGTGTAAGCATTGATGGCCAAAACACAATACAAACAACAGTATGCACCGACAACAACGGCAACACACATAACAGTGGCGACCACATCGCACTTGCAGAAGAAAATACAATGCAGTTCACAGTAGTGGCAACCGATAAAGTAGCAAGCACTACTGTGATCTACACAGTACAGCCTGCATACCTGCCTGCTAGGTTCTACGATGACGGCACGGCACAACATCTTGGTGTTTCGCTTGCAGGGGCAATACTGGAAGCCGACAAGGTTAAATTGGGCAGAGTTGGTTATGGCATAACACCTGCTAATTCGGCCAACGGCAAAGAACTGACAACGGCAGAGTGGGTGCTTGCACAAGGTGGCGGTACAATTGACACTGCACTAGACACCACAAGCACCAACGCAGTTGAAAACCAAGCAATAGCAACAGCAATAAATGGCATTACAACGAAAACAACAAGCACAACTGCGGTCAGCCGAACAACTGGCGCAACGATTACAGACCAGTATTTGTGCAAGGTTAACAACGTGGTGTACCTTTACTTACTGTTAACCAAAACAAGTAGCACCGCAAGTGGTGCAAACTTGTTCGAAGGCACAATTGCAAGCGACTATATACCGCTTGCGTTTGCAACGGCATCGGGTTATTATCAAAGCCACGCAATAAGTGCCGTTGTAAAAGACGATGGCACAATTATCGCACGTAATGCTTCGGCATCAGCCGTTACAGCAACAAGCGGTGTTTGGCTTTCGTTTACTTACATTATTTAGGGGGTTAAGTATGGACGACACGATTATGGCGGTATTGGTCAGTGGCCTATTCAGCGTAATTACTACAATATGGACATCACGCAACAGCGATGCTATACAAGGTGAACAGATTAGACAGATCAAGGAAGAAATCGGCACACTTTCCAAGAAGGTGGAAGCACACAATAACTATGGTCTTGAGATCGTTGACCTAAAGGCACGTGTATCTGCGTTAGAAAAACGGAGTGGTTAAGATATGAAAATTAAAGGTGTAGATGTATCAACATTTCAGCGTGGGCAAAGCATTGTCGACTACAAGGAAGCAGGGCAGAAGTTCGTAATTATTCGTGCAGGCTATACTGGTTGGGGCGGTAAAGGCACAACCAAAGAAGTTGATGCACAGTATGAAAACTTTTATGCGCAGGCAAAGGCTTGCGGTATGCCAGTAGGTGCTTATTGGTTCAGCACAGCCAACAATGCAGAGAAAGGTAAAGACGAAGCCATTTATATGTACGAACATTGCTTGAAAGGCAAGCAGTTCGAAATGCCTATTTTTATCGACTGTGAAGATACGCATTGGCAAAGCAAGACTTGGGCAGGCACTACCGATGCCATCGTTGCTTTCTGCGAAACATTGGAACAGTTAGGCTACTTTGTTGGTGTATATGCAAGCAAGTATTGGTTCAGCAAACTTGGAAAAGAGAAGCTGAAACCTTACCTGCATTGGCTTGCTTGGTGGACTGACACCGAACCGACAGCAAAGACCGCAGGTGTAGACTTCGGCATTTGGCAGTATGGCAGTGTTAAGATCAAGGGCAAGAGCATTGACGGCAACATTGCCTACAATGACTATGCCAAGATCATCACCGAAAACGGCTTCAACGGCTTCGGCAAAGACCCTGCACCTGCACCAGTTGAACCGAAGTTCAAGAAGGGCGACAAAGTGCAGATTATTGCCACTGGCAATGCAAGAAAAGACGGCAAGGGCAGAACCAGTTACGGCATCGGTTGGAAACGTTACGTATTGGCATATTACGAAGGCGAACCTTACCCATACCGCATTGGTAGCAGGTTAGGCATCACCACTGGCTACTATGCTGAAGATGCACTGAAGAAGGTGAACTGATGAAATACTATTTAGTTATGGTACAGAACGGCAACACGCAGGCCATATACGAAAAGGCTGATTATGATGATGCACTATCTGCATTTCATAGTGAACTGGCTTATAGGCACGAAAGCCGTACATCAACAATGTGTATGATTATTGACGGCAACGGCAACGTGTATAAGCGTGAAATGTGGCCGATGAACGAAGGCGGTGAAAGCTAATGTATAGGGGTACAACACCAACATTTGAACTAAAGATTACTGACGAAAGCGTAGACCTTACCCAAGCCGATAATGTCTATGTAACTATTCGCACACGCAATGGCAGTGAAACCTATACTGGCGATGCACTTGATGTGATGGAACGTGAAGTTGATGTGTTTTTAACGCAGGCACAGACACTTGCACTGCCGATAGGCACGGCCGAAATACAGATAAACTGGACATTTGACAATGGCAAAAGAGCCTGCACCAACATTGCTAGAATTGCCATAAATGAAAACTTACTTGAAGAAGTATTGCCGTGATAGTCAATAAAAACCCAATAGATGCAGAACTGACAGTTGCAACCGAGCAGGCGCAGAAAATGGAAGTAAGCACCAATTCTGTTAGTATGGTGGTAGACAGCAACGCATCTGCATCATTTGGCGCAGGCGATAACAAGCCAGTGCCAATGTCTGTTGGTATGAAATACCAAAGCGGTAGAGTAAATGCGGTATGGGGGCAGATCACTGGCGACATCGAAGACCAAGAAGACCTGCAGGAAGCATTAAACGGCAAGCAAGACACTTATGTTCACGATTTAGGCAGTTTTTCGTTTGAAGATTATGACTGGGAAATTGGCATTTACCTTGACAGTATTGGCTTGGTAAATGACGGCTTTTACAAGGCACACGAAATTGAAGACAACTTTGATTATTACATCATAGTTGAACGTGCAGGCGATACAGTTTATCAAGAATACTGGTGTAGCGGTGATGATAGCACATACCGCAACATACGCAGTGGCTTGTATGATGGCGAAAGTTGGGAATACACTGACTGGGACAGTTTGATGAACGCTAACAATGCCTACAATGTGTTCGCTTATAAGAACCACAGCCATTACATCGAAGAAACTGTTAACTACTCTAACATATTGACTTATTTCAATAGCTTTAATTTGAATAAAGCAGTAGGTGATTACAAGATCGTAAACAACAACGGCAGAAATGTGTATTACCTAACATACGATTATCGCTATGTCAGTGGTTTAAGCGGTGGTTATCGGTTATATCAAGAGTATGTAACCAATGCTGATGATTACATACACATAAGGTTCGGCACACGCAATGGTAGCAACATTGTGTGGGGCAATTGGCACAACTACCCAAGCGATAACATCATTATCGACAACTACTACACGATGGACTATATAGACGATAACTATTACACACGTGAAGAAGTTGATGATTTAATCAGTGGCGGTGGCGGTGGCGGTGGCCTAATTGAAACTACTTGGGCAGACTTGGTGGAACTGCGAGATAATGCCGAACTGGTCAAAGGCGCATATTACCGCATTACAGATTACAACTTTATAACCACCAAGTTGGGCATACAAAGTGGCAACCACCAATTCGACATAGTGCTGTTAGCCATCAGTGAAAGTATGTTAAGCGAAAGCGGTTATGCCTGCAGGCACGAAGGTGAACACTACTTTGAACGTGAAGTTACTGAAGGTGGTATAGAGTGGCTTTACACGCTTTATGTTGATGATTATGGCGAAAGTTATGGCGATGAACCAATGGATCACCAAGACGATTTACATAGTGCTGACCAGTTCTGCGATAGCGGTGTTATGCGCCACCCAGATACTGACGAAGAAGTGCCAGTGCTGTACAAGACTGATACAAACGAATATGACACCGATGACCCAGATTATGACGATACTTTCTTTTATGAAGGCACGTATGAACTAGATGGCGATGAATACGATATGTGGGCGAAGTATGAACGGCAAGATAGCGAGTGGGTGTTTATGCAACAATATGCGCTGACACCGCTTGTTGTCGAAGATGGCGAACTGATAGTATCACCAATACCTACCACCAAAACAGTGCCAGTCAATATGAACGCTTGGGAACTGAAATATTGCTTGGACAATGACAAGGAACTGTTTGACTGGGCAGAAACTGACGGCAAGGGGGTAATCTACTACCTTAAAGACGAGTTCGGCAACGAAGCACCTTATGACTTTAAAAACGCAATGTTTAGGCGATACCAAGTATCGACAGTAAGCAATACAGTGTTGAATAGTTTACGCAACTTGTATCTATACCAAGATGGTTATTATGCCTTGACACGAAACAACAACTACAAGTATTGGTACACATTTGCAGACATAGCAGGTACTGGCGATGGTTCATTATTTGGCGAGTGTACCTACAACACAATACAGCCTTATGTTTATCTATCACCAAAGGGAAAGAACATAAAGGGCATCAACAACATTGTGTTGCAAAATGCCAACCGCAATAAATTAGGTTACAACTGCTATGACATTACCATTTTAGGCAGTGCCGATAACAACGCACTAGATTTTTCCTATGATATATGCGGTACTAACTTTGCGTTAAACGCATTTGATAAACGCTGTTGTTATATGACATTCACCGGTGCATCACAGTGCATATTTGGCACTGGTTGTAGTTCGATAATGGGGCAAGGCACTGATACTTGTACTTGTGGGCGTGTTTGTACTGCCATTAACTTTGGCGTATATAGCAGTGGAATGATGTTGTTGGGGTCTTGCCGTAACATTACTTTTGGGCAGTGGTGTTTCTCTAATAGTATTGATATTAATACGAGCTACATCACTACTGGCAATTACTTCACCTACAACAAGATAGGCAAGGGCTGTATGAACCTAACATTCACAAATTATTACCGATACAACACTGTTGAAGATAATGTATCAAGAGTGGACTTCAACACCACTGGCGGTAGCACATCTAGTTATGTACAGTACGCAAAAGTATGCACTGGTGTTACGAACAAGACACTAACACCTACAAGAAGAACATCTTATGAACAGATTTACTACGCAACTGGCAGACAAGAAACTGCGGTTTAGGGTAGGTTCATCATACTTTTTTGACAGATATGCTGACTTCAAAGCAGGCGATGTTGATTATGTCGAGTTCGAAGAACAGCCGAAGTTGTACAAGAACGTTTTGCAATTTCGCAAAGCCGACAAAACAATGTGCCTTTTCAAATGGCGCAAGATGTCAGCCGATGAGTTCGTGCAGTATACGTTGCGTAGCAAATTGCCAATGGAACTGGGCAAGTTTTTAGTACCAGAAGTGGCAGAATATTTGGGCATCACTATTGACCATCTAAAGCAATTGCGACCAGTGGCCGATAGGCTAGATGCCAAACACCAGTATGAAAAAACAATATACAATGCCTATATTCATAACAATGCCTTCACGCTGACCGAAGAACAAAGGCGCAAGGCATATATTGAATATCGGCAAGAAAGGGGCATATAAAATGAAATTATCAAATCTGTGGTATGACCGCTTAAAATGGCTGTGTCAAATCGGCTTGCCTGCCTTTATTGCCTTATTCGTGGGCTTAAATCAGTTATGGGGCTTCACTGAATATGGCGAGCAGATCGCAGGCAGTTTGGCATTAGTTGCCACATTTATCGGTAGTCTGCTTGGTGTATCAAGCAAGAACTACTGGGCTGAAGTTGATGGCGAAGCATAGTGTAATGCTGTCATTTCATATTTTTCTTTTTTCACTGGGCGGTATTATTTACCGCCCACCTTTTTATTTTAGATACAAGTTAGATACAAGTACGCTGAAATGCAGGGTTTTGTGTGGCCAAAAAAGACACTAAAATGCGCTGTAAAGCGTTTCTAGGCCATCTAATGCACGTTTATGCGACACTAGACCAACAGAACGCAAGCCCCTCCATCTCCACCAGTGGCAAAGAAAACCCTTGTTATACAAGGGCTTTTTTGTTTTTTGGGGTGTGCTAGATACAAGTTAGATACAATTATCGACCAAATCACGCAAATCGCTAGTGTAAAAATGGCTGTATGTGTCCAGTGTCATTTTTGCTGAACTGTGGCCAAGCAGTTTGGCAAGCACTGTTGGACTGGCATTTTTATGTATGTAATAACTGGCGCAACTGTGTCTAAAATCGTGTATTCGTATGTTTTTGACATTTGCCTGCTTGCAATAGGCATCTTTTCTTTTGGTTATCGTTGTTTCTGGCAATGGCTTTATACCGCCAAACACGAACCAGTCAGCCGTGAAGCCATCATACCTGCAGTAGAACTGGTGCAGTTCGGTCAATAGATCGCAGATGTGATGCGAAAAAGGTATTGTGCGCACTGAACCGCTTGTTTTTGGCGATGTCAGCAGGTACTTACCATCAACGAACAACTTGGTGCTGACTGTCTGTGTGATGGACATTGTGCGGTTTTCCAAATCGACAGACCGCCATTGCAGTGCATTGGCTTCACCGACACGCAGGCCACAATAGAACAGCACAGAGAATAGCGCACGATAGCGTAGATCATCGACAGCATCAATGAACTGGTCAAACTCCTGCTTCGTAAAAAACTGCATCGGCTTTTTCGGTGTGATCTTATCAACCAGTGGTTCATATTTGAAAGGCAGGCGGTTGCTGACATCGTGGTGCTTATCTGCGTAGGTAATCAAGGCTTTGCAATGGTTCAGCACCTTGTTCTTGTAAGACACTGACCACAAGCCATTTTCAGCCACTGTGGTGCGGAATTGTTCAAACTGTGGCTTGGTCATCGTGGCAATAGCAACCTTGCCCAGACTGGCCGAAACGTAACGGCACAGCACTTCAGCACGCAGGTATGACTGCGGTTTTAGTGTCTGCTTCTTATCTGCAAGGTATTCGGCAATGATCTGGTCAAAGGTAAGGTTTTCGGCAGGCCGTTTGCCGACATTGACCAAGTAAAGTGCTTCTTGCTTTTCGGCTTCCTTTTTGGTTGCGTACTTCTTGGAGTTGTAGCGATGGCCGACACCTTGCGACACGCTGAAATACCATTGCCTGCCGTCTGCCGTCTTCTTACTTGCTTTGTATACTGGCATAACCCATCGCCTTTACCATCTGCAATAGCACCTGCACTTGTTCGTTGTTAAGCAGGGGTATTAGTGTCATCAGTTCTTCTTGTTCTGCGGTCAGTGGCATTGTGCCGTGTATCGTAACTGTTTCGATGCCGTATAGATCACTAGGTGTGCAGTGAAACAACTTGCACAGTGCATCAACCTGCGATGCTTTTAAGTTGACAGTTTCGCCACGCTCAATTTTGCTGACGGCTGAACGTTGCAGGCCGATAACATCACCTATTTGCTGTTGTGATAACTTCCTAGCCTTGCGGTAAGCCTTGATATTTTCGCCTATTGTCTTCATATTCTGTACCTTCTTTCTAACTTTATTGTAAAAAAATGTTTCTAAAAAGTAAACTTTTTTACAAAAGGGTATTGCAAACGGTCTAAAAAGGACTATAATGTAGTTAAGAAAGGTCGAAAGAAGACCGAAAGGAAGAAAAGAAGATGAAGTTTTATTACAAAGACCAGTTAGTTAGAACTAGCAAAAACCACCACTACACACACGCAGTTATACGTGAAACAGAAAACGGCTTTAGCACATTTGCTTGCGCATCAAGCCGTGAACTAGCCGAAAGAGCAAAGGCGCAGGAAATCAACTGGTATAAGGCACAAGGCGAAAGATTACACAAACACCTTGAAGCCATCGAAAATGGCAAAAGTGAGTATTACTCAAAAGGCAGATACTTTAGGGTAACACCAGAAAGATTAGAAGAAATCAAAAAGGCTTTGGCCGAACACAACGAAATGATCAAAAGATTAGATGCAACACTGAAAGTTGTAGAGATCGAAGAAAGATAAACAAGAAGTGAAGCGATAACACTTACAACACTACTTGAAAAGGAAGGTTAAAGGAAATGAAGAAGTATTACAAAGGTTGGTGTACGTTGCCTATTGAAGACTATGTTAGAGCCACAGACAAAGCCGTTTGCTTCACAGTTGCAGGTGGCGCAACAACAGCAAACGATACAAATATGTGGGTACCAAGAGCAATTTTGAAGGTTAGCGAACCAAATGAATATGGCAACGCTGATGTATACCTGCCAATGTGGTTTGTCGCTAAAAACGGACTATTTAAGGCAGTTGAAAGAATACGTGAAATTGATTTTGACGAAGTAGTTGAATTATAGGAAGGAAGAAAGAAGAAATGAAAAAGATTAAAGAAATCATTGAAAAACGCAAGACGCAGGCAATAGACAGATATTACAAGTATATTGCCAATTCTCACGATGAAGCACTTACGCAGGAAGAAAGAACACAAAACGGCAAACTTGCCGACATAGCGTATGGTGCGGTTGGTGCATTTGATGGCATTTTGAGAACATTAGAGCAGGAAGGCTATGATGACGAATACAGTGGTGATCACTACGTTGGCGAAATCGTAATGTTCCGCACACACCAGTGCAAAGTAACGCACGTATGGAAAGACGAAGAAGGCAACAACGGCATTTCGCTAATACCTACTGGCAACTACGGCTTTGAAATTGATGTTACCGAAAAGCGATTTGAAGAAATGAACAAGAAAGGTGTAAGGCGATGAAAAGACAAGACAAGTACCCAGACACAAGCACGTTTACGTACTACAACGCAAACCCACATCACCGCATCACTGGCGACTGCATCGTAAGAGCAATTAGCACAGCACTGGAAATGGACTACAACACAGTGGTTATGGAACTGGCACAGTTGCAGTGCCAAACTGGTTATGATGGTGGCAACCAACTGATAGACCTTTACCTTAAAAGCAAGGGTTGGCAGAAGCACGGACAGCCACGCAAGGCCAACAACACCAAGTACACTGGCATAGAGTTCTGCCAAGTCGAACAGAAGTATATGCTTAATTATCGCTATTACGGCAAAGAGTGGGCAGACGGCATCACCATCAGCAACCGCATCGTTGCCAATATTGGTGGTAATCACATCGTTGCTATTGTCGATGGCAAAGTGTACGATCACTGGAACAGCACCGATGGGTGCATCGGCATCTACTGGACAAAATAAGGAAGGGGGGGCAAAATATGGAACTGCACGAAAAAATCAAGGTGTTTATGACAGCCAACGGCATCAGCCAAAAGGAACTGGCCAAAGCACTAGGAAAGAAAGAAAGCAATATGTCTTTACGGCTGAACGGCAAGCGCAAGATTACTGCCGATGAACTGTGCGAAATCATCAAGTTCTTCGGCTTGACCGACACAGAAACATACCAGTTTTTATTTGAACAGTAAGTGTCGAAAACAGACACAATAGAAAGGGTGATGAAGTGAAAAACTACACAATTGCAGAAATGGACAAGGTGCTAACCAAAGCCTACTTAACTGTCGATGACATTTGCAGGCTTGCACCGATCGGCAGAAAGGAAGCCTACAAACTGGCAAACAAGATTATTGCCGAAATGCAGGCAGAAGGTTTGCCAAGATTATGCACACGGCCGATTTTAGTGCCACAAGGCAGGG
>Ga0247608_10001789_pt1 | contig 28554 bp, 17 predicted proteins | sample 176DNAGHGlowgp2_FD_193490 | JGI IMG/M metagenome (GOLD analysis project Ga0247608, IMG submission 193490) | Sheep rumen microbial communities from Palmerston North, Manawatu-Wanganui, New Zealand - 1766 DNA GHGlow gp2 | ecosystem: Host-associated > Mammals > Digestive system > Stomach > Rumen ... | reverse complement strand
CCCCCTCCTTACTCCTCTACAATTTCCTTGGCTCTTGTCAGGGCGAGGTCGATGTGGTTGCAGATGTTCTCCTCGCCGATGATGTGCTGGAAATTATTGCGCTTGAGGACGGTCTCCACCTTCTCGTTGACACCAGAGAGGACGACGGTGATGCCCTCCTTCTGACTCATCAGACACATATTCTCAAGGTTGTGCAGTCCAGTGGAGTCGATGAAAGGAACCTTACGCATTCGGATGATACGCACCTTGGGATGACGACCATAGCGTGCCATGATGTCCTCGAAACGGTTGCCGGCTCCGAAGAAGTAAGGACCATTGATCTCATAGACCTCCACACCCTTTGGAATAGTGAGATGCTCCAAGTTCCCAGCCTCCATATCCGCATCCTCGTTGAGGTCGATCTCGTTCAATACCGCATGTACATCGGTCGTCTCTGCCATACGACGCATGAAGAGCAGACAGGCACAGATGAGTCCGAACTCGATGGCAACAGTGAGGTCGAAGATGATGGTAAGGAAGAAGGTGAGCAGCAGGACGGTGATGTCGCTCTTCGGATTACGCAGCATCGCCAGGAAAGAACGCCATCCACTCATGCCATAGGCTACGACAACCAGTACACCGGCAAGGCATGCCATCGGGATATACTGGGCAAGTGGCATGAGGAACAGGAAGATGAGCAACAGCACGGCGGCATGGATGATACCAGCCACAGGGGTGCGTCCCCCGTTATTGATATTCGTCATCGTACGGGCGATGGCTCCTGTTGCGGGAATACCACCAAAGAGGGGTGAGGCGATATTAGCGATACCCTGTCCGATGAGTTCTGTATTCGAGTTATGATGGTCACCGATGACACCATCGGCGACGGTAGCGGAGAGCAGTGACTCGATGGCACCGAGTACTGCAATCGTCACGGCAGGACCCACCAGTCGCTTGATAGTCTCCCAAGAGAGATCAGGAACAACGGCACCCGGCAGTTGGGAGTTGATGCTGAAACGGTCGCCGATAGTCTCTATCGTCGTCACTCCCGCATACTGTTTGAGTAGCAAAGCAGTTATCGTGATGACAACAATGGCTACCAGAGAACCAGGAAGAGAACGCAATGGCGACAAGCGGAACATACGAGCCAGTATGGGCCATGCGGCTATAATGATGACACTGGCAATACCCATCAGGGCACTCCAGCAGTCGATATTCCCCAAATGGGAGAAGTAGGCAATCCACTTCTCGACGAAGTCAGAGGGTACTGTGTCCATCTGCATGCCCAGCAGGTCCTTGATCTGTGTGGTGAAGATAGTGACGGCGATACCACTCGTGAAGCCCACGACAATAGGATAGGGGATATACTTGATAATCGTTCCAAGTCGGAGGACACCTAACAGAATGAGGAACACACCAGCCATCAGGGTGGCGATGGTCAGTCCCTGCATACCATATTGTTGGATGATGCCATAGACGATGACGATGAAGGCGCCCGTAGGTCCTCCAATCTGCACCTTGCTACCTCCGAAGAGCGATATCATGAGTCCTGCCACAATGGCAGTGATGATGCCTTTCTCTGGTGACACACCACTGGCAATACCAAAAGCGATGGCAAGCGGAAGTGCCACGATACCCACAATAATACCCGCCATCAAGTCGGCGAGGAACGTCTTCTTGTCGTAATGCTTGATTGCCGAAATCATCTTCGGCTTAAAGTCCAATGTCTTAACCATTTATCTAATCATTCTGAAAACGGTTGCAAAGGTATGCAAAAAATATAAGGTGGCAAACAATCACCACCTTATATTATATTAATAAGTCAAATTCTTGATTTATTTCTGCTTCAGCAAGTCGCGGATCTCAGCGAGCAACTCCTCCTGTGTAGGTCCTGCGGGAGCCTCAGGAGCCGGCTCTTCCTTCTTGCGGTTCAACTTGTTCATCGCCTTAATCATCAGGAAGATACAGAAAGCGATAATCATGAAGTCGAGGATATTCTGGATAAACTGTCCGTAGGCAAAGACAGCAGCACCAGCCTCCTTGGCCTCTGCCAGTGTCTTGTAGGTTCCCTCGCCCAGATTAACGAACAGGTCTACAAAACTGATGCCACCTGTGCACAGACTGATGACTGGCATGATGATGTCCTCAACCAGACTAGAAATAATCTTACCAAAAGCACCGCCGATGATCACACCGACAGCCATGTCCATGACGTTGCCCTTCATGGCAAACTCTTTGAATTCTTTAATAAATCCCATAATCTTTAATTTTAATGTTTAACTATAATGTTTAAATTGTAATCTGCGTTTTACAATCTCAGGCTATTGCCCTTGATTTATCTCATTTTTAATGTTTAATACAGAATCTTTAATCTTAATTAAGACAGAAATCAAGTGCAAATATAGATATTTTTTCGTAACTTTGTGCCCGAAAAAGGAAAAATTTTAATAAACCCTTTAAATAATTAGTAAAAATGACAAAAGTAGCAATTAACGGTTTCGGCCGTATCGGTCGCCTCGCATTCCGTCAGATGTTCGAGGCTGAAGGTTATGAGGTAGTGGCTATCAACGACTTGACAAGCCCAAAGATGCTTGCTCATCTGTTGAAGTATGACACCGCTCAGGGTGGTTTCTGTGGCAAGTTCGGTGAGAACAAGCACACTGTTGACTGCACCGAGAACTCTATCATCGTTGATGGTAAGGAGATTACTATCTATGCTGTTCCTAACGCTGCTGAACTGCCTTGGGGTAAGTTGGACGTAGACGTTGTTCTGGAGTGCACAGGTTTCTATACTTCTAAGGAGAAGGCTTCTGCTCACCTGACCGCTGGTGCTAAGAAGGTTGTTATCTCTGCTCCTGCTGGTAACGATCTGCCTACTATCGTTTACAATGTAAACCACAAGACTTTGACTCCTGCTGACACAGTTATCTCTGCAGCATCTTGCACCACTAACTGTCTCGCTCCTATGACAAAGGCTCTGAATGACTTCGCTCCTATCCAGAGCGGTATCATGACAACTGTACACGCTTACACTGGTGACCAGATGATTCTGGACGGTCCTCAGCGCAAGGGTGATGTTCAGCGTGCACGTGCTGGTGCTCAGAACATCGTTCCTAACTCAACTGGTGCTGCTAAGGCTATCGGTCTGGTTATTCCTGAGTTGAACGGTAAGTTGATCGGTGCTGCACAGCGCGTTCCAACTCCTACAGGTTCTACCACTATCCTGCACGCTGTTGTTAAGGGTGAGGTAACTGTTGAGGGTATCAACGCTGCAATGAAGGCAGCCACCAACGAGTCATTCGGTTATACTGAGGAGAAACTCGTTTCTAGCGACATCATCGGTATGAAGTTCGGTTCACTCTTCGATGCTAACCAGACTATGGTTTCTAAGATGGGTGATGGCAACTCTCTCGTACAGGTTGTTGCTTGGTACGACAACGAGAACTCTTACACTTCTCAGATGGTTCGTACTATCAAGTACCTCGCAGAATTGAAATAAGCAGCGAGTGCATCATCAAGTTTACTTGAATGTTGCCGAGTCGCGTTTTTCAATCGACGAAGTCAATTGAAAAAGAGAAAGCGAATACTCAACTAAAATATTAGCCGTCCGATTTTGTCGGACGGCTTTTTTTGTTTAACTTTGCAAAGACTATGAAGCAGATGATAACGATACTCGGTCCGACGGCAAGTGGGAAGACTCCATTGGCTGCGGCGTTGGCAAAGGAAATAGGCGGGGAGATTATCTCCGCAGACTCCCGACAGGTATATCGCCGGATGGATATCGGGACGGGTAAGGACCTTGCCGACTACGCTGGTGTGCCTTATCATCTGATAGATATCTGTGAGCCAGGAACCAAGTATAACCTTTTCCAATACCAGCAGGACTTCTATGATGTCTATCAGGATATCAGAAGCCGTGACGTGTTTCCTGTCCTATGTGGTGGTACTGGTCTGTATATCGAGGCGGTATTGAAAGGTTACAAATTGTCGCCCGTCCCTCAGAATCCTGTACTGCGCCAGCAGTTGGAGGGGCAGTCGCTGGATGCGTTGACGCAGATGTTGAAGGAGTTAAAGGCAAAGAACGGCTCGAATATGCATAACAAGACCGATGTGGATTCGTGTCAGCGTGCCATTCGTGCCATAGAGATAGAGACCTATAATCTGGAGCATCCTACTCCTCGCAGGGAACTGCCACCTGTTGACTCGCTGATTATCGGCGTTAATATTGACAGGGAACTACGCCGAGAGAAAATCACACGACGGTTGAAGGCAAGACTGGAAGAGGGGATGGTCAATGAGGTAAAAGCATTACTTGACAGTGGTATTCCTGCCGAAGACCTGATCTATTACGGACTGGAATATAAGTTTGTGACAGAGTATGTCATCGGGAAGACAACCTATGAGGAGATGTTCCAGCGTTTGGAGATTGCCATCCATCAGTTTGCCAAGCGGCAGATGACCTGGTTCAGGGGGATGGAGCGACGTGGTTTTGTTATACATTGGATAGAGGCAACACAGCCGATGGAGGAAAAAGTGAAGGAGATCATAAGGATATGGCAGTAGATGAGAAGAGGTGGGGCATTCTATATTGTCCCAAAGGACGTTCCAGTAAACAACGGGAGAAAATACAACGGGTATTAGACGACCGTCAGGTGCAATACGACTTTGTGCAGAGCGAGTCAACTGACAGTGTGGAGCGATTGGTGTCCATGCTGATACATAATGGTTATAAGACGATTATTGTGGCAGGCGGTGACTCCGCTTTAAATGATGCCGTCAATTGCCTGATGAAAGAGGAGAAGCAAGTGCGCGATAGTATTGCGTTGGGTGTTATCCCCAATGGCGTGATGAATGACTTCGCCCGCTACTGGGACTTCAAGGAGGGAAATATAGAACAGACTGTAGACTGGCTGATCCAGCATCGTGTCCGTCAGGTTGACTTGGGCTGTATTCGTTATACGAATCAAAAAGGAGAGTCATGCCATCGCTATTTTCTGAATTGTGTTAATATCGGTCTGATAGCGGATGTGATGAATATGCGTCGGCAGGCTCGCTCCTTATTAGGTTCCCGTACATTGTCATTCATCGTCTCTCTGTTCCTGATGATTTTCCATCGGATGGATTATAAGATGAATGTGAAGATTAATTCCGATGTTGTCAATCGCAAGATTATGACAATGTGTGTCGGTAGCGGACCAGGATACGGACAGACTCCCAATGCGGTACCCTATAATGGATTGTTGGATGTCTCTGTAGTCTATCATACTGGTATCTTACAGGTTTTTGCCGGTGTGTGGTTGTTGATAACGGGTCGTTTCCTGAATCATCATAGTGTGCATCCCTATCGTTCCCGTGAGGTGAAGGTGGAGGAGGCGAAGCATGCGCTTGTCAGTATCGACGGCAGATTGATGAATACTCCCGTAGGAGCATATCAAATCAATGTGGAGCAAGAAGTGATTAATTTCTTGATACCTGTTTAACCGTTCTTGGATATCTTATGTAGTTTCTCCTCTTCCAGAAGTTTGATCTTCTTTCCGTCAATGGCAATCAAATCCTCTGTGGCAAATGCTGACAGGGTACGAATGGCATTACTGGTAGTCATGTTAGACAGATTGGCAAGATCTTCTCTGCTAAGACTTATTGCCAATGTCTTGCCGTCATCTTCTATTCCGTATTTGCTTTTCAAACGGAGTAATGCTTCTGCGAGTCGTCCCCGGATATGCTTTTGAGTCAGGTTGACGGTTTGCTCGTCGGCACGTCCCAGCAAACCAGCCAATTGCTTGATAAAGTAAATGGCGACATCACTATTCTCTTTGATAATCGTTTTGATAACGGTGAGGGGTATCTGACAAACAGTGGCGACATCGAAGGCTGAGGCAGAGGTGCTGTATTGGTCACTGACAAATCCTGCACGATAACCAAAGAATCCCTCAGGCTTTGCCATACGGACAATCTGCTGGCGTCCGCCAATACCCTCCTTGAAAATCTTTACCTTTCCTTTGGCAAGACAGAACAGGTATTCTGGAGTGCTCTTCTCATGGTAGATGAACTCATTCTTTTTGAAAATTTCCAAAGAGGAGTTCTCAAGCAGAAAGGTTCGCTGATCCTCAGTGAGAAGTTCCCACAGATCCTTGATCGCTTTTGTTATTTGTTCCTTTTCCGTCTCTTTTCCTGATATGACCATGACGCTATCGTCTATCATTAGCGATGCAAAAGTACTAAAAAAAGAATAAAAAGACAATCATTTTATAGTTAATAATCTTCGACTATCATTAAAAATAGGCATTTTTACAAAAAATATCTCTTTTTATTTTGTAGTCACAATGAAATTGTGTACTTTTGGAAAATGAATTTAAATCTAAAACTAAAACCTTAAAATAGGAACTATGAGTTATTTGCGATTAGAAAAAACTGTAATGACTAACCTGGAGGAGTCGCTCCGTCGTGAATTACTTCGAACGAACCGTTCTGGTGCCTATAGCAGTTCGACACTGGTTGACTGCAATACGCGAAAGTATCATGGTCTGCTCGTTGTTCCCGTACCCGAACTTGATGACGAGAATCATGTCTTGTTGTCTTCGCTCGACTGTACGGTGATTCAGCACGGTGCTGAGTTTAATCTCGGACTTCATAAGTACCAGGGTAACAATTTCAGTCCGAAGGGTCACAAGTACATCCGTGAGTTTACTTGTGACGTAGTGCCTACCACACTCTATCGTGTCGGTGGCGTGTTATTAAAACGAGAGACAATCTTCCAGTGCTACGAGGACCGTATCTTGATTCGCTACACCTTGGAGGATGCCCATTCTGCTACGACGTTGCGTTTCCGCCCGTTCCTTGCTTTCCGCTCGGTAAGGCAGTTTACGCATGAGAACTCAACAGCATCTCGTGAGTATCATGAGGTGGATAATGGTATCAAGACTTGTATGTATGCCGGATATCCCGATTTGTACATGCAGTTTAACAAGAAGAATGAGTTTGTGTTCCAGCCAGACTGGTATCGTGGGGTCGAGTATCCGAAAGAACAGGAGCGTGGTTATGCCTCTAACGAGGACCTCTATGTTCCCGGCTATTTCGAGGTGTCTATCAAGAAAGGTGAGAGCATCATCTTTGCCGCCTCTACAAAAGAGATTAAGAGCAGTAGTCTGAAGAGTCTGTTCCAAAAGGAGATTGATGTGCGCCAGCCTCGTGATAATTTCTATCACTGCTTAGTGGCTGCAGCCCATCAGTTCCACTTCCGCGACCGCCGAAGCGGCAGTTCTGCAGAGGAACTTGACGATAGTGACGATCGTTATCTGTTGGCAGGTTATCCTTGGTTCAAAGCCCGTGCACGTGATACATTTATCGCACTGCCAGGTCTGACACTTGCCATTGGTGAGCAGGACTACTTCGAACATGTGATGAAGACTGCAGAGAAAGGACTTCGTGAGTTTATGGAGGACAAACCTCTCAGCGTGAAGATGTACGAGATAGAGCATCCGGATGTCCCACTGTGGGCAGTCTGGGCAATCCAGCAGTATGCCAAGGACGCAGGTGTTGAAAAGGGGTATAAGATGTATGGTAAACTGGTTCGTGACATCGTAGAGTACGTGATAAAGGGTGGTAACTCCAATATGCGTCTGGACGATAACGGACTACTTTATGCCAATGGTCGTGACAAGGCTATTACATGGATGAACTCCACGGCAAACGGACATCCCGTTGTTCCTCGTTCTGGTTATATCGTTGAGTTTAATGCTCTCTGGTATAATGCGTTGAAGTTCTGTGCCTCTATGGAAGAAGAGTTTGGTGACAAGAAGTTTGCCGCCAAACTGGAGAAGCATGCAGAACTTTGTAAGACCTCGTTTGTGGAGACATTCCTTAATGAGTATGGTTATCTGCTCGACTACGTGGATGGTAACATGATGGATTGGAGTGTACGTCCGAACATGATCTTCCCTGTTGCCTTCGACTATTCTCCATTGTCACAGGAGCAGAAGAAGAGTGTGCTGGATGTATGCACCCGTGAGTTATTGACTCCGAAGGGACTGCGTTCCCTCTCTCCGAAGAGTGGTGGCTACAATCCAATGTATGTCGGTCCGCAGACACAACGTGACTATGCTTACCATCAGGGAACAGCATGGCCTTGGCTGGGCGGTTTCTACATGGAGGCTTGTCTGAAGATTTACAAGCGCACCCGTCTGAGTTTCGTAGAGCGCCAGATGGTAGGTTATGAGGATGAGATCAACTATCACGCACTGGGAACAATCAGTGAGTTGTTCGATGGCAATCCTCCTTTCCACGGACGTGGTGCCATGGCATTTGCAATGAATGTTGCTGAGATCCTGCGTACGCTGAAACTGTTGGAGAAATATTCTTATCAAAAGTAAAATAGGAGGAGAAGACTATGAAAGTATTAATGTTTGGATGGGAGTATCCTCCTCACGTATTCGGTGGACTCGCTACCGCTAACTATGGTATTTCACAGGGACTGCATGCTCAGGGTGATATGGATATCACACTCTGTCTGCCGAAGCCCTTTGGTGATGAAGACCGCACGGCTTGTAATATCGTGGCAATGAATGCTGTGCCTATCGCATGGCGTGATGTTAATTACGATTATGTTCGTGACCGTGTCGGTAATATTATGGATCCTGATCTCTATTTCAAGTTGCGTGACCATATCTATGCCGACTTCAACTATATGCACGTCAATGACTTGGGTGCTATGGAGTTCGCTGGGGGTTATCCTGGCAATTTGCATGAAGAGATTAACAATTACTCGATTATTGCTGGTGTCGTGGCTCGTACCTTCGACTTTGACATCATCCATGCCCATGACTGGTTGACCTATCCTGCTGGTATTCATGCTAAGCAGGTGAGCGGTAAACCACTCTGCATTCACGTACATGCTACTGATTTCGACCGCTCTCGTGGTAAGGTGAACCCGACAGTCTATTCCATAGAGAAGAATGGTATGGACTGGGCTGACTGCATCATGTGTGTGTCTGAGTTGACTCGTCAGACGGTGATTAACCAGTATCATCAGGATCCACGTAAGTGCTTCACGGTACACAATGCCGTTTACCCCTTGCCCGAGGAGTATCAGGCTATTCCTCGTCCTGACCATACAGGTAAGGACAAAGTAGTGACCTTCCTCGGTCGTATTACGATGCAGAAAGGACCAGAGTATTTCGTGGAGGCTGCTAATATGGTTATCCGCCGTACCCGTAATGTTCGTTTCTGTATGGCAGGTTCCGGTGATATGATGGATGCGATGATTCATCTTGCCGCAGAACGTGGTATTGCAGATCGTTTCCACTTCCCAGGCTTCATGCGAGGCAAACAGGTTTATGAGTGTTTGAAGGATTCAGATGTCTATGTGATGCCTTCCGTCTCTGAGCCGTTTGGTATCTCTCCGTTGGAGGCTATGCAGTGCGGTACTCCGTCGATTATCTCGAAACAATCAGGTTGTGCGGAGATTCTCAACAACTGTATCAAGGTTGACTATTGGGACATCCACGCTCTTGCTGATGCTATCTATAGTATCTGTGCCAATGATTCACTCTTCCAGTATCTGAAAGAAGAGGGTAAGAAGGAAGTTGACCAGATTACATGGGAGAAAGTGGGCGCATGGATTGCCACCCTTTATAAGAGAACCCTTGGTTGGGAACAGTGAATTTAGTTGATAGTTTAAAGTTTATAGTTTAAAGAATATGAAAACAATTTGTTTATATTTCGAGATACATCAGATTATTCATCTGAAGCGCTATCGTTTCTTCGATATCGGTACCGATCATTATTATTATGATGATTATGAGAACGAGCGTAGTATCAGCGACATTGCCGAGCGCAGTTATATGCCAGCCTTGAATGCTATCGGTGACATGATTCGTGACAATGGTAAGGCTTTCAAAGTAGCCTTCTCTCTGTCGGGTGTTGGTATCGAGCAGTTGGAGATGCATGCTCCTCAAGTATTGGAGAAGTTGCAGGAACTGAACAATACTGGTTGTGTAGAATTCCTCGCAGAGCCGTATTCTCATGGCTTGTCATCACTTGCCAATGAGGAAACCTTTGCGTTGGATGTAAAGAAACAATGTCAGAAGATAGAGGAGTACTTTGGTAAGAAACCTACAGTTCTTCGCAACTCTTCTTTGATTTACAGTGACGATATTGGCGGACAGGTTGCCGCTATGGGTTTCAAGGGAATGCTGACCGAGGGTGCCAAGCATGTGCTGGGATGGAAATCACCTCACTATGTATACAACTGCAACATCGCTCCAAACCTGAAACTCTTGCTGCGTGACGTAGAGTTGTCTGACGATATCTCTCTGCGCTTTAATAACAGTGATTGGGCAGGCTATCCTTTGTTTGCTGATGCCTATATTGACCGTATTGCCCGTTTCCCAGAAGAAGAGCAGATTATCAATATCTTTATGGAACTCTCCGCATTAGGTATTGCTCAGCCATTGAGTTCTAATATCCTTGATTTCTTGAAGGCATTGCCGGCATGTGCCAAAGAGAAGGGTATCACCTTCTCTACGCCAACAGAGATTTGCATGAAGGTAAAGAGTGTAGGTAACCTTGACGTGCCCGACACGTTGTCATGGGTAGATGAGGAGCGTGACGTTTCATGCTGGTTGGGTAATGCTATGCAACGTGAGGCATTCAACAAACTCTATAGTGTTGCCGACCGTGTACGTATTGCCAATGAGCCACGTATCAATCAGGACTGGGACTATCTGCAGGCATCTAATAACTTCCGCTTTATGACCACTAAGCCCAGTAATGTGGGACTCGACCGTGGTATCTATAGCGGACCGTTTGATGCCTTCACCAACTATATGAATATCCTTGGTGACTTCATCAACAGAGTTAATGCACTTTATCCTGCTGAGATTGATAACGAAGAGTTGAATGCTCTGCTGACAACTATCCGTAATCAGGGTGATGAGATAGAGTATAAGGATGAGGAGATTACCCGTCTGAGAGCCCGTCTTGCTAAGTATGAGGCTCCAGAGGAGGAGAAACCTGCTAAGAAGCCTGCGGCAAAGAAACCGGCAGCCAAAAAGGCTCCAGCCAAGAAAGCGGCTCCTAAGAAGGAAGCAGAACCTAAAAAGTAATTGATAAAAGAAATCCTCTCCATTTTCAGAGAGGATTTCTTTTTTATTGAATATGAACGGTGATCTTCTTTAAATCCTTGTCAGCACTTGATGAACCAACCATCAGTTCATATTCTCCTGAAACTACGCGCATCGTATTCGTCGTAACATCCCAGCCCTCAAAGCGATCCCGTGGGAAGTCTATCTCAATCATCTTACTTTCTCCTGCTTTCAGATTGACACGCTTGTAGGCTCGTAAGGTTTTCTGGGGTCCTTCTGTGTCTGCAGTATTACGCATATAGACTTGGACCACCTCGGTACCTTCTTTCTTTCCTGTATTCTTGACCCTCACGCGTACCTTATTATTTATATACTGTGGTTCGGCAATCTCAAAGGAGGTGTAACTCAGTCCATAACCGAAAGGGTAGAGAGGTTCCCCTTTGAAATAGCGGTAAGTACGGTTGGTCATCCGGTAGTCTAAGAAATCAGGCAGTTGCTCGTCATTCTTATAAAAGGTGATAGGCAGTTTTCCACTGGGGTTGCAAATGCCGAAGAGAATGTCAGCGACAGCCTGTCCTCCTTTCTCTCCTCCATACCATGCCTGCACGATAGCATCTACAATGGCATCCTCTGGTGTTAGGGCGATTGCTGAGCCGGAGCAGTTGACATATATGATACGTTTTCCTGCCTTCTTTAGGTTGGCAAGCCACTCGCGCTGTACTTGAGGCAGTTCAATACTAGTGCGGTCACCTCCCTTGAATCCTTCTTCACTGACCTTCATTTCCTCACCCTCAAGGCGTGGAGAGATACCTCCAACAAAGATGACGACATCCGCATCCTTTAAAGGTGACTGTGGAGCGGTGAGCGGTGAGAGGGCTGTTGGCGAATGGTCAATCATATTGATATCGAATTGTAGCATGGCATGTCCTGTATGCTGTATATAGACAATTTGTAGGGGATAACTATTTCCAGCCTTTACCTTATAGGTCAAATGGGCATCGCGTACACCATGTCCGTTTGTGCGGTTAAGAAGTGTATCTCCGTTAAAGACCAGCATGGAGTAGTCGTCGTTGAGCATGTCGAAGGTTACTTCACCGTCCTGTAGCGGATGGAACACTCCCTCATAACGGGCAGTAAAATGCTCCAGATTCACACCTGGTGCAAAAGCCGTGTTGCCTCCGTTGTCCAAATGAAGAGGTTCAGTGAGACGAATCGCCATGACAGGCAGACCCTCCATTCGCTCATTATTCCAGTAGTTGGCTTGCAGTCCCGGACGTCCATCATCAGTGAACACCTGATTGAACATACTTGTAGGTACTTCTTTCTTAGTCCATGTACACCCTTGTATGAATGGCACATCAGGCAGGTATTGGCGTATCCCCTGAAGGATCGTGGTTGTCTGAGTAGGCTGTCCGTTATAGTTACCCCACATCATGGTGGAGTCGTTGGCATTAGGTCCCATGACGACAATTTTAGGTTGTTTGGCTTTTAAAGGTAAAATACCGTTATTTTTTAATAGCACAATGCTTTGACGGGCAGCATCTAAGGCAATCTGTTGATGCTCCTTGCAGGCTACCACACTCATCGGTATCTTTGTCCACTCCACCATCTCGTCCGGATCAAAATCACCGAGTTCAAAGCGTCCTATCAGCAGACGACGCAAAGAGGTGTCCAATTGCTGCTCAGAGATCTTGCCAGTTCTTACAGCATCAGGCAAAGATTTATAAACACCACCACACTCCACGTCTGTTCCTGCAATGACTGCTCGTGCCGCGGCATCTTCCTTTGTGTCCACAAAAAGGTGACGACCGGGTTTATAGAAATCGTCAATGGCTCCACAGTCACTCGTCACGATACCTTGGAATCCCCATTCGTCACGGAGGATTCTCTGAAGATAACGCGTATTCCCACAGCAAGGTTCTCCGTCGATGGCTTGGTAAGCACACATAATCTCTTTGACGTTTCCTTCTTTTACTAAAGCCTTGAAGGCGGGCAGGTAGGTCTCCCAGAGGTCACGCTCAGGCAACTGCTCAATATTGAACTCATGGCGATTCCACTCAGGACCGCTATGTACCGCATAGTGTTTGGCACAGGCAAAGAGTTTTTTGTATTTCCTAGAATCCCTAGAACTACTAGATTTACTAGAATATTCCTGCCCCTGCAAACCGTTCACCACGGCCACACCCATGCGGCTGGTCAGGTAGGGGTCTTCCCCATAGGTCTCCTGTCCGCGTCCCCAGCGAGGGTCACGGAAGATATTGATATTTGGAGTCCAGAAAGATAATCCCCTGTATCGTCTGATCTCACCCTTTCTCCGTGCCTCTGTATTCTTGGCGCGTGCCTCATCACTGGCAGCAGTGAAAGCCTGATACACCAGATAGTCATTAAAGGTCGCCGCCATGCCCATTGTGATAGGGAATACGGTGGCGATGCCATTTCGTCCGATACCATGTAATGCTTCATTCCACCAATGGAATTCTGGAATACCCAGCCGTGGGATGGCAGGCGAGACATCCATCATCAACTGTGTTTTCTCCTCTAAAGTAAGTCGTCCTAAGAGGTCTTCCGCACGTTCCTCTGCGCTTAGTTGCGGATTCTGGTAGGGTAGCATCTGCGCACCGGCAGACAGTGCGACTGTTGTGAATAATGTAAGAATTGTTTTCCTCATACTGATAGTTATTGATTAAGTCCTTCTATGTTGATGCGTGTGTATTGTACGTCCTCCTTGTTCGTTGAGTAGGAGACATATAACCAGCCGTTATGTATCATTGCCTTTGGATAGTTATAGCCTAAGGTCTTGTATTTCCCCTCATAGCGTCTTGGCGGCAGGTCGTCACATTCGCTGCGAAGCAGATATGCGTGATCAAAGCATTGCCCGTCTTTACTCAACAAAATGACGAGTGGGTAGCGTTGTTTGCTGTTAACCGGACAACAAACCGTATATGCAGTACCATCAGGAAGATTACCAGCACATTGCTTAGTTCGGGCATCAGGGATGTTGGTGACTATTGGCTTGGTCCATGTTTCTCCTCTATTATGACTAAAGGAGGCGAGTTTCCTAAACGAACTGTTTTGGTCACGGAACAGCATGACGATAGTGCCGTTAGTTTGTATATATTGACTTGGCTCCAACTCCCGAGATTGTTTTCCTCTGTCCTCGCTTTCAAAATCACCTCTCTCCCATCCGCTCCTGCCAGATGGATCGTCTGTATATACAGGGCAGACATGCAGTCCTGGTTGGAAATGAGCGGCACCAATGAGCCTTCTGCTCGGGAGAGGGTATGGGTCTTGTTCCAGAATCCCATTCATAGGAGTCCCGTCAGACATTGTCACTTCCTCCATCTTACTCCATGTTAATCCGTCAGTACTGGTTATATAACAAGTCTTACCACCCCTTGGCACCTGTCCGATAGTCCATGTGTCAATAAAGGCGATTAGCGTATCTCCGATTACATGCCATCCGCCAGAGGTGTAGTATTCCTTTTTGTTAGCCTTGACGAGTGGGATAGGGGGACACCATGTCTCCCCCTCGTCCTCACTGATGCTATAGGCGACCCATGAGTCATCACTGTCCTCGTCTTTAGGAGAACTTTGCCACATGCAGTAGAGTCTTCCTTTAAAGGCGGTCATTACTACACCGTTGGCATAATGGTCGGTGTCATCTGTGGCATTAAATACCGTCTTTGTCTCTATGCCTTCCGCCATAGATAGTCCCAGTGTGGTAGCCTGTGTACTATCTAATACACCATTAGCAAGCCAGATACTATCTTTGTCAGCATGTATTACTAGGCTGTAAGCAATCAAAAAGGATACTACTATATTCCTCATGCCACAAAGATAGTGATTTATTAGATTACCACCAAATATTTATGTTAAAAACGAATGGGCGGACATAGTCGTATCCTCCCATTGTTGTTATAGAGTAGAGGATGGATTACTCTGGCTTCTCTGTGAGAGATTTTGCGGTTAAATCAAAATCTTGAATAATGGCATCTAGTTTTGGATTAGAATTTTCTACAATAATAGCAGTATAGATGGTTTCACCTTCTACAACAGCGTGTGCTGTCTTTATTGTATATTTCCCTTTTTCTGCGTATTTTTCAAACCAATGGAGAAAAAGTCTGTTTCTACTGTCTTCTTTTCCGTCTGAGGTATCGCAAATATAAAGCAATATTTGTTGATTAGACAGGAAGAACTCATTGATAATAGCAAATATGGTGTCTTTTACCTTAGGGTCGTATGTAGAACCAACTTCATCTAATTTTCGAATAATGAATTGATATGTATCACAGTTGCCAAATACAATATCTTCTTTGACAAAACTGATTTCATATCGTATACCCCTCTCTGTCTGAAAAAGGAAATCACCTTCGGAGAGGATAATCTCATAAGGTGACTGATTCAAAATACGTGGTAAAGAAAAGAATATCATAAAGCAACGACTTTACCTTTGATACCTTCTTGTACCCATCTTTCTTCTGTACGCTTAAGAGCAGATTTCTTATTCTCTATGGCTTTTTTTAAAGCACTGATAGTTTCCTCTCTTGTCATGATCTTATGTATTTTCTATTTCTTGCTGCAAATATACAACCTTTTCCCTAAACTACCAAATGTTATCGCCAATAAAACAACAATGGGCGGACATTGTCGTGTCCGCCCATTGTTGTTATAGAGTAGGGGTTGGTTACTGTGCAGTAATCCAGCGTGGGTCACCGGCACCAACCTTACTTACAGTCTCATTACCGATAGTGAAGTCACCGTTTGCCGTATTCTTGAAATTAGGATCCTCACCATTCTTGCCATTAACATCACCGTTCCAGAAAGCAGCGGGTTCTGCTTCAGGATTGGATGCGGCGAAGATGTTGGCATTAGTACAACCATAGTAGTAGTTGTTCTCATGTGCGATCTCACCGGTCTTACTCTGGTTAGTGTAAACTGCTTGTGTGTTGACAATGAGGTTGTTTGAGTTCGTGATGCTATTACCAATGAAGCGAACATAATAGATACGCTTACCGCTTGTCTCGTTACAAACATCATACAATGTACACTTATCCATCTTAACGACAGGACCTGCAGTTCCTTCAGCGAAATTGCCAGAAGCATCATCCAGACGGATGAAATCACGTTTTGTCGCAACATGGTAGAAAGTGCTGTTGCTCAATGTGAGAGACTTAGGATAGCCAGTACGGAAGTCGATGAAGTCACCACCGTTACACTCTATACCATATACAATACAATTGTTAATGGTTACAGACTCAACGGCACTCTTTGGACCACTCATGTAGATAATACCCTTTGTGTCAGCCAGACCTGTAATCTCACAACTCTGAATGTCAAGAGCATTGAAAGTAGTACCGTCACTTGCAGCATCAAGTTTGTAGTTGAAAATCTGTCCTGTATCTGAATTCTTGCTACCGTCAATCTTACACTGACTGATACTCAAACCAGCACCGTCGTAAATCTCAAAGCGTCCGTTAACCTTAGGCTGGTCTGTAGGATAGATACCCTTAATGGTGATGGTCTTGTAAATCTTGACAGCACCAGTAGAGATCAACTCACCACTATCCTCGTCGTAGGTAGCGTTCAGGTTGTATGTACCGCCATAGAGGGCGAATACGGCACCATCCTCAACATCCTCAGCCTCGATGGCTTTCTTCAGGTCATCACCGTCATGCAGAATAATACATCCTGTAAGGTCTGCAATCGTTGTGAAGTTGCGGTTACCACACTGCTTACCGTTATAGTAAAGATAAGCGGTATAGGCGGTCTCAGGTGTCAATCCTTCGATAGTTGCCTGTCCAGCCTCTTTCTCTTCAGTGGTTATCTCATGTTTGATGTCACCTATCACAATAGTGGAAACATCATAGCCATCCTCAACTTCCCAAGTCAGCGTTACACTGCGGTCTGCAATCTCTGCGGGTTTGGGGTTCTTCAAGAACTGCTTTGAACTTGTTCTAAAATAGGCGCCATTCCATGTGGAGGTACGACTTGCATTGTCGTCTGTAATTGCCTGAACATAGACCGTGTACTTTGTGTCATAGAACAGTCCACTTACAGTTACGGGGAGATCGTCTTCTGTAATTCCAGTAATTGTTGCAGCAGGTGTTCCACTCATGTCATACGACAAACTGTCCTCTGCGAAGATCTGCAGATTGTAACTGGTGGCATTTGCAGAAGGTGTCCATCTGATATCAGCAGTAGTCTCCTGCACATTGTTCGCTTCCAAATTGATAGGTGACAAGTTGCGACCGAGAATATAACTCGTAATCTCGTCACTTTGGCTGCTACATGATGTCAGGGAGGCTCCTGCCAGCCCTAACATACATAGTGTGAATATCTTAAACTTTTTCATAGTTTCTTATTGTTTAATGTTTAGTCAGACAATTGACCATAGGTACCATCATTGTTCAGCATGTTGTTGCTGTTCTCAACGAATGTAGTCCAAATGGGCCACAGACAGTGCGTACTTGGCTGCACAGTGTAGAGTCCATTGATGATATCATCGGTGATGCGTGGTTCATTATTGCTCAGGAACCATCCTTTGCTTTCGAAGCCAGCATCTTTCAAATTCTTGCCGGCATCATCTGTGTCACCATGATTCAGACCGTAGATAACTAAAGTCTCACCATCTTTAGGAGTATCGAAGACAAGTGCTTCGGCAGGAATCTCCATATTATTCTCATAAGTTTTCACATAAACCTTCTCTGGAAGGTCAGAGTACTCTTCTTGACGTGTTGCCAACTTGGTAAGTTTATTTTTCGCCTCAGCCATCTTCTCATCAATGTTACCCCAGCGAACGAGGTCAGCCTTACGAAGCATCTCACCAGCAAACTCGAAGGCACGCTGGTCAACGATACCGTTGAAGAAAGCGGTCTTGCTCGCAGTGTACTTGCTTTGGAGGGTAGAAACCTTAGCAGCAGGAAGTGCACGGTCAAGAATTGGCTTCATATACTGCCATGCAGCACTTGGTCCGTCTAACTCATTAATAGCCTCTGCAGCCATCAAGTAAACATCTGCAAGGCGCATATACTGCCAGTTGATACCATCGTCATTGGTAGAAGTAACATAACGCTTCATCCACTCATAACGGAGTTTACCGAAGTACATGGCTGTTGGGTTACTCATTACTTGAGGAACCTGATATACATTGAAGTTTACGCCATTAGAGTTTACAGTAGCGGCAACACCGTCTTCCTTAGCACCCCAGCGATAGGGAACACAAGTAATATCACGGCGAACATCGTCTACATCATAGTCATAGAACAAAGTAGGAAGCGGACCATTCACACCACCACGAGGCTGATAGGTATACTGGTCTTCTACTTGGTGACGTACACCATAAGTGTAGAGAACACGACCACGACCCTCTGAGAAAGGAATCTCCCAAAGGCTCTCACCACCGGCAGATACATCGTCTTGACAAAGTTTTGTGAAATTGTCTTTGAACTCACCCAGTGTGTTGCAGCCTTGATTGATGATGTCCAGACACTCTTGCTTAGCAATCTGATACATCAAGTTAGGAGCCAACTCAGGATCCTTGGAACGGCGATAACCGTCACCACGCAGTCCATAACCACCAGCATAGAGGGCGATACGAGCACGGAGACCCTTAACGAATGCCTTGCTAATACGCTCTGTAGAACGAGTAATGGCATTCTCATTAGGCCAGTAGCAATAGTCCTCAGCCTCCAACAAATCAGCCAGCAACTGCTTGTAGATGACATCACGGTTGGTGCGTGGGAGATACAGGTTCTCTGAAGTGTTGGGCTCAAAACGTGCAGGAACGTCACCCCAAGCCTTAATCAGGTCATTGTAGATAACGGCACGTAATGTCAGAGCCTCTCCTAAGAGTTGAGCCATGTTTTTGTCATTCTCAACGTTACCAAATTGGCGCAGACCTTTGATAGCAAGGTTAGCACGCTCAATACCCTCATAGAATTTTGCGTAAGCATTGTTCTCTGTATTCATCTGACCATTGCTGGCAGGAGTATCATAATTAGACAATGCGTATTTATCCTCCAGACGTTTCTCATAGGTCGGAGTGACAATCCACTCAATATCAGAGTTGATACCATAGTATGGCAGGAAACGTCCACGATAAGAGTTCGTCTCACCGAAAGACACGTGGATTGACATAATCTCTGCCTCAGCGAGAGAATAGGTAGCAAATACCGAAGACTCATCGAGTGAGGAGATAGATGGTGAATCCATGTCGCAAGAGGTCATACCAGCGAGCGACAGTGCCATGATAGATAATTTGATATAGTTCTTCATTTTATATTCCTCCTTCATATTAGAAATTCAAATTCAGACCAACAACAAACTGACGGCTACGTGGGTAACCAGAGTAGTCAACACTTGGTGTCAAGTTTGACTTACGAATACAGTCGGCTTCTGGGTCAGAACCAGAGTAGTTAGTAATTGTAAATACATTGTAAGCAGTTACATAGAAGCGCAGACTGTTAATACCAACGCGGTTGGTCAGTTTAGTAGGCAATGTGTAACCCAGAGAGAGGGTGTTCAGACGCAGGAATGAAGCCTTCTCAATAGCCCAGTCTGTAAGAACGAAACGAGCCATGTAAGGTGACCACATAGTGGTGTTGGCGTTCAAGGCAGCCAGTTCTACAGGATCGTTAACCAGTTCACCAGCAGCATTGATGTTTGTCCAACGTACACCGTCTGCCATTTCTGTACTCAAGTTACGGTACTGATTATACTTTGTACGAGAAGAAGTGGTGTACTCAATCTTATTGGCATTGTACACCTCATTTCCAAGACTGAAGTTGAAGTTGGCACTCAGGTCAAAACCATAAGCACGAGCGTTGACAGAGAAACCTCCGACGATGTCAGGGTTAACATTTCCTATTGAAGTGATATCATCTTCTGTGATAACTCCATCGGGTACACCCTCAGGACCACTGACATCCTGTAACTTCATAGAACCAGGACGAAGCGTTCCGATAATAGCAGAAGCATCGGCAACACCCTCATTCAGGATCCATGAACCTGTAGATGGGTCATAGCCAGCGAAGTCAGAAACCTCATAACGACCAGCGTTCTTGTAACCAATAATCTCACCTACAGAGTGACCAACGGCTACGAGGTAGTCGTTACCAATCTCAGTAGATCCCCAGTTGGTGTTGGTCTTGAAGTCATCCATACCCAACTCCTTAATCTCGTTCTTGTTGTAACCGAGGTTACCAGATAAGTCAATTCCCCAGTCTTTCTTGTTCACGATGTGATAGGTGAAGGAGAACTCAATACCCTTGTTCTGGGTCTTACCCAAGTTACGATACTGGTTGTCATATCCTGTACCACTGGTCGGGAACTGAATCAACAGGTCTTTGGTTGTATTGATATAAGCCTCGATGCTACCATTGAACTTACCACCAAACATAGTGAAGTCCAAACCGAGGTTACGGGTAATAGTGGTCTCCCACTTCAAGTCTGGGTTACTCATGGTCTTAGAGGGAGCCCAGTAGTTGGGGAATCCGTTTACCCAGGTAGTAGCCTTATTCTCATAGAGTTGGACAAGTTGTCCTACAGGAATGTTATTGTTACCAGCGGTACCATAACTGATACGGAGTTTCAAGTCATCCAGCCACTTCTGGGCGCCCTTCATGAATGGTTCAGAAGAGATACGCCATGCAAGAGCAACAGAGGGGAAGTAACCCCAACGGTTACCTTTATTGAACTTCGAACTACCATCGGCACGGAATGTAGCGCTCAATAAGTACTTGTCTTTATAGTTATAGTTGGCACGTCCGAAGTATGACAACAATTTGTCGTCTGCGCTATATGCATCGTCAATCGTATATGGAGTACCCTGAGAGGTCAACTTCCATGCGGTTGCTGCATCATAGTCTGTGGGGAATCCATGAACCTCGTTGGTAACGGCATGTCTCTTGGTGATCACATACTCATGACCTAACAATACGTTCAGTGAGTGGTCGCTGTCCTTACCAAACAGTTTCTTGAAGTCGTAACTGATAGTATTGGTGTTGCGGAAACGATGACGCTTGGTGTCCACGTTACGGATAGCAGGCATGTTCTGGTTGGCTGCTGCAGGAACATTCTTCACATAGTAAGCAGAAGTACCCCAGAAACGCTGGCTGAACTCATCATAAGTGTCATAACCGAACTCAGTCTTCAGTTTCAGGTCCTTATAAACCTCCCAACCGAAAGAACCGGCAAGGTTCAAGTTACGACGCTCTTTCTTCATGTCGTTGTCATTAGCAGTAGTGATAGGATCATAGAAACTTGACTGCTCCAGATCATCAGTACCGTCGATGCCCTTCATGGGCAGTGGGGTATAGAGCACAGCATAACGCAGACGGCGGTCTGTGTCGTAGGCACCAGTAGCCTCATTGGCACCACCACCACCGATATTGGTCTTGGCATAACGTGCCTGGAAGTCCAAAGTCGTTGTCTTGCTGGGCTTGGTGTTCAGTTTCAGAGAGAAGTTGTCACGCTTGAAGTCAGAACCGTACATGATCGCCTTATCGTTCATGTGTGCATAACTGAAAGCGTACTTCATCTTGTCAGTACCACCATTGATGTTGATATTGTGGTTGAAAGTATGACCAGTGCGTCCATAAGCGATATCCTGCCAGTCATTACCCTCTATGCCTTTGAAGAGGTCCATGTCCTGATAGTTACCAAACTTATCTGTGTAGTGCTGGATCTTAGTCTGGTCACCGCCATTATACAACATGGCTAACTCATACTGCCACTTGGCGAAGTCGTAGACATTCAATACATCATAAGTCTTGGCAATCTTCTTCCAACTATAGTAAGCATTGTAACTTACCTTGGTCTTACCTTCCTTACCACTCTTGGTGGTTACCAGGATAACACCATTAGCACCACGGCTACCATAGATAGCGGTAGAAGAAGCGTCCTTCAGTACGGTGATGTCCTCGATATCGTTGGCAGGGATGTCGCTGATACCGTCAACAGGGAATCCGTCTACGATATACAGAGGGTCGTTCGACTGTGTGATAGAACCACCACCACGAACGCGAATCTTAACCTCTGCGTCAGGAGAACCCTCAGTGGTCGTTACCTGTACACCAGCCATCTTACCAGTCAGTGCCTCTGAAGCGTTCGCTACAGGTACAGCCTGCAGAGCGTCGCTGTTGACTGTGGCAACAGATCCGGTCAAGTCCTTCTTACGAACGGAACCGTAACCGATAACCACCAGTTCGTCAAGCACTGTGTTGTCGTCCTGTAAGGTTACGTCAACGTGGCTCTTTCCTTTCACGTCAATCGTCTGGCTCTTCATACCAATGTATGAGATAACGACTGGTTTGTTTCCTGATACCTTCAATGTGAAGTTACCGTCAAAGTCGGTCACTGTTGCATTTTGGGTACCCTGTTCCTGGACAGTTGCACCGATGATAGGCTCACCTGTTGCGTCCTTGACTGTTCCAGTAACGTTCTGCGCTGACAAACTCCCAACGATAAGCAGGAATGTAAGTGTAAGCGCAATTCGCATACTCTTAAATTTAACAGACATAAATTAGTAGTTTTAAGAAATTAATAAAAATATTTTTATGATTATGGATGCAAATTTACAAATAAATCTTAAAACTGCAAAATAATATTATCACTTTTTCCTGCAAACGTTTACGAAAAGTGTGCTTTTAACAAAATAATAGCGGCTGCCTTTAAGACAACCGCTATTATGAATATACTAAGGTGTAGTTTACTTCACAATCACCTTCTTGCCATTCACGATGAACACACCCTTAGTAGCGTTGTTTACACGACGACCCTGCAGGTCGTATACTACTGCGTTGCCATCGATGATGTCTGCATTAATCTTATTGATGCCAGTGATGACAGAAACGTTCTTTACATTGCCCAGACCTCCCATGGCGTTGATAGAGCGGATGGTGTACTCAACGGTGCTTTCAGCACGGTTAGCAGCAGACTCATTCGCAGTCTCAATAATATAAGAGGTAGCATCCTTGTCGGTGATGGTAAGCAGTTCACCGTCAGCATAGATAGCATAGCCGGCATTGCCCTCCACATTAGTCCAACTGATGGTGCCGTCCTTCAGTTCTGCCTCAGGTGTCTCAATCTGCTTCGTAGCATCTGCGGGTTTCCACTCACCAAATACCTTCTCAACTGTGAACTCAGCAGCCTGCTCGTCCGTCAGGATGGTCTCGAAGTCAGGATTCGTCTTGTCGCTCTTGCTGGCTGTGAAGGTTACGACATGTGATTTTGGAGATATTACAACGTTGTTGGCATCTTTTGTGTTGTACTCTACGAAAGCCTTGGCGGGCTCTGTATTCATACCCTTCAATGTCCATCTGTTGGCACTCAGTTTCTCAGCATTTGTCATAGTGGTGTTAATATATGCACATCGTGGTGCGTTGTTCCAAGCACGTCCGAGGTTATAAGATGAGCCACAGGTGTTGTCAATGGTGCAGTTATTGAATACGTAACCAATAGTCTTGTCTGCACCAGTGGAAGGTGCGGTCAACGTATTCTCACCGCTGCCATCTGCCTTGCGCTTTTCAAGTGTCAGGGTAGAGTTCTCCATGAAGAGCGTTCCCTCACCACAGATGAAGTCAACGGTTCCATGAATGTCAGAAGTCTCCCAGTAATACTCACCGTTCGCGTTATTCGTGTAATAGGTGTCCTGATATGAGAGCATCTTCACGTTCTTGCAGATGGTCTTCGTTCCTGTATCCCAGAGGGCTACAGCACGTCCGCCATCCAAACCGGCAGCCTGAGCGCCATAGTAGTCAAGCGCGTTCTGGATAGTCAGGTCTTGGAAGTAGTTGCCTGTACCAGTATTCTTCAGGGTTGCGGTATTATTGATACTTTCCTTGGTGTAGTGTGGAGCGTTCTTGATGATGACACCTTCCTGGCTCTCGCCGATCAAGGAGATGTTGTGTCCGCCAATGGTGGTCAGGACAGTCTCTTTCAGGTCATACGTACCGTTGGGCAAGTAGATGTATGAACGAGGAGCGTCGGTAGCGGCATTCTGTCCGTTGACAACGTCTATGACATCAATCAGGCTGCTGGCATCACCGGGTTTTACAAAGTACCAGTTACCCTCACTGGTGTAATTCGTCACATTTGTATTTACAATCTTCACACTGTGGATATACATCTCCCCACTTGCCACCATTTCCAGTGTCAGTGTTCCGGGTTCGCCCTCATAATTGTATGCTACAAGCGCACCGTCGCTGTCAGCGTTCATGCCGTCCAGAGTCTCTAAAGTGTTGCCCTGTGCATCCTTCACGAGGATATTTGTTGCAGCACCATATTTGCATACTGCGATGGAGATAGTAGCCTTTGCGCCTACCAGCAGGTCGATCTTGTCACCGTTATAGAAAGCCCATCCATGCGTGTTGTCATGCCACTTAGCCTTCTCGCTGGTCACATTGAATGCCTCGTGGTCCTCTGCATAGAAGTTCTTGTCTTTTAAATCAAACTCATACTTACGGCTATCGCTTGATACCTCAATCTCTGTCTCAACAGCATAGAGGTTTAAGTCGGAAGTGACAATCTCCTCGGTGGTGTATTTCTCACCAACAGAGTACAGTTTGAACCAGCCGCGAGCCTTATATCCCTCTGTGGCAGCCTTCACGTCAGCGATATTTACCTTGAACTCACCGATCTTGCTGTCTTCCTCCAGAACTTGAGTGTCAAGTACCGTATTGCCGTCAACATCAATATAACTCAAGGTGTAGTCTGGTTTCTGAATGATGTTCAAGATATAGTTCATAGTTGTCTCGCCGGCAGCAACGGGAATAGTAACCTTACAACCCGTCTCAGTGCTTTCGGTATAGGTGATGGCACCTATCTCACCACTTGTTGCTGTCACGTCAGTTAAAGGATTGTTCTCGTTGACCATCTTCTCACTCTTAGAGAGTTTGAGTGTAGCCTCGTAGTCTTCGCCAAAGACATCCTCTATCTGGTACTCTGTATTGTTGATCTTGAACGACTCGAGGATAGGAACTTCCTTTTCAGTGCCACTTAATGTTCCCTCAATAACAATGTCACGGAGACAAAGTTGCTTATTAGCGGCTAATTTTCCGTAAATGTTGACTCTCACGCCGCAAGCACCTTCGCCAGGAGTTGCCTTGCTAAGGTCTTGATACTCGAAACTTGAATATGCAGGGGTCTCGTTGTTACGAGCGACGCCCTTTCCTTCGTCTAAAGTAACAGTAGTTCCATCTGTGTTCTGCCAGAGTACATCGATAGTACCGTTTCCTGTACCATATTTAGATGCGTTCAGAGAAACCTTGGTAGGAGTGAAGATGAAGCCAGGCTTCGGCTGGATAATGAAGGTCATATAGTCACCCTCACCGGCGGCTTCCTTGGTATCTGCCTTTGGCTGAATACCTGTGAAAGCCTTGGAGTCTATTGTCCTGACACCATAGTATCCCATATTGTCACCTGCTACTACTTTGCTGTTCAGGAAGTAGTCACCACTGAACGTTGCCTTCTGACCGGCTGCACCAGAGTCGAATGGGAATGTTGCCGTTACAGCCTGATTGTCAAGAGTCTCTGCCTCTTTAGGTGCATATTGGATCACCTTGATAGAGTAGAAGTAGTTGTTGTTATTGTTGGAAGTAATAGTTACATATCCCTGTGTAGCGTCACTTGCCTTAGCCTTATATGTCGCATCGGAAGTAGCACCATTGCCATTGAGTGATTCTACGGTGATATTACCTACTGTGTAAGAGGAGTAATTAGGATAGCCTTTCACAATGACTTCATCACCGGCGTTCTTTACAGGAACTTTGAATACAGCACCTTCTCTCACTTGGATGTTGTTGCCGTTGTTTCTGAACGTGGCATTATTGGCCTCTACTGTCAGCAGAATACCATTATCCTCTACAGCCTTGACAGTTCCGCTTGAAGCAGATAATGCAACGGCATCTGCCATGACATTCTCGTTGGAGAAGTCCCATGTGGCTGTCACGTCAGTGGCAACAGGCTCGTCACCCGGCTCGTCACCCGGCTCGTCACCACCTTCTACTACGGGAAGGATGATAGACAAGGCGTTCCAATATCCGTTAGATGTCTGCTCAATAACCAATGAGGCGTCTTCAGAGGTGGAGGTGTATGAAGCAGGGTCAGCATCTGCTTCTGCGGCAGTCTCACCGAACTTCAAACCATTAGCATTCTGGTAAGTCTTTACCGTAATGGTGGCACCCTTGCATGATGGTACAGTCACTTTGGTGCCAGTATTCACCTGATGCCATCCGCTGCCATTAGCGGAGAACTTACCACTGGTGGCGTCTACGTCAGCCTTCACGTCAATCACTTTACCGTTGACTGTTGCCTGTGTGACGATAATGCCAGTGTTGCCCTCATACTTATACTGAGGATTCTCCTTGTTTCCATCAAGAGCATAACTGATGGTCACGGCTTCCGTGCGGTCAGCCAGTTTCACTTCGTTCTCAGTGAAGACTGCAGTCAGGGTCATATCTGCCTCTGGAGCAATCTCGGCACCTGTTGCGTAGGTCTTAGAGCCGTCACTCCAGCCAGTCAGCGTGTAACCTTCTTTATATAAGGTGTAGTTCTTCGGAGCATTCATCTTGCTACCAGCCTCTACTTCTACAGCGGCAGGGGCTGTACCCGTTACACCGTCACCAGCGGCGAAGTTTACATGATACTTTGTAACCTCTGCCGGCAGGTCAGCCTCTGCGATAGCCTCTACAGCGAAGTAGGGGTTATACTGTGCATTACTGAAGTGCAGGGTTGTTGGCGTGTTATTGCGATAATATGCCACAACAACATTGCTGGGGTCAGAAGACCATTTGGCTCCCTTGGTGTTAAATTTAGCCACCTCAGCACCAGCGTCATCAGTCACTATGATGTCATTTCCGTAATCATGGGTGGCATAAGTGATCTTCACGCATCCCTGAACAGGAACTGCTGCAGTGAAGTTGCTCCATCCATAGGCAGTACCATGCCATTTACCCTTCAGTGTGGCTGCTGCCTCGTCGGCATTCTCTGTCTTACTGATAGCACCGTCTTCACCTACTTTGATGTAGACATTGCTTTCGGTAGCCAAGTCCTGCAGTTGTGTCAGGTCAGCCTTGATGTCTTTCCAATTACTTGAAGTCTCACCCCCTTGCTCGTCTGTTTTTGGAGTGAAAGAAATCTTATACCAGCGGAGCATGGCATCTCCTTCAGTATCTGCATCACGAGCAACAGGATCTTTGGCATCGGGGATGTAGCCCTTCAGTTCTATTTCACCAGCAGCCACTTCGATACCCGTCGCACTAACCTTAGCGTTATCACCACTCTTGAATGTAGTAGGCTTGCCGTTGACATACAGGTGTCTGTAGGGACGGCTGCCTCCTGTGTTTGAGAAATCGACATCGATAGTTCCGGCTACAGAGGTCTTGAACTTGATGATGTTACCCTGTGCATAGCCACCACGAGAGGGATACTGCATGTCTTTCATCACAATAGCAGTGGCATCTCCGAATCCTTCTGTAAAAGAGATGCGGTCGTCAAGGTCGGCAAGCAGGAACTCTTCCGTTTGTTTGGGAGTTGTCTCTGCGGTCAATTGCACAGTCTCCGTCAACTGACTCCAGTCCCATGTGGCGGCTTCTTTGACCGTCGACTGTGTGTTTGCGGTGGCACGACTCTGGTAGGTGACAGCCACTGAGGCAGACAAATCGCCTACCGTAGCCGTGATGTCGGTTGTAGCCTTTGCGATATTGGCAGTGCTCTCATAAGTAACAGTGAATTGCTGTTCTACGGCACCGCCAGCAACAGTGAAACTCGTGGGCGCTACCGTCAGACCGGCAAGATTAGGAACGGTAAGGTTGTAGGTGCCGTCCTTCAGGTTCTTACCTGTCAGCGTGAAAGATTCCTCAGCCTTGGTCTTTGAGGGCGTGAGTGTGAACTCCAGCGTTTTTGGACTAACACTGAGCGAGGGCTCGGAACTGTTTTCTGCCTTAGTCAGCACAATCTTGACAGGGTAGACGGAACCGTCATCTCCTGCAAGTGTAATAGTGGTGGCATCTGTTGTACCGGTCTCGATTTCGCCAGAGGACTCCACTTTCTTACCTTCATGGGCAATGGATTTGGGGGTACCATCGCCTACAGTGATCGTGTAGTGTCTGCCGGCTGTTCCGTTTTGAACAAATACCTCAAACTTTGACACGCCTTGAACGTCAATCTTCAGTTGACGCTCACTTTTTGACATGTTGTAGAAGTCACCTGTGACATCACCATAAGTTTTGCCAACAGCCCAGTTGTCTGTTGTTACAGACAGATAATCCAGTGATTCAATGTTTGCTTTGGTCAGTTCAATGGTCTCTGTCGCATTAGTCGGCTCAAAAGCCGCTGCGAACACGAAACTTACTAAGCCAAGAAAACAAATCATCATGAGGGATAATTTTTTCTTCATAAGCGTTGTTATTTAGTTATTAATATTAATAATGTATATAATCGTAGTAGTTTGTTTAGACTGCAAAGATACAAAAATAAAGATAAATGGGGTGGGGAA
>Ga0247608_10001788_pt1 | contig 28577 bp, 10 predicted proteins | sample 176DNAGHGlowgp2_FD_193490 | JGI IMG/M metagenome (GOLD analysis project Ga0247608, IMG submission 193490) | Sheep rumen microbial communities from Palmerston North, Manawatu-Wanganui, New Zealand - 1766 DNA GHGlow gp2 | ecosystem: Host-associated > Mammals > Digestive system > Stomach > Rumen ... | reverse complement strand
GCTTCATGACGTGCTGTAGGATTGCCTAATGGACAAATGTGAAATTCTGAAGTATGACATACAACTATTTGAACTGGTAGAATTATCAAGCAATCATTGGTAGAGATTTCAGATTTATTTGATGAATGAAAATTTGCAGATTTAGACCCATTTAAGAGATGAATTGAACATGTTAAAAGAAACTGATCTAATTTACATTTACTCTGATTATTTGGTCCAGGTGGTGTTCACTCAATAGATACTCATATGACTAGCATGATAAAAATTATTCCAAGCGATGTGCAGACTTATATACATTTTTTCCTTGATGGACGTGATGTCCCACCTCAATCAGCTGCTTGATTTATGAAAGATTTTGAGGAATTTTTAAAAGATTACCCAAATGTAAAAATTTCTACTTTATGAGGTAGATACTGGTGAATGGATAGAGATAACAACCGAGATCGTGTACAAAAAGCTTATGATGAAATTGTTTTTCAACAAACACAGACATCAGATACTCCTACTGAATATATTCAGAAACGTTATGATGCAGGAGAGTCAGATGAATTTTTAACTCCTGTAAGTTTTTTATGAGCAGAATGAATCGAAGATGGGGATTCGGTGTTCTATCTAAATTTCCGTGCAGATAGAGCTAGACAGATGACTCAAGCTTTGATAGTTTCTCAAAATTCTAAAAAAGCTGAATTATATGAAAAATGGAATAAATGATTTATCACGAAAAGTATGCCAAATCTTTATTTTGTGGCTATGACAAAATATTACAAAGAATATGATGGACCTACATTCTTAGTTCCAAAAGATATCAAAAATACACTTTCAGAGGTACTTTCAAATCATGATTTACGTCAATTTCATTTAGCAGAAACTGAAAAATTTGCTCATGTGACAAAGTTCTTCAATGCAGAGAAAGAAATAGTTTATGATTGACAGAAAAATACACTTGTTCCATCTCACAAGGTCGCAACTTATGATTTGGATCCTGCGATGTCTGCACCTGAAATTTTGAAAACTTTATTAGAAGAGAGTTCAAATTTTGATGCGTTTATAGTAAATTTTGCAAATGGAGATATGGTGTGACATACTGGAGTTCTATCAGCTGCCATCAAAGCAGTAGAAACTTTAGACTGAATTGTGGCTAGATTACTTCAGTGGAGTAAGGATGAAAATGTAGATATTTTGATTACAGCTGATCATGGAAATTGTGAAGAAATGTGACCTGAAAATGCTCCAAAGACTTCTCATACTACAAATCTGGTTCCTTTGTGGTATATTCATGACTGAGAGCCTCAAGATAATATTGAAAAAGAGTGATGATTATCTGATATGGCTCCTACAATGTTAGCATTATTTGGAATTGAAATTCCAAGTGATATGACTGGACATTCTTTGATTAAATAAAATTATCCAAAATAAAAAATCTCTTCATTTGTTGATGAGAGATTTTTAAGTATATTCTTATTTTAAAAAGTTTTCTTTTTTCTTCATCCAAAATTCTGATTGTCTAGTTAATAGTTTTTCATCTTCTTTATTTTTTAAGAAATATTTTACTGATTCTTCCAGAAAGATTGTATTCTGACTTCATTTGAAGACTAAAATGACAGGATTTTTATCAGAGTTTTCTTTTAATTTGTTTTCAATTGTTTTGTTCAACTCTTTCAACGATTTACAAACTGTTAAGTTGTTGTTCACTCAGACTTTATTAAGTTCATCTGCTAGATAATTATGCATAGATTTTCCTAGTAAGAAAATCTGATCGCCCGATAAAGAAACATATCCAGCGAGTTTACGATGTTCGGTTTCTGTTAGATCTCATAGTTCTCTCATATCTCATAAAATTAGCCGGATGTCACTACTCAGAAAACAATTGTTTTTGATGGCATAGACTGTATCGATAGTTTTTCTGACACTTAGGGGAGATGCATTGTATGTAGAATCAATTATCAATGTATTATATTTCCCATCAAAAATCGACAATCTTCCAGGTTGAAGTTTGTACGTTAATTTTAAGTTTTTATTGATTGGTAAATGTAAATTAACTTTTCGTCGATAGGCTAGAGTTTCGGCGATTCATATTGCCACTCCGATATATCCGTAGTTCATTTTTCCAAATAAATTTGTTTCGGTTTCATATTTGTGTTCTTTGATATGGAGAGAAAAGTGTGATATTAAGTCAGAATTTTCTTTTCATTTTTTGAAAGAATGTTGGTCAAAATATATATCAGCTTTTATGTTATCTGTATCAAATGTTTTGTACATAAGTTTGTCTACTTTGATTTTTGGAGCTAATTGTTGTGCGTATTCATCATTGGCATTTAAGAACACAAGAGATTTTGTATTTAAAGCCATTTTAATTTCTTCACTAGCAATTTTTTGTGGGTTTCCAAATTGTTCACTATGTACAGCATCTATAGCTGTAAAAACCCCAATATCGGGATGTGCAATTTTTAAAATGAAGTCCATTTCTCCAGGATTATCAATTCCATATTCTAGAACAATCGCATCATAGTGTTTTTTTCAGAAGAGCGACATAAATAAAGCTTTAAGACAAACTTTAAGCATATTTTTGAATGATGGAGATCGTTGAGTAATTTCAAAGACACTCAATGAAAGTCAAAATTCTCCATTGAAATTTTTTGGAGATGTTGATATCTTTTTCTCTGGAAAAAATTTTTTCAAAGTTTGAAAAATAATCATACGACATGAAGTTTTTCACACACTACCATTTACTCAAATCACGATAGGTTTGTGACGTTTAATATAACGATGCGCACATTTTACTAAAAACAGATAACATGTGCGAAGTAGTTTCTTTTTCATTGTAATCCATATTTACTTAAAATTTATTTTTTTGAGATTTTTCTTCTTTGAAATGTTGAATTTTTTTCGATTTTTTTAACGCTTTTTTCTAATTCATCAGCTTGTGGCACATGAAAGGCTAATGAAACAATTACCGCCATTGGAACGGCTAGTAATACTCATAAAAATCACATTATTGTTCCACACAGTATCATACATAGAAAAACTATTAAAGGACTAACTCATAAAGTTTTTCACATCAAAACAGGAACTAAAAATTTTTCTTCTGATTGTTGGATTATTAGATATAGAATTATAACAGCTAATAATCCCCATCAACCAGAAAATATTAGAGCAGATATTGCGGCTGGTAAACATCATAAAAATGGTCAAATATATGGAATTATTTCAAATAATCATGCTAGGATTGCGAGAGTTCATTTTTGTGGAATACTTATACCAAATAATTCTAAAACTCGCAGTCACAAATATGACATAATTCATATAAACAAGCATAAAAAAAGCTGACTTTTTAACCAAGTTGTGATTCATGAATATGCTAAATCTATTCTTGGTAGTACATTAGTATAGTGACGAAATATGTATTTCAGTCCATATTTGATATCGTAATGTGCTATAGAGAAGAATATACAAAGTGTAATTACGATTGAGAGGTCCACTATGATGGAGAATATATTTCAGAAAAATATTATGGCTTGTCATGCAATTGATTTTACATATCCACTAGATGTAGACATAATACTTCAAATATTCTCTGTAATTACATTTAGAATACTGTCAGAATTTGAATTTTGCATCCATTGAATTAATTCATCTTTCAAGAAAGTTGGAATCCAATTTGTTTCTTCTATATATCATGGAACTCATAATTGGGCGAGCGAAGACTGAAGTTTTAGTAATCATGACATTAATGATTGTAACAACTCAGTTCATCGATTAAAAAAGAATGGAATAAGTATTATAAATCCAGACAGTACAAAAAAAGTAGTTAATAGATAAGTAATTAAAATTCAGATTCATCTACTTTTTGTAATTCTCTGCCAAAAGATTATGCATCATTCCAAAGCAAGGGATATGATGAATGCCGCTATTACCATATATATGTACGATAGAGAGATGTACATCATATATCACAGAATAACAGTAGCTAATCCAATTAACCAAAATTTCACAATCAATCTAGTCGTTTTAGTTGACTGTAGAGCTATTTCATCTTGATTCTTTTCTAAGAGGTGAGCCGTAGGTTTTTCCATTCTTGGAGAGGGAAAACGTTCTGCATACTTTTTTTTCAAATTATTTTTTCGTCATTGAAAAGTTTGTGCAAGATTTTGCTTTCTTATATTCCAATTTTGTTTTAGTTCTTTCAGCATAGAAATGATTGAAAAGATGTAAAAGATATTCAGAATTCTTCTTTGAAATATGTATTCCATTCAGATTTTTCGTGTTCTTGGATATATTTTATTAATTCTGGCAATTTGTTTTTGTCTAGATTGACGAATATTTTGTAGAATTGTCAGTTGATGGGAATTGATAAAAAATTGCCGTCTCTAATATAATTCATAATAGTTCTTCTAAGTTGATTCCTTATTGTGGCATTTTTGCTTAATTTTACGCCGATATGGCAGGAAATCTGATTAAATTGTTTATTCGGGTACTGTTTTATCCATCGAAATCCAAAAAATCATTTTGTACAATATTGTCTTTTCTTGGTTAAATAACGTACATCTTTAGTTCTTAAACGAAATTTGTGTTTAATCAAAATACAACAAAAACATATAAATCAGATTCATTACCTTTAAAGATTAGTAAAATTTAGTTTCTTTGCAAGATTTTTTCTTTTCAAAAAAGTCTATTCATCATGAATAGACCTCTATATTATAAATGCCTTATTCTTCGGTATTTTCTATTTCTTCTGTAGTTTCTGGTTCAGTTGTTTCATTTTCTTCTAAATCTTCGGTGTTATCTACGTCTAAGCTATCATTATAAAGAGCTTCATAGTCTTCATTTCCAACATTTCCTCACATTATTCCTCATAGATATGATGATAGTACTTCAGTTAAATCTTGAGCATTATCTGGAGTAGTGGTCGTAAATTCAGGAATAGAATCATACTTCCAAGATCCTTTGAAAGGAATTACGGTATCGGGTTGTCATTCAGATAAAGATTTTATAGTTAAAGTCGCATTAAACTTTAAGCTAATCTTAGATGTGGATAATTTTGGAGATATGCTTCATTCTATATATATTGTATTTGCTATATTAGCAGAAATTTTATACTTAAAAAACTTTTTCTTAGCAGAAATTTTTATCAACGATTCTGTGTCGTTATACATGTTTATTTCATAATCTTTTCATGCGTATCAATTTGCATTCATAACTGTTTCGCCATCTTGTATTTGCATATTTTCAATAACAGTTGTTACTTTATCTTTTCAAGTGATGATTAAATATCATTCAAAATTCTGAATATTTATTTCAGGTATTTCTCATGTAAGCTCATGACTTAATTCATTATTCATAGTATTGTAGTATTCTTTTACTAGTTCATTTAATTTTTCGTTATCTAGTGATATTTTTCGAGCATTGTATCCATTGAACTGTGAAAATTTTCAGCTGTAAACTATTGCTCATTCATTTACTATAATATCTTTTGCTTTACTATTCAAATCTTTAGAATCCTTTAGAATAGAAAAAGTATTAGGCATGTCGCTCAATCCAGACATTGGGATAGAGAACCATTGATTTTTAAATCCATCGACCATCATTCCTACCACCGCTAAATTATCGCTTCATGTCAAGTCGAGAGATGCAAGATTTAAATACAAAGCATCATTAACTAATTTTATATCTAGAGCTCAGTTTAATTTTACAGATTCGCCAGAAGAGCTAATATTTGCACTAAATTTAGTAGAAGATTCAGAATTTTTATTATTAAGATTCTGCTTGCTACTAGAAGAAATCTCAGCATTTATTTTAGTTTTGTTTGCGTCGTAATTCCCAGAGATGTTAAAATCTTGTGCAAAAATGTCATTTTCTGATAAGATATTTTGTAACTCAGAATAATTTGCAGCATCTAATGCATCTTCAAATGACATGTTGAAATTTTTGGATCCACAGGCAGACACACAAACAGCGGTAGTAAGTAATCCTAATAAGAAAAGAGATTTTTTCATTTTGTATATAAAATAGTAAAAAATAAAAATCTTTTATCGAAAAGAAGTGTATGATAAATTGTGTAAAAATCAAGAAAAACTATTTTTAACAATTTTGAAAAACTTGAATTTATTCAATTTTAACCTCAACTTCTTCTTGGTTGTCTTGAGTAGCATCTTCAAATGACATTTCATCAATTTGAGAAAGATTAATCCTTTTTCATTCCATTTCTAATTGGTCCAACTTTTTGGAAACAGATTCATCAAGGAAAATTCGTGTATTCATATCACAAACCTCATCTAATTCCAAAACTTCTGGAGATTGAATTATTGCAAAAGAGGTTCATTCATACGTTAATAAATAATTTAATTTACCTCAATTTCACACAAAAACTTTTATGAATGCTCAGTTAATGTCATATTCTCATGGAAAATCAATTGATAATAGATTCCCTCTATCATAAGCCATTTCTTCTCAAATGATAGGCATGAGATTAATAATTCAGATTTCTATTTCTGTAGGGCTGAACAAAAACTTATTTTCTATTAAAATTCAATTTTCAGTTTTTTTGATATCAAGAGCCATAATAAATTAATATCAACTAAAATAATTAACACTGATTATAATATAATATATCAAAAAAAAATTGCAAGAGATTTAATTTTAACTTACTTGCATTTTAGTATAGGATTAATACAATTAAATATTGCATTTAAAAACTTTTATCATTCATTCACAAATAAATGCGGGAGTGAATATTACAGTTTTTATGAGGAGTTGGTTTTTTTCTCTTTGGGATAAATTATATGGAACAAGCTGTTTCAGGCTTTTCCAATTGATGATTTAAAAATTTTATGAAAAAATTTACCTCATCAGTTCCAAAATCTTTTTGAAGTTGAATTTTGATTACTACGATTTTGCAGAGTTCTAATGTTATGTCTATTTTGGTGTTAGCTTTTGTTTGAACAGGAATATTGTCTTTGACTTCAGCGTTGGCTGTAATCCTTTGAGTGAATATATGAACAATGATTCCTACTTCAATTTTATGAATGGTCTGACTGAGCTTAGACGTATCTATGATAGCGTTTCCTTTGATACTAATCTGAGCGGTATTTATAAATTTCTTTTCTCGTTGGAGTAAAGTTGAATCGATTGGAAAATTCTTACTTAGTTTAGGTCTGATTTTTCTTGCATTCTCTTTTATGAAAAATGGATTAAATTTTCTTACAGATGTAGATCTTTCAATATTTTCGTGAATGAGTCCATGGTTATTCTTTCTTTTTGGACTAATGTTAACTATTTTGGTTCAGTCGGGAAGTATTACGTTTATTATCGTATTGGCAACTGTGTGATCATGAATACTATCTCCCACATTAGCATTGCCAATTATATTTTGAGGATATTTAGGGTCTACAATAACGATAATAGTGTGATCGATGTGAAAAAATTCATTAGCAATAAAAAAGCAAGTAGCGATACGGCATGTGTGATTCAACTTGGTTACTGCAATTTCATGAATGTTATTGCTTCCATTAATCATAAAATTTTATACATGAGTATTGGAGCCTAATGTATCAATTATTGTATGATTTGCTATTTTGTGGGTATGATGGCGCAGTATATTTGCATTAATATTTTTGCCTTTAGTAAAACCAGCTTCAAAATTATTACAAAAGAAAATAAAAAATAAAAAACAAGGTGTAGAATTAGCAATACATAAAATATTTAAAGTGGACGATTTGACCCCAGCGGTAGCTCAAATGGCAGTAAAACAAGATATGTTAGTGTTGTTTTGGAATGCTATTAAATACAATTTAAATGTTCGAAATTTTTCTCCAGTTACGATAAATCCATGAGATTCTGTAGAAGAACATTTAGCTAATACATTATCATTTCAATGAAATTTTGATAAAAATGATTTATCAAAAGTTTATCGTGATGTGAAGTACATTCAGAATGAATTATTGGAATTTTTGGTATCATTGCCTGTCTCAGAAAAAAGTGCAGAAAATGCTGAATTATACCAAAGTGTCATCGATACGCTTGATTCATGTAAAACGATAAAAGATGTTCAAAGTCATATTGAAGAATGGCAGTGGAGTGGAAGCGTTAATTTACAGGAGGACTATGAATCTACTCGTGAAATGGTTATAGTATTTTACAGTACCGTTTTGCATTTGTATCAGCGTTTTGATAGTAAAAAAGCTTTAGCAGATGCGCAACAAGCGTTGGAAACATTACAAAAAGAAAATGATGAATATTTAGCACAGCTTCGTCCACATAAAAATGATGATATTCCTTTGACATCGCTTATTCAGGTTAGACGCTATTTTGTACAATCATGTAAGGATTTGTTACATGCAATGGAACTATATAAAGCTGGTCCTGATGAGATAAAGTATTTTAAAGAAAATATGGCGAATTTTATGAGGTAAAAATAGAGATGACACTAGAAGAAGCAATCGATCAATCAATTACTCAGATACTCGAATTAAATCCAGATTTAACTTATGCAGAAGTCTATGAATTATGTTCAGATTATCTTTTGAAATTTAATAAACCAACTAAAGAAGAAACCAAAATTAAAAGTCTGAAAAAATATTTAAGTAAATTTTTTGAATTAGATTTGTTCGCGAATGATGAACCTAAACTGGAAGATATTCAGCCTAGTCTATCTCCTTTACAGTCTATTCCAAAACAATATTTTCAGGAAAGATCATGGGCTAAAAAGGATTATATAATCAAAATTCATCACTTAGATAAACAAATTTGAAAAACTATTCTTTTTGATGATGCAAATTTGCAGTTGCGTTTTGGAGATGAAGTAGCTCTAATATGAAAGAATGGAAGTGGAAAATCTACACTATTGAAAATGTTGATCTGAAAAGAAGAATCAGGATTTTGAATGATTGAAATAGCTGATTGAGTAAAAATTTGATATCTTTCTCAGGATTTATTCTGGGCAAATAATGAGCATACTGTAGAAGAGGAAATGAAAACATGTTTTCCTGATATTAAATTGGCTATGGAAAGATTAGACGAAATTGGAAAATTATTACTTGATAGTGATTCTGATCATCATGCATTAATTGAAGAACAGACAAAGCTTCAAGACCAATTAAGAAAAGAGAATGGATATCAAAAACGATGAATGCAGATTGAAATTTTAAAATATTTCTGATTTTCTAAAGCTATGCTTAATTTCAAGATTAAGCAACTTTCATGAGGAGAACAAACTAAACTCCAAATTGCGAAATTTTTGATTCAAGAAGTGGATTTATTATTACTAGATGAACCAACAAATCACCTAGATATTGAATGAATTTTCTTTTTACAACGTTTCTGTGAATTGTGGTGAAAAACTTTGATATGTATATCACACGATAAAAAGTTTTTGAATTCATGTTTTAATCGTGTAGTAGAAATTAGCCAGAGAAAATTACATCTTTACGAGTGAAATTATTCAGATTATTTGCGTCAGAAGGAAAAGAATTTGGAAATTCAGCATAAAAACTATGTAGCACAGCAAAAATATTTACAGCAACAAGAGAAATTTATTACAAAGTTTCGTTATAAATCCAGTAAAGCTGCACAGGTTCAGAGTAGAATAAAAATGCTAGATAAATTAGAAAGAGTAGAAGCTCCGGAAACAGAATCAGATCCCAAAAAAATCAATTTTAAACTTTCTCAGAGATTGCCAAATCTGATTATGCAGATTGAATGATTGACCGTATGATATCCATGAAAAGAATTGGTTACTTTGCCAAACAAAATCGAAATTACCAAAGAGATGCATATCTGAATAATCTGAAAAAACTGAATCTGAAAAACGACTTTGATAAAGACAATTCTTGGTCAGATTTCTCCACTTCATTGATCTGTAAAAGTTCATCCAGATTTGCGTATTGGCTCGTATTCACAGGTTTTTGATGATTTGCATCCAAATGATACTGTAATAGAAGCAGTAATGTGAGTAGGGATTTCTTATCAAGATGCGAGAGCTTTTTTGTGAACATTAAAAATCGATGTAGAAAAGATGGATCATAAAGTTTCATCGCTTTCGTGATGAGAAATGGCAAAAGTTGCGGTAACCAAAATGCTATTGCAAAAACCTCATATTATCATAATGGATGAACCAACAAACCATTTAGATTTGGGTTCAAAAGAGACTATCAAAATGATGTTACAGTGATTTAATGGTGTGACGTTGATTGTTTCACATGATAGAGATTTCTTAGAATGAACTTCAAATATGCTATGGTGAATATGGGATAATCGTTTGACAGTTTTTCATGATTTACAGAGAGGTTTTCAGGAGTTAGAAAGTAGCTGTTGGAAATGATAATGATACTTTTGTATTATGGAGTTAATAAAAAAGACAGTATGATGCATACTGTCTAAGTGGTGTGTGGTGTTAAAACTTAGAATTTTTTGAGCCAAGTGTTAATTTCGTTGCTTATCGTTGCACCTGAGATGGCTAATATTGGCAGGAATGGTAAAGCTTCTAACCAACCATTTGCCGTGAGTATGATGATTGGAATCATGAACTCTGAGGCAAGGATAAACCATCCAAGGATATCAGTTGTAAATTGATAAGACCGTGATCGATACCATTTTTTATACCGATGATTTCGGCAGTATTTGTTTGGCTCCGAAAGTTCTGCCCATATAAACAGAACCATTAGTCCGTAACATGCAATACATAGCATCCACCATGATGGGTGGAGAATGCCAAGTGTTGTGATAATCATGGAGATGACACCACATGGAACAACAACTGGAAGGTTGTTCCTCCCATTAAACTTTTTAGTGCGTGCATAGAGTATGCACGTTGCTATTGTGAGGAATCCCACAATTAGCATGCAGATTTCAAAATAGCTCATAAATTATATGTTTTTTTAGTTTTGTGTTTTTTATTTTTGATATAATCATAATATATATTTTTTATACAAAAAGTCAACCTTTTGTCATCCTGAACGAATGCCTGCCCAGCTTAGCTGGGTGAAAAGGATCTTAGGTATAACGCATAAGATTCTTCGTCGTCATTATATTCCTCCTCAGAATGATAGTTGAGATATGCAATAAAATGTCAATCTATTTTGTCATAATAATTTTGTAAATTTTTAGTCAGATTTTTTTTGGTCTTCAATAAAGCACAATATTTTTTCTTTTATTTGCTTGGTTTTAGATCTTTTTTCAACGAACCATATTCATATGTTAGCTTTTCAGTCTGAGTCGTATTTGTAGTCAATTTTATATTTTATTCATATATAACTTTTGAAATAAGAAACGGTAGAGGCAGATTTTACGTGGAAAATTTTGTCTAAGAAATCTTTTAGATTATTTGAAAATTCTCAAAAAGAATCTTTAAAAACTTTGGGATCATAGATGATTGTTACAGAATCTTTTGTATGACCGTTTAGAGATAGGTCCACTTTTGTAACGGGATTCTCTCGCATTTTATAATTTGGTATTCTAAAAAATTCTCACGTGTTTTCTCACGAGTCATTTTTTCAGGATAATCAGACATGAAGCACCTTGATGTATAATATTTCTCCTTGTATATTTTCTCCATTTACTTTAACTTTTATGGTGTCTCATATTCTATAATTTTTGATTAATAAAAAGTAAGAAAATAGAGAAATTGAAAAACTCTGAAAAGTAATCAAAATTGATCATACTCAAACAGCCCAGACAGTTCAGACTATTGTATTCTTGGTTAATAAGTATATGAAAATTAGGATAATTCAGATAAAAGTTCAGAAAATATCGACATATTGTATTTTTTGGTAATATTTTACGTAATAATCTTTATTTTCTGTATTTCATCATCGTTCGTATGGATCTATGTATCTTTTTTTGTAGCGAGATTTTAGTACATGGCAAACGGATGATAATATTAGCAAAAGTAAAATAATCACAAAAATGAATGGCTGTTCGTAAACAAATGTATTTACGCTATTCCAGACATATTCAAATGAGTTTAAAATTTGTTTTCGTCGCATTTTTGTATTTATAATATGATAAATATTATTTAGGCAAAGTAAAAAGGCTATTTGTAGCCTTTTTCGTATTTTAAGTGTGAAATACAGGTTCAGGGCTTGAGGGAATTGAACCCCCCACGCGGAGCTTTGGAGACTCCCGCTCTACCACTGAGCTAAAGCCCTATACTTAATTGTCCAATCAATAAGCCTGATTCTGTGTTTAAAGCACGATATATCTAGCAAAGAGTAAATCTTTGATCTTGCACTCCTCGTGAGAGGAAGCTTGCATTGGGAAGTGGTTTGCCCCTCGAATAGCAATCTGCTATACTGAGCAGAAGTAAGTAAATTAGGTTTACTACCTTCACGTTGCATCTTTCTTGTGAAGCATAACTACCTTACGGTTGCTTCACAATAGTTTCCGTTTCTGTGGCACTTTCATTTGAGCTTTCGCTGTCCAGCATCCGTGAGATGCCTCCCTTTTTTTAATGTCAGGACTTTCCTAATCTCGGCTATCCGAAACTTTGTGCTTTGATTGAACGAGGTAGAGTATATAGAAATTATATTTTTTTTCAAGAGTTGTTAATCACTATTCTATTGTTTTTTTGATTCATTGAATCTCTTTCCATAGTACACGATTTGCATAGATTAATGCATCAATATCTTCAGGTTCTCGAGTTCTACCAAATAAATCTAATTCCTCAGAATAGTGGAAAGGAACAATATATTTGTTGTTATTCTGTGAGTAAAGTTTGTTGAAAATTTCCATGAAATGTCAGTTTTTCATTATTGAAGAAACTACAAAAATATTGTGAGATCAGAATTGATTTTCATTTAGTCGTTTACATAACATACTTGAATAAAATTCAAGAGTTTGAACAACGATATTTTTAGCAAAAGGATTTTCTTCAATTTCTTCGTAATTTTTGTACCGATATTTTGAAATTCCGTTGTCTTTGTACATTTGCATGAGAGCGTTTACTCAAAGATTTAAGCTATCTATACGACTATAAAATCCATTTTCGATTAAAACTCATTTACAGTGAGAATCCCTAATATACAATAGGAGAAAATCATCCATATGCATGTTGTTTCTCAAATATGTGATTGTTTGGAAACTTTCAGGATAGATTTCTATATTTTTTTGTGACAGGAAGTCTCAAAACCTATCGTTGAATGTTCTACATGTTTCTCTATTGAGAAAAACCAAAATAATTCTACATGAAATTTCTCATGATTCTCAAATTAAGAATTGTTTTTCTACTCAATTAACTATGATTTGATCAATATGTGAAAAAAGGAATTTTTCTCTAGTCTGTTTTTCTGCTTCGAATATTTTTTTTTGGATAATTGATTGAATATCAGCTAGAGTTAGTTTTTTTTCACATTCGAAACTTATATCATAGCTAAAAAATGTAAACCTTTGATCATCTAGTAAAAAAATATGTTTGTATTTTGGATGTTGAGTGGTAGAATCTATGATATTTGATAGGGGTTCGTATAATAAGTAATTTTGTAATCAGAATTCTGCTTGAGATTTTATTACGCGAAACTTTGGATACTTTGGATCATAGTTTTCCTGCCGTAAATAAAACATCTTAGCAAAAAAATAAAAAATTAAAATTCTGATTTTTTATTGTTGATTTTATGATATCCAAAAATGTGTGTTTTTCAAGTGAAGAATTTGGTTTTTGGATATAAGGTGTTCTTATAAAATAAAAAGCAGAAAAGTCAATCCAAAATTGACCTAATTTCGACCGAATTTTTGCAAAAAATTATTTTTACGAGTATAATATTGTGACAATCGATTTTATAAATATTGGGAAGTTGATTATGAAAAAATTTGTGAATATTGTCACGGTATTAGTTATGGTAATTGGGAATATTATAACCCCATTTGCTAATGCGACAGGAGAGGTACAAGAAATTTATTCACAAGAAACCACTCAAACAGAAAGTGGTAATGATTTTGATTTAAACGGAACAGATTCTGATAATTGAGATAGTCCTGATTTAACCGAGTGAGAAGGAATAGAAGCTTGAAAAGAAAATAATGTAAATGAAAATCCACAATCAAAGTTGCCAGAAGTAGGGAAATGAGATGGAGATGCTGGTACATGAACGACGGAAAATAAATCTTGAACAGATTTACCGGAAACAAATACGTGAGATAATAATGATATTACATGATCAGCAGAAAATGAAACATGAGCAGATACACCAAGAACAGATACATCAAAAATAGATACATGAGATACTAACGATAGTGCATGAACAGAGAAAAGTGGGACAAGAGGAGTTACACCAGAAGAGGAAAGCTTAGAATCAATTGCAACTAGATTATGAATAGATCGAGAAACTCATGCTGTATACTATGCTGTATTGGCATGAATATCTGTAAGAGACTATGAATGAACAGCAGAACAAGATGAAATAATTAGAACGTATTTGTTAGATCATGAAGATGAGATATCGGAAGGTTCTAATCCTAAATATCCAAGGTGGCTTACTCGAAATTTTAACGATATTGTTTATACGTGAGTGGTTAGATGAAAATTATTTACCATTACGTTAATGGATAGAAATCTGTGAGCAAAGGAAACATGAGTATGAGCTGATGCTTCAACAGATTCATATGGATATTATTACCAGTGGTGAAACAATTTTCCATTTCATTTTGATACTAATTTGAATGATATAAATTCGACAAAAGTAGACACGTTGTGATTCTGACCAGGTAAGCGATTCTATTGGAATAAGTTCATAAGGTGAAATGATGGAGATGGAGATCGGTCAGATGAGTGAAATAATAATTTATGGTGATGAGCATGAGATAATCAGGGAAATAACTATTGAGAAGATGGTATAGATAGGCAGTGACCATGTCCAGAATGATACTATATCCCTTCAGCAAAAGAATGGCATGAGTTATTAGAAGTATTTTTGGCTAATAATGATGTCGAAGCGATATCAAATAACTGAAAAACTTATCCAGATTTTGTAGGTGATGAGTGATGAGCTGCATACGAGCCAGATGAACAAATTATCGCGTCATTTTTAGAGACATTTAATATTCCGTATGCATGACGTATCAGATGAGATTGAACAGTGGATCGTGTTTGATCAGGAATACACATCTGGACATCTTCACCTAAAGATGAAAAATCTTTACAAATTGAATTTAGAGATGATCGTATAAATCTTTGATGATGGAAAACAATTCGTGTAATAGCAATGCCAGTGCGTTGTTTCAAGAGTGTAGAAACAGAGACTATAAACTATACAGTAACATATGTGCAGGATGGAGAAGAAACTACAGACACAGCAGAATATGGTGATTATTTAACAGAACCATCACACAAAGATAAATGAGAGTGATATGACCGACAATGATGGATTCTGAGTGGATCAAATTCATTTTTTGATTTTACGGGGACAAAGGTTACAGGTGATATTACTTTAGTAGCTAAATGGGACTGTGCAAATAATTATCATGAACGAAGTGGAGCATGTGAATTAAATACTAAAGTTGAAGTTTGTGGACAAACATGATGAGTAGAACATTCAACATATATAGTAACATGAGTATATGTTACATGGAATGTAGCATCATGAGATTGGAATCCGACTCCTGCATGTGGATGGAAATGTATAGAAAATTATCATAAAAGTTGAGATGTATGCTACCCTGATGAATTTAATTTTACAATAGGGGAAAATGCGCATATAGATACAGAGTGAAGTACAGAAAATGGAAAAGTAGCATATGGATCTGATGTAGTATTAAAAGCTAGAGCTAAGAATGGATATGCATTTAGGTGATGGGAACTTATAGGTTTAGAATGATCGTGAGAAGTATCTACGGATACTAGTAATGATACATGATTTAGTATGCCTGCTAATGATTTGTATGTTACTCCGATGTCTAAACCAATACTGTATACTATACTATATAATAATATATCTGGTGCAACTATGGAGGATAATCCGACTAGTTATAATATAGAAACTTCAAGTTTTACATTGAATAATCCATCAAAAGTTGGATATACATTTGGAGGATGGACAGGAAGTAATGGAGATACTCCACAATTGACAGTAACTGTAGAACAATGAAGCATGTGAAATAAGGTATATAATGCAACATGGATACCAAATACATGAACAAAATATAGAGTGCTTCATATACGAGAAAGAGCTAATAGTAATGGATATTCTTTACATGAAGATGAGGTTTTATCAGGTACAACAGATGAGTATACAGAAGCAAAAGCAAGAGAGTATACTGGATTTGTACAAACAGGTACTATAAGACAAAAAACTATCAATGGAGATGGAAGTACTTATGTTAGAATTTTTTATGATAGAATTAGATACTCAATTACATTTGATAGTAATTGAGGAACTGCAGTAGAAACATTAACATGAAAATATGAACAAACTCTGGAAGCTCCAACGAATCCAACTAGATGATGATATACTTTTAGTGGATGGGAGCCTAGTTTCCCAGCGACAATGCCACTATGATGATTAAATCTAGTAGCACAATGGACTAAAAAATCATCATGATGATGAGGTGGGGGATGATCATCATCTACACCAGACAAAACTCCGGAAAATACGTGAACAGTCGTTACATGAGAAAATGTGATATTAACATGATCAGATGCTATAAGTGAAGTAGCTAACATGGATATAAATGTAGGAACTACAGCTCCAGTTGCCACAAGAATGATGAGTCTAGGTAATACAATGCTAAATGCGGTAGGAGATACAAAATGATGAAATGAAATGTGAAAAGAAATTGGTACTTTGACAGGGCTGGATATAAAAGAATCAACATGAAGTGAACTAAAAAAAGAAACTGAAATCAGATGATATACTGGTAATTATGCAATATTGTTACCATGACAGCAGTTTAATGAGGCTATAAAAAAGTCGAGTGGGCAACTGAAGTATGGGTATGTAAATGTTAATAATACTATAACAGTAATAAGGAAGGGGAATGATAAAGATTGTGGTTTGATTCTAAATGGAGAAAGATTATCTACTTCAGATTCTCCAAATACAGTGAGTGCATTTTTTTCAAATTGAGTAATAATTTACTGTACAAATGCTGATATTATATATCTCAATCCAGATTCGAGTTATATGTTTTATAATTTAAATAGTTTAGTAAGTACAGATTTGACATGAGCGGATACATCGAATGTGACTAATATGTTTTATATGTTTGGGAATGATAGCAGTTTAACAAATTTAGATTTAAGTAGTTGGGATGTGTCTAGCGTAACCAATATGGTAAGTATGATATCTTATTGTAGTAACTTAACGACATTAGATGTAAGTAATTGGGATACATCAAATGTAGAGACGTTTGGTATTATGCTTGAATCTGATGATGCATTGAGAACTATATATGCAACGACATGATTTGATGTTTCCTCGTTGCCGGATATTACATTTTCAGATGAAATGTTTGTTAGTTGTCGTAGCTTAAGATGATGAAATGGAACTACGTATAGTGCTGGTAATGTGGATGCAACATATGCAAGGATAGATAGAGCAGGAGCTCCAGGATACTTCACGGAGAGTGCTGCGATATTAATACCTGGATGAACTGGTACAACAAGTTTTAACGTGAAAATAAAGAGGTTGGTAAATTCTACAGCAACATATTCTAGTACAGATTCAACAATAAAAAGAATAATTCAGTGGACGTGAAGTAGTATTCCATCATGAGTGACTACAATAGGACTCTCAGCATCCAATTCACCACTCCCAATTACAGGATGGTATGACAGTGATACTCAAACTGTATATTATTATACTCCAGCAAGTAAGATATACTTATCTCCTACTTCTTCTTATTTGTTTTATAATCTTAGGGCTTTACAAACACTAGATATAAATAATTGGGATACATCGAATGTGACTAATATGAAATATATGTTCTATTATAATACTGGTTTAACGTATTTAGATCTAAGTAATTGGGATACATCGAAAGTAACTGATATGAGCTATATGTTCTGTAATCTTAACTATTTGACGGGATTAGATACAAGTGGTTGGGACACATCAAATGTGACTAATATGAGCAATATGTTCTATTATAATGATCGTTTAAAAAAATTAGATATAAGTGACTGGAATACGTCGAAAGTGACTAATATGAGCAATATGTTCTATAGAGCTGGTTATACTAATGGTTTGACGTGATTGGATGTAAGTGGCTGGGATACATCACATGTAACCGATATGCATAATATGTTCTATAATTGTAGATATTTAACAAATTTGGATATAAGTAGTTGGAATACATCGAAAGTGGGTAGTTTTTCCAGTATGTTTTATTGATGCAGTAGTTTGACGTGATTGGATGTAAGTAATTGGAATACAACTAGTGGGACATCTATGTATCAAATGTTTAGGGGATGTTCGAAGTTGACAGAATTAGATTTGAGTAATTGGAACACATCAAGAGTGACTAATATGAGCAATATGTTCTATGCTGATAGTAAATTAAAGACGATTTACGCAAGTGATTCATTTGTGGCTCCAGCTACTAATTCTGGTTCTATGTTTACATCATGTAGTGTATTAGAGTGATGAAATGGAACGACATATAGTAGCAGTCATGTAAATGGTGAGTATGCGAGAATTGATGGTAAGGGTTGACTACCATGATATTTTACGAATAATAGTGTTGCTACATTGGTTATATGAAAAAACTTTAATTATACTTTAAAAAGATTGGTACCTGGTCAGAGTAATGCTTGATATGGTTATGATGATACAACCATAAAAAGAGTAATTCAGTGGACATGAAATTCTATTCCATCATGAGTTACGACAGCGTTAATTTCTGACAATACATCTGAAACACCAGTGTATGCATGGTATGATAGCGGAACAATTTATTATTACACGCAGGCAAACAAGATATATCTAAATTCAAATACTGAAAATATGTTTAGTGATTTTCAAGCTTTAGAAAATACAGATTTGGATAGGGCAGATACATCAAATGTGACTGGGACTTATGCTATGTTTGAGAGCTGTTATAATTTAAAAAGTTTAGATGTGAGTCATTGGGATACATCAAATGTGTCGAGTATGAGAAGAATGTTTTATGATTGTCATAGTTTGACATGATTGGATGTGAGTAATTGGGATACATCAAGTGTACGTAATATGTGATATATGTTTGTTAGAACATATGCTTTAAAACATTTGGATGTGTCTAATTGGGACGTATCAAAGGTAGTGCAAATGGAAGAAATGTTTCTTTGAGTAGGTTTGACTGGTAGCTTGGATTTGAGTCATTGGAATACTAGAAGTCTAATGAAAATGGAAGGAATGTTTTATGAGGCTGGTGGTCTGACGAGCTTGGATATGAGTAACTGGGATACATCACATGTAACCGATATGCATAATGTGTTTGCTCATGCAACTGGATTGGTCTCACTGAATGTAAGTGGCTGGGACACATCACATGTAACCGGTATGCAAACAATGTTTTATAATGATAGTAGTTTGACGAGTTTAGATTTGAGAAGCTGGAATACATCGAATGTAATCAATATGAACCAGATGTTTAGAATGTGTAAATCATTAACAGATTTAAAATTGGGTAATCGGGAAACTTCTAGTGTGACAGGCAATGGTATGCATTGAATATTCTGGTCTTGTGAATCGTTGACATGACTAGATCTGGGTGATTGGGATACGTCAAACGTAACAGATATGAGTTGGATGTTTTATGCAACATACAATTTGGAAGAATTGAATTTGAATGGCTGGGATACATCGAAAGTAACCAATATGGATTCAATGTTTGCTGATAATAGAAAGTTGAAAAAGATAATAGGTTTAACAGATTTTGATACATCAAAGGTGACCAATATGAGACAAATATTTTCTCAGGATTATTTGTTAACATGATTGGATTTGAGAAGCTGGGATACGTCAAGAGTGACAGATATGCAGAATATGTTTAATAATTGTAGAGCTTTAGAGACAATATATGCAAGTAATAACTTTGTAACAACAGCAGTTGTTAGTGGGGCAGGTATGTTTACTAATGATACTCATTTGGTATGATGAAATGGTACTGCTTATAGCAGTAGTCATACAAATCAAGAATACGCTAGAATAGATAAGGCAGGGACTCCTGGATATTTTACGATGATTGATACTACGGAACCAACTCTTTCATTATCTACTACAGAAACTAATAAAGCAACAAGTCAGAGGCTTACATGAACATGTACTGATACAGTAGGGGTAATAAAATATTATTTTTGAACGAATAGTAATCCAGCAGATAGTGCTTATAAAACGATTGGAAGTGTCGGTGTGGCCAGTTTTACTACATGAATGAATATAACATCGACATGAACATATTATCTATTCTGTAAGGATGTCGCAGGTAATGTAAGCAGTTGAAATCAGGTTTATTATAATGTGACTGTACATAATATGCTGAATGCTGTAAATGCAGCAGAGTGATATAAAGTTTGAAATTTTGTGAATTGTGTGGTAACATGAGTAGTAAATCAGAATACTTATCCGGAAGTGGAGACATATACATACATTTATCCATGATTAACGCAAATAAATTTATGATGACAGGTACAAAATATTTGAAGTTTTTCATTTGTAAATTTTAAAACAGTACCAGTATACGCATCTAGTTCAACTTACTTGTGATACTCGAGTTCTAGTAATTGAAATCCTATGTGTGAAAATTCGATACCAATATGAACTTTAGATAGCAATGAAACATACTATTTTTGGTATAATAGAACAAAATATACCTTAACTCTGACTAAAAATACACACATAGATAAGCTATATTATAAAGTGAATGGAGCTAGTAGTTATAGTAATACATGAGTCTCTACTACTATAACTGGAGTAAAAGCATGATCAGATATATATGCATATGCAACAGCTCAGGCAGGATATACACCAAGTATAACTTCAAGTAATCCGCAGACATGGACTGCGATTACATCGAATCAAACATTTAGTCCAACAGCTAGTGATGCTACAGCACCTGTTGCAACTATAACTACTACAAGTACGCTAAAAGCAACTAGTCAGACAGCAACGTTAAATTGTACAGATGATGTATGAGTAGTATGATATTATTGGTGAACAAGTATACCGACAACAAGTACTACATATACGACAGTAACAAGTACAACAAATTTTAGCACAATGAAACTAGTAACAGCAGCATGAACATATTATTTAGCATGTAAAGATGCTGTATGAAATATAAGTACAATTAAAACTGAGATATATAGAAGATATACAGTACATAACATGTTAAATGCTGTGGATAAGGCAGAATGAACATATAACACAACGAATTATCCAGAGGAAAGCGTATATACATATGTTATACCAAATGGAACAATGATATCATTTAGTAATGTGTATACTATACCAGGAGCTGCAAGCCAAAGTACATACATGTGATATACAACCAGTTCTTCTGGTGCTCCAGATTCAGGGCTTGCGGGTGAAAGAGTATCCAGTAATAAAACGTATTATTTTTGGTTTAATAGAGAAAAAATAGAGGTAATATTTAGGAATCGAGATTATGAAGTGTTACAAGATAGTGAGCGAAAATATGGGGCGATGCCTGAGTATACATGAGCAACTCCTGAAAAACCAGAAGATAGTCAATATGCATATGTATTTTCATGATGGAATCCAGCAATTTCACAAGCAGTAGATGATACTAAGTATACAGCTAAGTTTACGCCAATAGAAAAGTACACAGCTCAAATACTATCTAATAATACATCATATTGAACTGTAGACACTCCTTCTGTAACTGTACGCTCAGATCGTCCATATAGAATTGTGGAATCATGAAATACTTTAATTTTTAGATTAGACAGAATTGGGTGAACGACTGTATTGGCAGTAGTAACTGCGACCCCAAATACCTCAACTGCACAATATACATATACATTCAGTGGGTGGAATAATGAATGTGGACAATATTTGGATCATGATTGTACAATTACAGCAGAGTTTGTAAGGACAGTGAATCAGTATACATTGACATTGAATGCATGAACAGGAGTAGCAAGTGTAAATGGAGCGTGAACATATAATTATAATTCTGGAGTATCAATTAGTGCGACATGTAAGACGGCAAGTGGATATGCATTTAGTGGATGGATAAAGAATAGTGGAAATACACCAGCAAGTTCAACTGCGAGTCCAACAACAGTAACAATTACACAGAATACAACATTAACAGCAGTATGTAAGGATACATGAAAGCCAACAGTAACATTATCTACAACAGATACACAATATAGTACAAGTCAAAGATTAACATGAACATGTACAGATTGAGTATGAATAACATCATATTATTTTTGAACAAAGAGTAATCCATCAACTAATGATTATAAAAGCATAACAAGTGTGACAAGTTACACAACGTGAATGAATGTAACTACCAGTGGAACATATTATTTGTTCTGTAAGGATGCGGCTTGAAATATTGGTAGCGGATCTCAAGAGTATATGAGATACCAGGAATTTCATATGTTAGATAAGGTAAGTGGAACAGCAGGAGTATACAATACCCAAAATTATGATGTATATAATACATATCCTAGTTCTACTACATATTATTTGTTGCCAAGTGGTATACCTTCGCAATTATGATGATGATCAGCTCCAGAATGTAGTACATTTATATGATGGTCTGATACTAATTCTTGAGGAGTTCATATTGAAAATCAGGGTATTCATTTTAATGTAGAAGAATCAGCACATGATATATATGCTTGGTTTAATAGAAATACATATAATTTGTCATTAGTAGCATGAACATGAACAAATCATCCTACAGAAGCATGAACGTATAAATATGGGGCATCAGTAGCAATAAACGCAGAAGTAAATAATGGATATACATGGAGTGGTTGGAGAGTTACAGCATGAGAAACTCCAGTAGGGTTTAATCCAGTAACCAGAAATCAGAATATACAGATGGCCTGTGGAGCAACAACACTTAGGTCTGAAGCTAAAGATAATGAAGCTCCAGCGGTCAATATTTCTACATCAACTGCCACAACTAGTGAATATCAAATAGCAACACTCGGTTGTAGTGATGGATGATGAGTAGTCAGTTATTATTGGTGAACAAATAATAATCCAACACAGGGAGAATATACATCAATATCCAGTACAACAAGTTTTACTACATGAAAGAATGTTACAGTAAGTGGAACATATTATCTATTCTGTAAAGATGCAGCAGGGAATGTAGGAAGTGGAACACAATCATTTGTGTCATATCAGGTAAAAAGTGTGCGAGATAAAATAACATGAACTACATGATCTTATAACTTAACAAATTATGAGGATTATGATGCATCTCCAATCTATATATATCCATGAGGTAAAACTATATCTGTGGGGCAAAATGTATCAGCCCCTCCGTGTAGTAACTATAAGTGCTGGTCTTTAAATCTAGAAATGCATTGTGATGGCACATCTCCTCAGAATGTGACTATGCCTATGACAGGACATAATATATTTTATGCATGGTATAACAGGAGAACATTTGCCTTGACATTGGTAGCTTGAACATGAACAAGTAATCCAACGTGAGCATGAACATATAAATATGGAACAAGTGTGGCAATAAATGCAACAGTAACAAATGGATATACATGGAGTGGCTGGGTAAAAACTGCATGAACAAATTTGACTACATTTACTCCAGCTACAAAAAGTCAGAATGTAGTTATGGCTTGTGGAGCAACAACACTTAGATCTGAGGCTAGAGATAGCACGGCTCCTACAATTACAATTAATACCCAGCCATCAACATCATGTACAAAAACTAAGACAATAAAGGCTACAATAACGGATGGAGTATGAGTTGCATCAAGTCAGTATGCATACATATCATCATCAACTTGTGATTCTTCAACAAATGCAACATGGAATAATTACACAAGTGCATCAACTATTACAGTAGATACAGATAATCAGAATAATAAATATATATGTTTTAAGGCATCAGATACAGCTTGAAATACAGCATATAAAGTAACAAATAAGATACAAAATTTAGATACGAGTGGACCAAGCTGAACAATAAGTCCAAATTGATGAGTAACAGTGGAATGAAAGAAGGCATATAGTGGATTAACGGTATGATTAACATTAGATGCAAGTGATGTATGATGTAGCACGGTAAACCAGATGCAGTTTAGTTGTAATGGAAGTAATTGGAGTACAGCAGAAGCATATTCAACAAGTAAGAGTTGGACATTTGGAAGTAATTACGGATGTAATACAAATGATGGGGATAAAACAATATATGTAAAATATAAGGATGCATTATGAACACGGTGAAACAGTACAGTAGTAACAGTAACAATAGATAGTACGGCACCAGAATGTGGAAGTGTAACATATAATCCAAATAGTTGGACAAAAGAAAATGTAATAGCAAGTATTTCAGCGAGTGATGCTTGAGTATGATTGCAGACGAGTACACCACAGAGTAAAACATTTACAAGTAATACAACACAGAGTGTAACATTTTTGGATAAGGTATGAAATAGTAAGAGTTGTAGTGCAACAGTAGATTGGATAGATAAGAGCGCACCGACAGTAAGTTTCAATAAACAAAGCGGAACGGCAGCGAATAGTCATAGTGTAGTGGTAACAGTGAGTGATACAGCAGCAGGATTAGCAGCGAGTCAAAGTATCAAATATAGATGGCAAACAAGCAGTACATGTAGTACAACAGCAGGAGACTATACAACTGCAGCATTAAGTCCAACGACAGCATGAAGTGCAAGTGCGAGTGCCACAGTAACGACACCATCGAATATAACGGATGGAAGTTATTATTTATGTATATTAAAAGAGACAGTAAGTGATAGAGCATGAAATAAGAATGCAGCAATAAAGACGACAGGAGTGTTTGTAATAGATAAGACACCACCAGAGGCGCCAACATGTAATCCAGTGAATGCATGTTTTAGTGGAAATTCTCCTACAATAACATGCAGTACAACCAGTAGTGATGGAGTAGTAAGATATTCAACAGTCAATTGAACATCACCAACATGTACCAGTTCACAGTGGAGTGATATGTCATTTAATACAACAAAGACATTGACAGTGGTAGCATGTGATGCAGCATGAAATCAAAGTAGTGTCAATACATATACATATACAAAAGATACAAGCGGACCAAATGCTCCTGTTATACATTTCCCAATACCTGCTGATATGATAGCATGTATTATAAATGATATCTCTAATGATGGTTGTCCACAATATGATTTTAATGAGGATTGAACTATTGATGCTAGGGATACAACATATACGATTAATGTAATAGACTGAACAATATCTAGTGGTAAATATGTAGATGTAAATGGTGATATAACTAATAGTTCTAAACCATGGTTTCTTTTTACAATACCGGAAGATGCATGATGTAGTACGCCATGAGGATATGAACTGCAGATATGTAGTAATAGTAACTGTAGTACAGTAATTAAAAGTGGGTCATATGCAGAGATATCATGACCAAATGCTACAACTAATCTAAGTGATGGAACATATTATTGGAGAGTGAGAGCAAAAGATGCGTTGTGAAATTGGTGAAATTGGAGTAGTATATGGAGTTTTACAGTAGATACTGCAGGTCCTGCATCAACATTAACTACGACAAATACAGAAAAAAGTACAAATCAGAGATTAACATGAACATGTACGGATTCAGCTTGAGTAACATCATATTATTTAGGAACTAAAGCAAGTCCAGAAACAGGTGATTATAACACTATAACAAGTACATCGAGTTATACAACATGAATGAATGTAACAGCGAGTGGAACGTATTATTTATTCTGTAAAGATGTAGTAGGAAATGTAAGTACATGAAAATCTATTACATATGTGAAATATCAGGTAAAGAATATGTTGGATAAAATAATATGAACAGCATGAACTTACACAACGAATAATTATGCGTTAGATAATCCGACGACAGCGACATATTTCGTAATATCATGATGAACAAGCTTAACATTGGCTAATTTATGTACACAACCAAGTATATCAAGTAGTAGGAAGAGAACGAGTGTGTGAGAACCAAGTACAAATAATGCAACAAATGCAGCGAGTGCGAATGCAGCAAATCAAACTTATGTATGTTGGTATGATAGGGAGAAATATACATTAACATTAACTAAGAATACATGAATAGCTACATTATATTATAAAGTAAATGGAGCAACTAATTGGAGTAGTAAAACAGCAACATCAACAATATCAAATGTGAAAGCGGGATCTGATATATATGCATATGCGACGTCAAGTGCATGATATACATGTCCGGCATCAACATGTTATACATCAAATAGTCCATGGACAAAGACGGCAATAACGGCGAATCAAATATTTAGTCCAACGGCGACAGCGAATACATACAAAGTAACATATAATAAATGAACAGCGACAGCGTGATCGATAACAGTGGAATGAACAACGACGCAGTATGCAAATTTGCCAAAAGTGCAGAATAGGACATATCCGAATGCATCAACATTGTGAACGAATAACTTAACGAAGAGTAATACAGATATAGTAACATATACAGTGACGTTGAGCGGACATGGATGAACACCAGCAGTAGCAAGTAAGCAGACGACAAGATATACAGGATATACAGCGAATGGATGGACGACAACACAGTGATCAACGACAAGAGATTATGCAAATGGGGCGAGTTATTGAGCGAATAGTACAAATAATTTAGTACTATATCCATGTTTTACGCAAACAGCGACAACACCAGCGATAACATTACCATGAGCAACAAGGGCAGGATATGAATTTATGTGATGGAGTACGGCAAGTAATGATACATGAGTAGAGTACTTATCATGAGCAAGTTATACACCAACATGAAATGTAACGTTATATGCAGTATGGAAGAAAACAATAACAGTAACATTTAATAAGAATGGAAATGGATGAAATAACAGTAGTTTAACATGTGATATGTGGAATAATGATACAAGTTGTAGTATAACTAGTCCAGGAATAACATGTAGCAGTAATACACCTAATGTGCAGTGATGGAGTACGTGAAATACATATCATACAGTAAGTTGGAATATAGGAGCGGCGAAAAATGTAAGTGCAGATGCGACATATTATGCACAATGTAAATCAGATCAATGGACATATACAGCGACATATAAGAGAGATACTGTATCAACAACAGCGGTATGAAGTACACCGAATTCATGTCAAACAACAATAACATGGAATGGAACAGCACCAACACAGAGTTGTAATATGACATTAACAACAATAACATGTAGAACAGCGAGTGGATATAGTACACCAAAATGGAATGGAACATATGATCCAAGTACGAGTGTAACAATGACAGCGAATACAACATTTACGTGAACATGTAGTGATACAGCAGAGCCAACGAATGTAAATATAGATAGCACAAGTACGTTGAAGAGTGCAACACAGACAGCGACATTAAGTTGTACAGATGGAGTATGAGTAGTATGATATTATTGGTGAACAAGTGCACCAACAGGTAGTAGTACATATACGACAGTATCAAGTACTACAAGTTTTAGCACAACGAAGTCAGTGAATGCAGCATGAACATATTATTTAGCATGTAAAGATGCGGCATGAAACGTAAGTCCAGCAGAAAGTAAGACATACTATAGTTATGAAGTGCATAATATGTTAAATGCAGTGGATAAAGCAGAATGAACATATAATACAACGAATTATCCACAGGCAAGTACATACACATATATAGCACCAAGTGGAACAAGTATCACAATGACAAGTGTATATACAGTGCCACAATATTCAGCAGCAGGACAGTATAAGTGATGGACAACAAGTAATAGTGGAACACCAAGTAGTGCAGCGAGTCAAACGTTAAATGGAAATAAGACGTATTATTATTGGTTCAACAGAACAAAGCATACGTTAACACTGACAAAGAGTACATGAATAGAAACTCTATACTATAAAGTAAATGGAGCGAGCAGTTTTGCTAGTACATGAGTAAGTACAACAGTAAGTATGAAAGATGGATCAACAGCATACACATATGCAGAAGCATCAAATTGTTATACATGTGCTACGACATGTAAGAGTTCAAGTAGTCCACAGACATATAGTACGATAACATCAGACCGGACATACGCACCGACAGCGACAGAGGACACAAATAATATTACATATAACTTGAACTGATGAACGAATAACGCAAACAATCCATCGACATATAAGATAACACAGTTACCGATTACGTTATGAGCGCCAACGAAGACATGATATACATTCAAATGATGGACAGGAAGTAACGGAAGCACAGCACAGACAAGTGTAACGATAGCGTGATGAACATGTGGAGCATTAACATATAATGTGACATGGCAAGCGAACGTGTATAATATCAGTTATACAATGGATGGATGAACAAATTGTAGTCCAGCGCCAACGAATGCGACATATGATGTAACATTCACATGATGTAATAATCCAACGAAAGAAGGATAT
>Ga0247608_10001785_pt1 | contig 28603 bp, 26 predicted proteins | sample 176DNAGHGlowgp2_FD_193490 | JGI IMG/M metagenome (GOLD analysis project Ga0247608, IMG submission 193490) | Sheep rumen microbial communities from Palmerston North, Manawatu-Wanganui, New Zealand - 1766 DNA GHGlow gp2 | ecosystem: Host-associated > Mammals > Digestive system > Stomach > Rumen ... | reverse complement strand
CCATGATCAATGCAGGTTACATGGTCCTGCAGCCTGAGATATTCGATTATATCGAAGGTGATGACACTATCTTCGAAAAGGATCCTCTTACGAAGCTTGCAGAGGAAGGACAACTGATGTCCTATACACACAGAGGTTTCTGGCAGTGCATGGATAATGCAAGAGAGAAGGATCTTCTCGAGAAGATGTGGGAGACCGGAACTGCTCTGTGGAAGAAATGGTAATGATGATCCGTAAAAAAATAGAGAAGGTATAAGCATGAGTAATTGGAACAATGAGGCAGAAGCACGAGAAGAGATCTTGAAACTGGTAGAACAGTACTATCACGATTATAAGGAACAGAAGAAGGAATTTGTTCCCGGAGACCATATCAACTACGCTTCACGTGTATATGACAGTGAAGAGATGACCAACCTTGTCGATTCGGCATTGGAATTCTGGCTTACGAGCGGAAGATATACCGAGCAGTTCGAAAGAGAGTTTGCCAAGTATCTCGGCATCCGTTTTGTAAGTCTTGTTAACTCCGGTTCTTCTGCAAATCTGCTTGCTTTCATGACACTTACTTCACCTCTCTTGAAGAAGCGACAGGTGCTTCCCGGTGATGAGATGATCACTGTAGCTGCAGGTTTCCCTACAACAGTTACACCTGCCATCCAGTATGGCGTTGTCCCGGTATTCGTTGACGTTACGATCCCTCAGTACAATATCGATGTTACCAGGCTGGAGGATGCGCTTTCCGATAAGACAAAAGTGGTCATGATAGCACATACATTGGGCAATCCTTTCGATCTTAAAGCGGTCAAGGAATTCTGTGACAAACACAATCTCTGGCTTATCGAAGATAACTGTGATGCATTGGGCAGTGAATATGTTCTTGACGGCAAGAAATATCTTACGGGTACCGTAGGCGATATCGGAACATCTTCATTCTATCCTCCTCATCACATGACGATGGGAGAAGGCGGTGCGGTATATACAAACGATCCGCTTCTCAACAAGATCGCCAGATCTTTCAGGGATTGGGGAAGAGACTGTTCCTGCCCTTCCGGTAAGGATAATCTTTGCGGACATCGCTTTGACGGACAGTTCGGCGAGCTTCCGAAAGGCTACGATCACAAGTATGTATATTCTCATTTCGGATATAACCTCAAAGCTACAGATATGCAGGCAGCTGTAGGCTGCGCTCAGATAAAGAAGTTCCCTTCTTTTGTTGAAAGAAGAAAGCACAATTTCAAGAGACTCTATGAAGCTCTTAAGGGCACTGAGGGAATAATCCTTCCCGAGCCTTGTGAGAATTCAGATCCTTCCTGGTTCGGATTCCTTATCACATGCAAGAAAGGAATCGACCGTAAGAAGGTCGTGCCGTTCATCGAATCAAAGGGCGTGCAGACAAGAATGCTCTTTGCAGGCAATCTGACAAAGCATCCCTGCTTTGACCAGATGCGTGCGGAGAAAAAAGGATACCGCATTGTCGGCGATCTCTCCAATACGGACTACATCATGGAGAATTCTTTCTGGGTTGGCGTATATCCGGGAATGACGGATGAGAAGATCGACTATATGGCAGAGACGATAAAGGAAGCAGTAGGCAATTGCTAATAAAGAAGGAGCAGACATGTCAGTAATAAAGTTGCTTGATTGTACACTTCGGGATGGCGCATATATTGTAAATGCGGAATTTGGTGAGCCTGCGATCAAGGGTATCATACGCAAACTTCAGGATGCCGGTATAGATATCATCGAATGCGGCTGGCTTAAGGATAAAGAACATGTGAAGGGCACATCTTTCTACCATGTTCCGTCGGATGTAGTTCCGTACATTACTGAAAGAAAGCCAAACTTTATGTATGTTGCCATGATCGATTGGGACAGATACGATCTCTCAAATCTTCCCGAGTGTGACGGCAATTCGATAGATGCCATCCGTGTAGTATTCCCGTATAACAAGTTCAGAGAAGGAATCAAGGTCGGAAAACAGGTTCTCGAAAAGGGATATACGCTTTTCTTCCAGGCCGCCAATACACTTGCTTATTCCAATGAAGATCTTATAGAACTCGCAAAAGAAGTTAATTCATCAGGCGCCAAGAGTCTTTCTGTAGTAGATACTTTCGGAGCAATGTATGAAGAGGATCTGGACAGGATAGTAACAGTTCTGAATAAGGAACTGGATCCTGCTGTAGCACTTGGATTCCATTCACACAATAACCAGCAGCTCGCCTTTTCGAATGCTATACACTTTATCAAGCTCCTTGACAAGACGGACCGTACGGTCGTTGTTGACTCATCACTCTGCGGTATGGGCAGAGGTGCGGGAAATGCTACGACCGAACTGATGGTGAACTACCTTAACCGGAAATATGAGACCGGTTACAACATGAATGCGATAATGGATGCCATTGACATTTACATGAAGTATTTCGAAGAGAAGTACACATGGGGCTATTCCACTGAGTATTGCATTGCAGGCATGTATTGCTGTCATGTTAACAACATTGCTTATCTGACAAAGAACCATAGAACTTCTGCAAAAGATATGAGAAATATCATCGAATCACTTTCTCCTGAAGACAGAAAGAAATATGATTACGATCTTCTCGAGGCGAAGTTTATTGAGAACCAGAACAGGAAGATCGACGATACTGCTGCTGTAGAGACACTGAAGAAGGCTATAGCAGGAAAGAAGATCGTTCTTGTAGCGCCGGGTAAGTCCTCTATTACCAAGAAGACGGGTATTGATGAGTTTATCTCTCAGAACAGAAGCGATGCAGTCGTTATTGCTGTAAATGCTCTCTTGGAAGATTACGGCAACGGATACGATTATCTGTTCCTTACGAATAATGCCCGCTATGAGTATGCGAAAGAAACACGCACAGAACAGTTCAATGGTGTAAAGAAGATCCTGCTGTCCAGCATTAAAAATGAAGGTGATGCTGATGAATACATCGTTGAATTTGAGCGTGCAATCAAGAGAGGCTGGGATCATTTCGACAATGCTGTCATCTGCTGCCTGAGACTCCTCAAACAGTTGGATGCAAAAGACGTATATATCTCCGGTTTTGACGGCTTTAAGGAAACCTATAACGAGAGTTATGCTGATGCTTCGCTCCCGACAGTCAATCCCGGCAAGGCATGGAGTGAACTGAATGATGAGATCAAAGACATGTTCCGCGATATAAAGAAAAATGCTCAGGATATGAAGATCACATTTCTGACAGAAAGCGTATACGAATAATGAAAGTTTCTGATTATATTATCGAATTTATCGCTTCGCTCGGGGTTAAGAATATCTTCTGCGTAACCGGCGGTGGTGCTATGCATATGAATAACTCACTCGGTTCGAGTGACAAGGTCAAAGGTGTGTTCATGCTTCATGAGCAGGGTGCATCTATTGCTGCTGAAAGCTATGCGCGTGTTCATGAAGGTTATGGAGCTTGTCTTGTGACCAGTGGTCCCGGTGCGACAAATGCCATCACGGGCTTGGTCGGTGCATATATCGATTCGATTCCGGTCTTCTATATTTCCGGTCAGGCAAAACGCGCTGATCTGATTGGTGACCAGAAGATCCGTCAGTTCGGAATTCAGGAAGTAAACATTATTTCCTTGGTCAGTTCATATGCTAAATATGCCGTGCAGATAAAGGAACCGGAGGATATCCGTTATGAGCTCGAGAAGGCTGCGGCTCTTGCCGTAAACGGCAGACCGGGTCCGGTATGGATAGATGTTCCGCTTGATATCCAGGCATCAGAAGTTGAGCCTGAGACTTTAGCTTCTTATGATCCTTCGGCCCTTCCTGTTTATGAAGCCAAGGATGAGGATATTACCAAAGTTATCGAAGCGATCAATAAGTCAGAAAAGCCGGTATTAGTTGTAGGTCATGGCATCCGTCTGGGACATGCGGTAGATCAGGCAAGAGAACTCTACAATAAGCTTGGTTTTCCGGTATTAACTTCATGGAATGGTGTTGATCTGATCGAAGATGATCATCCAATGTATTTCGGGCGTCCCGGCGCAGTCGGTCAGAGAGCGGCAAATCTTATCCAGCAAGGTGCGGATCTTGTCCTGACCATCGGAACAAGATTGAATCTGCTCAGCACCGGCTATAACTTTGACAGTTTCCTCGAGAACGGTGTTCACATCATGGTCGACATAGACGAGAACGAGATGAATAAGAAAAGCGTTCATCCGAAGATCAAAGTCGTGTGCGATGCCAAGTCGTTTATTGAGAAGCTTTTGGCACGTATTGATGAGATCGATCTTAGTGCTCGCGAAAAATGGATCGGGCACTGCAATCAGTTAAAAGCGAAGTATCCTGTACTTATTCCTGAACAGGAGCCGCGTGAGGGGTATGTGAGCACTTATGATCTTGCGGGTGAAGTCTCGTCTCAGATGAAGGCAGATGATATCTACCAGTTTACGAGCTCGGGAACATCAGTGGATATCACTATGAAGGTCTTTAAGATCAAGTGGGGACAGAGAGCATTCCTTACCAAAGGCCTGGCAGCCATGGGCTATGACGTTCCGGCCAGCATCGGAAGCTGTATAGCATCCGGCGGCAGACGAACTGTATGCATCACCGGTGACGGCAGTATTGCCATGAATATGCAGGAACTTGAAGTTATCAAGCGCTTGAATCTGCCGGTAAAGATCTTCGTCGTCGATAACAGCGGATACAGCATGATCTATCAGTCTCAGAACGGGAATTTTAAGGGGCATCTTACAGGCTGTACTGAAGAAAATGGTCTTACACTTCCTGACATGGCAAGAATCGCCGAAGCATTCGGCATTCATTCTGAACACATTGAGACCTCTGCTGAATTGAAGGGAAAAGTGCGTTCTGTTCTTGAATTTGATGGTCCGGCGCTTTGCACAGTCAGAACTGATATTACACAGAAGATACTCCCTAAGCAGGTCAATTATGTAAGACCTGACGGACAGATGGCAAGCCGTCCTTTAGAGGATATGGCTCCGCTGCTTGAAGAAGAAGAATTAAGAAAAGCAATTACAGGAGAATCCTGATTAAGAAGAAGGAAAGTGTTATGAAGAAAATCAGCGTAATGATCCCATGCTATAACGAGACGGAAAACGTAATTCCGATAAGTGAAGCAGTGGTTGATATTCTGGAGAAGCAGCTCAGCGAATATGATTATGAGTTGGTCTTCATAGATAACGCATCGACGGATGGAACAAGAGATAAGCTTCGCATGATATGCGCGAACAATAAAAAGATCAAGGCGATCTTTAATGTAACCAATTTCGGTCAATTCAATTCTCCTTTCCATGGAATGTGCGAATGTACCGGTGATTGTGTTATTACTATGTGTTGCGATTTTCAGGATCCTGTTGAGATGATCCCTATTTTTGTCAAGAAATGGGAAGAAGGACACAGGATCGTAAGTGGTGTTAAGACTTCAAGTAAGGAATCGCCAATCTTGTATTTTATTGAGAACAATTTACTATAAGATGATCAAGAATATGTCATCTGTAAAGATGATTGAGCATTTTACCGGCTTTGGATTGTATGATAAGACCTTCATATCGCTCCTTCGTGAATTGGATGATCCGATACCGTTTATCAGGGGAATCGTTGCAGAATACGGAGAAGGTTTTAATATGGTTCAGGTTGAATATGAACAGCCTAAGAGAAGAGCCGGGAAGACACACAATAATTTCTATACTTTGTATGATGCTGCAATGCTTTCTATTACTTCCTATACAAAGGTATCGTTAAGAATAGCTACTTTCATAGGATTATTCAGTTCATTTGTCAGCATAATTATTGCCCTGGTTTATCTTGTCTTGAAACTTGTTGACTGGTATGGATTTAATGCGGGATCTGCACCTGTTGTAATCGGTGTATTCCTGCTTGGTGGTATTCAGTTATTCTTTATAGGACTGATAGGTGAATACATTCTCAATATCAATACACGAGTTATCCACCGTCCTATTGTTGTTGAAGAAGAAAGAATTAATTTTGAGGAAGAAAAGTGAGAATTGTAATTACAGGCCCTACAGGAGCTATCGGTCATGCGCTGATAGAGAAGTGTATAAATAACGGCGATGAAGTTCTTGCTATATGCAGGAAAGGTTCTTCACGTATAAATACGCTTCCTCAGGACAGCAAGGTTTCTGTATTGGAGCTTAGCCTAAGTGATTACGATGAGTATATAAATAGTACTGATTCACCTGATGTTTCTTACGATGTTTTCTATCACTTTGCGTGGAATGGAACAACCGGTTCTTCAAGAAATGATGCGGATCTTCAGAGCGATAATATTCAATACGCATTATCTGCTGTAAGGCTTGCAGCATTCTTTGGATGCCGGACATTCATCGGTGCCGGGTCCCAGGCAGAATACGGCAGAGTGGAAGGCGCACTTAAGGCGGATACACCTGCTTTCCCGGAGAATGGTTACGGTATTGCCAAACTCTGTGCAGGACAGCTGACACGTATCCTTTGCGGACAACTCGGTATAAAGCATATCTGGACGCGCATATTAAGCGTATACGGCCCATATGACGGCGAGAACTCCATGGTTATCTCATCTCTTCGAAAGATGATCAGAGGCGAAGAAACTCGTTTTACAAAGGGAGAACAGGAATGGGATTATCTGTACAGCGGTGATGCTGCAAATGCGATGTATTTGATCGCACAAAAAGGTGTTGGCAACAAGATTTACGTAATAGGCAGCGGAAAGACCAGAAAGTTAATGGATTACATCAATGTCATGGAGCAGAAGGCTGCACCTGCTGTCCGTCCCGTACTTGGCGCAGTTCCATATGCCGACAAGCAGGTTATGTATCTTTGTGCGGATATATCAGAAGTAGCAGAGGATACCGGTTTTGCACCGAAAGTGGATTTCGAAGACGGTATAGAAAAAACGATTCGATATGTGAAGGATACTAATTTATGATTAAAGAGTTTTATCGAAACAGAAAAGTCCTCATTACAGGTCATACAGGCTTTAAAGGAACCTGGATGTGTGAAGTCTTGGTCAACCTCGGTGCGGATGTATACGGCTATGCTTTAAATCCTCCGACGGATCCCAGCCTGTTTGAAATAACCAATATGGCGAGTCGGATCCATTCCTTTGAGGGCGATGTGAGAGATCTGGAGCACTTGAAGGAAGTGTTCTCTGAAGTACAGCCCGAGATTGTCATCCATATGGCGGCACAGCCCCTTGTGCGTGAGTCCTACAAGAATCCTGTATATACCTATGATGTCAATGTTATGGGTACAGTAAACGTTCTCGAGTGCGTGCGCATTACTGATTCTGTTAAGTCATTCGTAAATGTTACAACAGATAAGGTATACCGGAATTTTGAGTGGTAAAGAGGATATAAAGAAGATGATATCCTTGACGGTTTCGACCCTTATTCCAATTCAAAATCCTGTTCCGAATTAGTTACCAGCTGCTACAAGAATTCTTTCTTTGGTGGTGAGACAGGAATCATGAAGGACGGCAGAAAGGTTGCTATTTCAACATGCCGTGCAGGTAACGTTCTTGGCGGCGGTGACTTCGCGACAGACAGGATCATCCCTGACTGCATCCGTGCAGTTCAGAAAGGCGAGCAGATAATCGTTAGAAATCCTGATTCGACACGTCCTTATCAGCACGTATTAGAGCCGGTAGTAAGTTATCTGACTGTTGCTGCTGAACAGTACAATGACATTACAAAGGCCGACAGTTATAACATCGGTCCTGATGACGGTGACTGTGTTACAACGGGAATGCTCGTTGATCTGTTCTGCAGCAAGTGGAATGAAGTAGCCGGACAGAACGGACTGCAGGAAGCATCCTGGGTAAATAAGTCTGACGGTGGTCCGCACGAGGCCGGATTCCTTAAGCTTGATAGTTCTAAGATCCATGCCGAACTCAATATCCATAACAGGTGGCATATTGATACCGAGATGGAAAAGATCATTGAATGGACTGTCGAATATATTAAAGGCGGAGATACATTGAAAATAATGGATGAACAGATTGGAGAGTATTTGTCTGTTTGAAAGTGTAGTAGCTGTGTGATATTATGCTTAGATTTGACGAAATATCAGACAATAGGGAAAAGTATTATAAATGCAAGAATTAAGAAAAGAAAAGAGGGTGTTTTCTAATTTCCTTTGGAGTTTTGCGGAACGCTTTGGTGCTCAGAGCGTAGCATTAATTGTTTCTTTTGTTATTGCTAGAATACTTGATCCTGAAGTGTTTGGGATCATAGCACTTGTAATGGTTTTCATTAATATTTTGCAGATTTTTGTTGACAGTGGATTTGGTAGTGCTCTGATACAAAAAAAGGATGTTGATAATCTGGATTTTTCCACGGTGTTCTTTTTTAACCTGTTTCTTTGTGCAGTATCATATCTCCTTGTTTTCTTTGCAGCCCCATTTATTTCAGCTTTTTATAATTATGGAGATCTTACAACTCATATACGAGTTTTAGCTATCTGTATAATTATTTATGGTATTAAGAATATTCAACATACCTATGTCGCAAAGAATTTACTGTTTAAAAGATTCTTTTTCTCAACATTAGGGGGAACTATTGTTGCGGCAATTGTAGGTATTTATCTCGCATTTTCAGGATATGGGATATGGGCTGTAATTATGCAGCATTTGATAAATGTAGGGATTGATACTGCGATTCTTTGGATAACAGTTAAATGGAGACCGGAATTTAAATTCTCGTTTACCCGCTTGAAATCATTATATACATACGGTTGGAAAATACTGACAGCAAATGCAATAGAGTGCATCTATACAGAATTGAAAAATCTGTTTGTTGGAAAGATATTCTCTTCAGCTGATCTCGCATTCTTTAACAGGGGTGAATTGTTTCCAAAAACTGTTGTCTCTAATATTGATCTATCTATAGACAGTGTGTTGTTCCCAGTTCTTTCCAACCATCAGGATAAACGTGATGAATTACGGAGTATTGTCAAACGTGCAATTACTACAAGTGTTTTCTTTATGGCGCCTTTAATGATTGGCCTAGTTGTAGTTGCTCCACAAACCGTTCGGATAATACTGACTGACAAATGGCTTTCATGTGTGCCTTATTTGCGCATTTTTTGTATTGTGTATTTGTTTTATCCCATACACACAGCCAACTTGAATGCTATTAAGGCCGTAGGCAGAAGTGATCTGTTTTTGAAATTGGAGATTTACAAAATTGCGTCAAGTCTCGCTATTCTACTGTTTTCGATTAGATATGGTTTACTTGCCATGTCATACAGCTTGATTATCAGCTCGATTATTTGCCAGATAATTAATGCATGGCCAAATAAGAAACTGGTGAATTACACATATTTGCAACAACTTAAAGATATTTTCCCTTATATAGCGATTTCATTGATAATGGGAGTTGCTATATACCCATTCGTTTATCTGAATATACCGGCAGCATTTATATTAACAATTCAAATTGTTGTTGGCGGAATCTTGTATTTGGGAATATGTTATTTGTTCAAGTTGGAAGGCCTGAGATATTTTAATTCTATAATCAAATCCATAATAAGCGGTGATAAGCAAAATGAGACATTATAGTTATTTGAAAGAATTATTAGAAGATTTTACTCGTGGCGATTTTGATTCTATCGATATCAGTGATAGGGATAGATTGATTTACCAACCAATAAAGGATGGAATGACAAGAGAAATGCTTTCTCCGGAGTCTACCTATAAGCTGTATAAGTTAACGCGGTTCCCGATAATCGGTAAGATGCTTATGAATCACAGGATAAACCAATACATTAATTGGGTTGATGGTGTTTTTACAAAGGAGTATTGCCAAAAGATCAGAACTGACATGACTGAAGAATTAAGACTTCACGGAAATGAACTGAATGAAGCTTTTGAATTGCTGGACGAGGAATCAAAACGTCTGTTTTTGGATCTGATCTGCCTTAGACTGACAGGGAATTTCAGGTATGCTTTGTCTAGTCATTGGATGAAAGAACAATATCTAAGTGAAAAAATCACATGGAAAGAGAAACCAAATATAGTAGATGCAGGTGGGTATATAGGAGATACGCTGTTATCCTTTTTGAGAAACGGTATTATTCCCGGAGAATACTATATCTATGAATTAGAAGAGAACAATTATAATCAACTTTTGAAAAACGTAAAAAAAGCCAGCAAAAAAGGCGTGAAAGTATATATTCGAAAAAAAGGCGTATATTCAAAGAATGGGAAATTATATTTCATAGCTGATCGCGACAGCAGTAAAATAGTCGATTATCAGACTGACAACAGTATTGATGTTGTCACAATTGATTCAGACGTAAAGGCCAGACCTGACTTCATAAAAATGGATATTGAAGGATCTGAAGTTGAGGCGTTGAAGGGTGCAGCGGATTTAATCCGTCAATACTCTCCTACATTAGCAATATGCATTTATCATAAGAAGGATGATTTCTGGAAGATTCCATTGCTGATACAATGTATTAACCCGAATTACAAGAGATTTTGGATCGAACATTATCAGATTAGTTATAATGAAACGGTATTATATGTTTCGATGTAAAGGGTGTTCATATGCATGATAACAACGACATTAATTATCCTGTTATGTTGAGCATTTGTGTGCCAACCTATAACCATGAGAAGTATATCAGGCAAGCGCTTGAAAGTGTGTTTATGCAAGAAACACAATATTCATATGAGATATTGGTTGGAGAAGACAAATCTACGGATAATACTAAGCAGATACTTCAAGATATCGAAAAAGAAAACCACCCTGGTCTAAAAGTGTTTTATAGAGAAGTTAATCTGAATAATACCGATTGCAGAAATTCAATAGATTTGATGGATAGAGCACGTGGTAAGTATTTGATATTTCTTGAGGGAGACGATTATTGGACTGACGCAGATAAGATTGAGAATCAGATAATCTTTTTAGAGAAGAATCCCGATTATATTGCGGTGGCACATAATTGCACTGTTGTTAACGAGTATTCTGAAGAGCTGAATGAACAATATCAAGAGTGTCATGATGAAGAATATACATGGGAGCACTATGCCTGTGAGATTCTGCCCGGACAAACAGCATCTGTACTGATGAGAAATTTCAAGTATTTGCCAGATGTTGACTTATCATTGATAAGATCTAAGCGTATGCCCGGTGACAGAAAATCGTATTTTACTTTGCTGTCTTATGGGAGAATTCACTGCATACAGAAAAAGATGAGTGCATACCGTCATGTTACGTCAAGCGGTGAATCATGGAGTGCAAAATACAAATATGATTATGAAGATACCAAAAATTGGCATATTGAACTGTTGGATTTTTCTAAGAAGATTAAGAATCAAAAGGCCTATTTAATTGCAGATTATTTGTTGTATGCAGCTGTTAGACAGGCCTTTCTGGTTCATCATAAACTATCGCTGATTGATTATAATACCGAGATAAGAAAAGTCGATCATTGCTTTCTTTGCTCAAGGATTATGTTTAAACGGGATTTTAACAGATACATTTTGAAAAAGAAGGTGTTTTTTCCAAAAGTCCATTATGAAATTTTAAAGGATGATTAGTATGTTTAGAACTCCAATACAACTTTTGTCAGAAAAGCCAAATAGAATCTTCATTAAACGAGAAGATTTATTGCCCAGTTGCTTTGGCGGAAATAAATATAGAATAGCAAAAACATTCATTAAAGATATGTTTGTACAAAATAAGGATTGTATTATTGCGTACGGGAATCCTCGATCAAATCTTTGTCGAGTTTTATCAATGCTCTGTTATTCCCGAAATATACCCTGCTTTATTATTTCTCCTGATGAAGGAGATGGCAATAGAGTCTGCAGCTATAACAATGTGCTGTCTGAAATTGCACAAGCGAATATTATTCAGTGCGATAAACGCAATGTATCGAATTGTGTAGAGAGAGTTATATGCAACTGCGAAAGAAAGGGACTACATCCATATTATATTTATGGGGATATTTACGGGAAAGGAAATGAAAGAGTTCCGGTTGAGTCATATTTTAATGTTTATAAGAATGAACTCGCAGATTTTATACTGAAAGAATCTATCAACTATATCTTCCTTCCGTTAGGCACGGGTATGACAATGGCCGGATTGACTATAGCAAGTAAAATGCTTAATGGGAAAGAACAAATAGTTGGCATTAGTATTGGAAGAAACAGAGAAAAAGCTAATAATAGTTTTCGCTTGTACTGTGAGAGTTATTTGGATTCGTTCAATATGTCTGCTGATGTTTCAAATGCTGTTATTGTCGATGATTATTTAATGGGTGGTTACGGCAAATATAGTCATGATTTAGAGACTATGATAACTAGCGTATATTGTAAATATGGTTTGGCAATGGATCCAACATACGTAGGCAAGGCTTTTTATGGAATGACTGATTGGATAGAAAAGAATCAAATCAGGGATTCAAATATCCTGTTTATTCATACTGGAGGGCTTCCAATATGGTTCGATTTCATAAATACATTACGGGGGAATGAATTATGTTAAACGATTATCTGTTCAACTGTGACTTACAACCTATAGATGATAAGAAAGTTATTGCTGAGATAAAAGCGAGTCCATTGCCATGTGTTTTGTGGGGAGCAGGTGAAGTCGCAGAAAAAGTATTTTGCATCCTGACTAACAATGGTATAGAGATCTCAGATGTATTGGTTGACGGAGTTGTAAGCAAGCACTTTCATGGTTATATTTCATTGAACTTTGATCAATTGATTGAAAAACACAAAAGATTCAATGTCATTATGGGACACAATCGGTATGATAGAATTGATTCTTTTGTTGAAAAACACAGCCAAGTTGCAAAAGTGTTCTTTTTTTACAATTCATTCAATTGGGAAGAAGGATTTAATATCGAGTACTATAAAGCTCATGAAAGTGATTTTCAAAAGGCGTTTGAGTTGAGTGAAGACGGTGTAGCTAAAAACGCATATTCTCAATTTATTAATTCAAGAATATCTGCAAACCCCCGTTATATAACAAGTGATTGTGTAGTTAACGGGTACTTTAATAATGATGTGATGAATACTTGTGAAAATGATTCTTTACTTGAGATTGGAGCGTTTAACGGAAATATTGTTAGTCTCTTTAATAAAGAAACCAACGGGAAATATAAGAAAGTCATTGCTTTAGAACCTGATGCAGACAATTTCAAGCAATTAACTGCGAATTTATTGCAATTACATGATATTGAACTGCATAGAATCGGCTGCTGGAATAAAAAGACGGAATTGAATTTTTGTATTGATGGCACCGGGAAATCTAATCATATTGATGAGACCGGCAAAAGTGTAACAACGATATCTGTAGATACTGTAGATGATATATTGCAAGGTGAAGCAGTAAGCATCATAAACTTATTCTGTCAAACAGGAATCATGGAAATATTAGAGGGAGCGAAAGAAACGATAATTGAACACAAGCCAAAACTTATTATTGGTATTGGACTACGGAAAGAGCAATCTTATCAAGTTCCACTATTCCTAAAGTCGTTGAATGTAAATTATAAATTCTTTTACAGATTTTATGGCGGAGTTCCTTCAAAGTTTTACCTAGTTGCTGTACAGTGAGTATAAAGGAGTAGTTATATGTCTAACGTTTTGGTAACTTCGATCGGTTCCGCTTCAGCAGAAAGTGTTCTGCATAGTTTGAAAACGCATGGTAACTATGTTGTAGGTACAAACATCTATGAAGAAGCGCACACTTACTGTTCAGGGCTGGTAGACAGATTTTATAAAGTATCAAGATCAGATAATCCGAAATTCGTATCTGAACTGGTAAATATCTGTGAAACCGAAAGAATAGAATTTGTAATTTTGTTAACTGATGTTGAGATTGATGCTTTGAATAAGAATCGTGAGATATTTATAAACAAGGGTATTATAATCTGCTTTGCTGATTATGATTGTATCTCTGTATGCAGAAATAAAAGATCCTCGTCAGAACTTGTCAGAAAATTTGGGATATGCAAAGTCCCCGACGAGTTATCCTCAATAACAGAAAGCACGAAGTTTCCTGTTATCTGTAAAAGAATAGATGGAAGAAGTAGTCAGGGAATGTGTATTCTTCATTCATTTGAAGAATACAACGAAGTTAAAGAAAAGTATTTAAATGATAAGAATTACATATTTCAAAACTTTGTTGATGGTAATGTAGTTACTGTAGATTTGCTGCGATTTGGTGAGACGATTGTTTCAATATCCAGAGAAGAGTTTGTTCGCACTCCCAATGGATTGGGCATTTCGGTGCAAACGTTTTACAATGAAGTTTTGGAAAGTATTGTTCGTAAAATTGCGGAAGCTTTAAATATTTTTGGTTGTGTTAATTTTGAATTCATAAGAACTTCAGAGAATTGTTTTTACTTTCTTGAATGCAATCCGCGCTTTTCTGGCGGAGTAAACTTTTCAATTCTTTCAGGCTATGATTTTGTTATAAATCATTTAAACTGTTTTAGTGGAAAGAAAGTTAGTAATAATGTTTCACTAGTAGAACAAGTTATAAACAGAAAATATACTGATCTCATATATTCTAAAGGTGACAAAAATGCACAGGATTAATGTGACAAAATCATCTATGCCACCCATAGATGAGTATTATAACGAAATCGCTGAACTCTGGAATTCTCATTGGCTGACCAATATGGGAGTAAAGCATAATACTTTTCAGGAAATGCTTAAAAAGTATCTTCAGGTTGATAATATTGAACTTCTGGTAAACGGCCACATGTCATTGGAAATGACACTTCAAGCGTTTGATTTTCCCAAGGGATCCGAAGTTATAACAACGCCATTTACATTTGCTTCTACTACACACGCGATAGTTAGAAACGGACTGGTTCCAGTTTTTTGTGACATTGATAAAGATGATTATTTATTGGATTGTACAAAGGTTGAAGAGTTGATCACTGATAAAACGGTTGCTATTTTGCCGGTGCATGTATATGGGAATATATGTAATGCAGATGCAATTCAGCGAATAGCGAAAGAATACAATCTGAAAGTATTATACGATGCTGCTCACGCTTTTGGAGAATCGTGGAATGGTATAAGCGTTGGTATGCTTGGTGATGCATCTTGTTTTAGTTTTCATGCTACTAAGGTGTTTAACACGATTGAAGGTGGTGCCTCGTGTTTTCGTGATGAAGAATTAGGCAAGAAAATATACGATTTGAAAAACTTTGGAATACATGGTCTTAATGATGTACAAGGTATTGGTGCGAATGCAAAAATGAATGAGTTTTGTGCTGCAATGGGTATTTGCAATCTTAGACATGTTGATGAAGAGATAGCGAAACGAGAGAATGTTTATAATATATATTCTGAATTGCTTAGTGGAGTTGTAGGATTAAAACTCCATACTATTCAGATGAATGTTAAACCTAATTATGCGTACTATCCAATTCTTATTAATGAAAAAGAGTTTGGAAAAAACCGCGACCAAGTATATGAAGAGTTAATTAGTAATAATATATTTGCCAGAAAATACTTTTATCCTCTAACCAGTGATTTTAGTTGCTACAAATATACTTATGATTCAAATAGAACACCGGTGGCTAAGTGGGTTAGCGATAGAATTCTTACTCTTCCTATGTATGCTGACTTGTCTCAGGACGATATTGAAAGGATCACGGGTTGTGTTATGTCTTGTCGAAACTAAACTCCTTATATATTTGGATTAATTTACATCCTAGCTTTGCAAATCCATATTGTAATCGTAAGCATCATACTGTTCGTCATACTAAAAAGTGCTTCGTTGATACTTTTATGGAACTATATAACGAACTATTTTGATAGTTAAGTTCTCAATTATTTAGAAGTGTTAATGGATTAATGTTAGATGTGCGCATTAACTAGTGAAATGCGAACTATAAAGAGAATGAGGTTTTGTTTGTGATAGTGAATACTTTCCATCTATTATTATAAGGATTGTTCTGTTTTATCTGATCTTTGTATATAATCAAATATATTATGACATATTGGAGTGTTAGTTATGTCTACGGTATTTGTTACAGGTGGTGCAGGATTTATCGGTGGTAATTATGTCCATTACCATCTTAAAGAGCACCCTGAAGATAGAGTTGTATGTATTGATAAGCTTACTTATGCAGGCAATTTGTCAACGTTGGCTCCGGTTAAGGACAATCCGAACTTCAGATTTGCTAAGCTTGACATTTGTGACAGAGAAGGAGTTATTAAGGTTTTTGAGGAAGAAAAACCGAAGGTTGTTATTAATTTTGCTGCTGAGACCCATGTGGATAGAAGCATTGTTGATCCTGGTGTTTTTCTTCAGACTAATATTATCGGTACGGCTACGTTGATGGATGTCTGTAGAGAATTTGGCGATATTAGATTTCACCAAGTAAGTACTGATGAGGTTTATGGAGATCTTCCGTTAGAACGGCCTGATCTTCTTTTTACTGAGAGCACTCCAATTCACACTTCGAGCCCATATAGTTCATCAAAAGCCGGAGCTGATCTTCTTGTTATGTCATATAATAGGACTTATGGTTTACCTGTTACGATCAGCCGTTGTTCTAATAACTACGGACCTTACCAATTCCCGGAGAAACTTATTCCTTTGATGATTGCTAACTGTCTTAACGATAAACCGCTCCCTGTATATGGAGAGGGTAAGAACGTTCGTGACTGGCTCTATGTTGTAGATCACTGCAAGGCTATTGATCTGATAGTCCGTAAAGGAAGAATTGGTGAAATCTATAATGTGGGTGGTCATAATGAGATGGCTAATATTGATATCATTAAGCTCATTATAAAAGAATTGGGTAAAGATGAGAGCCTGATTACTTATGTAACAGATCGTAAAGGGCATGATCTTCGCTATGCTATTGACCCTGCCAAGATCCACCATGAACTTGGGTGGCTTCCTGAGACTAAGTTTGCTGATGGTATTAGGGAAACTATAGCTTGGTATCTTGATAATCGTTCATGGTGGGAGGAGATTGTCAATGGAGAATACCGGAACTACTATGAAAAGATGTACGGCAATAGATAGTATTGAGGATTGATAATGAGAATATTTGTTACAGGCGTTTGCGGACAGTTAGGCCATGATGTTGTTAACAAAGCTGTCGCAAGAGGTCATGAGGTGATAGGATCTGATATTCAGCCTGTATATTCTGGTGTTGCAGATGGTAGTGTGGTTACTTCTGCTCCGTATGTTCAACTAGATATTACTGATAAGGATGAAGTTTCTGCTGTTATTGAAGAAATCAAACCGGATGCAATCATTCATTGTGCTGCATGGACTGCCGTAGATGATGCTGAAGTCGAAGAGAATAAGGTAAAGGTTTATGCAATAAATGCAGTGGGAACCAAAAATGTAGCTGATGCTGCAAAATCAATCGACGCCAAGATGCTATTTCTTTCTACTGATTATGTATTTGATGGTAAGGGTGAAAGAGCTTGGGAACCTGATGACAAGTGCTATGCTCCGTTAAATGTTTATGGACATAGCAAACTGGATGGAGAACTTGCTGTATCCGGAACACTTGATAAGTATTTCATAGTTCGTATAGCCTGGGTATTTGGTCTAAATGGTAAGAATTTTATCAAAACAATGGTAAATGTTGGGAAGACTCATGATCCGGTAAGGGTAGTCAACGATCAGATTGGTACGCCGACTTATACATTGGATCTTTCACGTTTGCTTGTTGACATGATTGAAACTGATAAGTACGGCTATTATCATGTAACAAATGAAGGCGGATTCGTCAGCTGGTATGATTTTTGTGTTGAGATTTATAAGCAGTATGGATTATCTACGAAGATAATTCCTGTATCTACAGAAGAATACGGATTGTCTAAAGCGACGAGACCGCTTAACTCCAGACTTGATAAAACTAAGCTTGTTGATATGGGGTTTGAACCACTGCCTGATTGGAGAGATGCAGTAAGAAGATATCTATTGGAGGCAAATCTGTAATGGCATTTGTATTTGAAAAAACTAAGTTGCCTGGAGTAATGATCATTCAACCTAAGGTGTTTGGCGATAACCGCGGATATTTTATGGAGACATATAAAAAAGAAGATTTTGCTTCTGCCGGTATAGAAAAAGATTTTGTACAGGATAATGAGAGTTCAAGCACAAAAGGCGTTCTTAGGGGCCTTCATTTTCAAAAAGAGCATACTCAGGGTAAACTTGTTCGTGTTACAGACGGTGAAGTATTTGACGTTGCAGTTGATGTAAGACCAGGTTCTGATACTTATGGTCAGTGGGTAGGTGTAGTGCTTAGTTCTGAAAAAAAGAATATGATCTATATTCCTGAAGGCTTTGCTCACGGTTTTCTTGTTTTAACTGATACGGCAAAGTTCGTTTATAAGTGTACAGATGTCTATGATCCTTGTTCGGATGGTGGTATTCCATGGAACGACAAGACAATTGCTGTTGACTGGCCAAAGCTTGATTGTGAATATAAGACTAGTGAGAAAGACGGAAAGCATGAACCTTTCGCGACACAGGATTTCTCTTGGGCGTCCAAATGGCTATAAGGAGGTAAGCAGGATATGAAGGGAATAATATTGGCCGGAGGTTCCGGGACAAGGCTTTATCCATTAACTAAGGTCACATCTAAACAGTTGTTGCCTGTTTATGATAAACCGATGATTTATTATCCTTTATCTACTTTAATGCTTGCAGGTATTAGAGATATTCTTATTATTTCAACTCCAGAGGATACCCCACGCTTTGAAGCTTTGCTGGGTGATGGCAGCCAATTCGGTATTGACCTCACTTATAAAGTTCAGCCTTCTCCTGATGGTCTGGCTCAAGCTTTTATTATTGGTGAAGACTTCCTTGCCGGTGAAGCCGGTGCAATGGTACTTGGAGATAATATTTTCTATGGAATGGGCTTTAGAAGAATACTTAAAACAGCTGTGAAGAGCGCTGAAGAGAATGGCAGAGCAACCGTGTTCGGTTACTATGTTCCTGATCCTGAGCGTTTTGGTGTTGTAGAGTTCGATGACAACAATAAAGCTCTTAGCATTGAAGAAAAACCTAAAGAGCCTAAGTCAAACTATGCTGTTACCGGATTGTATTTCTATCCTGCAGGAGTAAGCGACAGAGCTAATCAGATAAAACCATCCGCCAGAGGAGAACTTGAGATCACAACTCTCAATGAAATGTATCTTCAGGATGGATTGCTTGACGTTCAACTCTTAAGCCGTGGCTTTGCTTGGCTTGATACTGGAACTATGCAGAGTCTGCTTCAGGCATCAGAGTTTGTTGAAATGATACAGTCAAGACAGGGCATATGTATCAGCGCGCCTGAAGAGATAGCATATATAAATGGATTTATTGATAAAGATAAGCTCAGAGAAAGTGCACTGTTATATGGTAAGAGCCCGTATGGTGAACATCTAATGGCTGTAGCGGATGGCAAAATATTATATTGATTTTGAAAATGCAGTGTAACATTTTTGTGTTAGTTGTTATTTTGGAAAATGCACAAGTAGGAAATGATTAATATCAGGTTATATTAATCTTGTTTATAAATATCTTGCTGTCTGACAACCCTTTTAAAAATGATCTGATACAATCAACTCTCCAGCATAAAACAGCGCACCCAAAATCGTATAACATGGATTTAGAAAACACCTTCTTGAATTCAGGATAAGTTTTCTTCATATAGCGTCCGTTCCGCGCTTTATAATACATCCTGAAGGGAGAATAGTTATAATCTGTAAAACTGATACCCAATACTTTTTTCTTTTCAGCGTTCCCAAAATGATGTTTAAATTTTATGTGTGGTAGAAATAAATTATTATATCCATGGTAATAAAGCTTTAGTGAGATATCATAGTCGACATAGTCTATAAATAGATCATTATCGACACCTCCGGATTTAATAAATGCATTAACATTCAAGAGGCTTCCTGATGTTATACAAGCGTATACGGGATAAGCATCTTTATAATCGCCCTTGCTGGACTGAACAGTAAGCGGACTCATCATTGTGATATCCAAATCTGCTTCCTCCGGGTTTACTATATTACAGCAGATCTGACCGACATCATCCTTACAGTATTTGGAATATTCATCAATCATGTTTGGCGGTAGAATAGAATCTTGATCCAAAGTAAGTAACCACTGGCACCCAATTTGTTTGCAATATGCAACAGCCTGATTCAAGGCGAATGCCATGCCATAGTTTTCTTGATTAAATAAGCAACTAACCTTGCCAGGGTACGTGGATTCAAATTGCGAGACAAGTGCTTTCAATTCTTTTATGTTTGACGAGCAGTTATCAATTATCAGAATTCTGTCAACTTGAGAAACAACAGAAAAAAGTGATGATTCGAGTAAGGGTATATCCGGGTTATATGAAACTATTGAAGCAATTGTCTGCATAACTGATTAAAGCTCGCTATTCTTAAATTTCCTAATATCTGTACGATATGCTTTTACAGGTCCTATTAATTTGTACAGTCCAAGAAAAAACGGATATAGTATTCCCGACTGTTTAAGAAATGCTCCTTTCCAGGCTGAAAAGGAAAGATCATTAAGCATTTTTCTTGGGTGAAACAAATAATTAACATTAGTATCATATGACACAATACTTGTGTTTTTGAAGTCTTCGTAATGAAGATCCTTAATTAACTCTATGTGCTCTTTTTTAGGCTGGTATATCATCCTCCTAAAAGCCTTTTCCGGTATTCTTGTATCGATTGTGCAATTGGCATTAAGATTTACCCATTGTGATATAAACTTCGATGCTCCACTTTTAAGTAAATTTGTTTGATCTGTACTTTTTTCTCTATCAAAGACAGCCTCTCCGTTTGAATATTTAATTACTTGAGGTTCATTCGTCCCAATTAATGTTTCCATAAAAGGGGGGAATGTACCACATTCAAATTGTCTTAGTCTGCTGGCGAAGTAACAAGAACTGCTTCTTTCAGAACGCTTGTGAAGACGAAAAGCAAGTTTAGTTCCTAAATATAATCCGCCAATATCAGAAGTGGGCTTAAGAACTTTTGCATATTTATCAAGTTCCGTCTGTGCAACACCTACCCAACCGGTATCAACAATAGCCACATTTCCATAGAAACCTTCATTCTCTAAATATTTCAACATCTCGTTGGTGTTTTCTCTTGCAAACTTAAGCGACTTTCTTGAAATACATAAATAAGCCGTGTTGTCTTCGTAAAGATGACGATAGACCTCATAAGAAAAGCGCATGTCTCTGGCGAGAAAATATAATTTGTCAAATCCGAATTCATTTTTTTTATTATGAACCCATTGACAAAAACCAAGTATAATCGGGCCGATGATTTCATAACCGATTCTTTCAATAGGTTCTTGAATTTCATTGATTCCATGATTAATAAAGGAAGCTAGTTCCGGGTTGTGCGCATTATAATCTATATAAGAGAGTTGATTCGTGTGACGAGCAATTAGGAGAGCGGCTATACCGGCTTTTTGTGCGCCTTCATAATCAGCAGATTGGCTGTCGCCAATATGTAAAACATTTTGGCTACTTATATTTCTTTGTTCAAGGAACCGTTTAAACAGTCTGCCATCCTGCTTCCCGCATAATTCTTCGCAGGATACTATTACCGGCAAATCATAGCCGGCATCTTGTAGAAGAGACGTGATAAATTCAGAAGAGAGATACATATCTGAGATAGCATATAATTTCTTCCCTTGTGATTTAAGGGTTTTATAAACACTCAGCATTTCAGGATTAGCGCGGCAGACTGCCTTTTCTATTTCGAGTTCTTCTTCGCAGGATCTATAAAAGTATTTTTGTATAGATTTCAGTGTTACTTCTCCATTTTTCGAAAGCTTGCGAGCTATCATTTCAGCAATGATTCTTAAATATCTCCCGATACTTCCATAACTAAGTGTAAAGACATCTGCGGGAGTCATTACGTCTCGGATGATTAGTGTGTCAAATACATCAAATGTGATGTATTCATATTTTTGTGCTTCGTTTAATATGTGTTCCGTGTCTATCATGCGTTTTCTGACTAGCAAGTAGGAAATAATACTAATTTTATTTTGATGTTTAAAAGAATTATATTCTATTAAAAACATTGCGTCAAAAACACAATATGATTTTATTGAATTGATTGTATAATCATACTTATGAAGATCAAGACCAAAACCCTATCCTATGATGAAGTAATGAAGCTCCCATCCTGGGAGCACAAGAAGCCGAAGAAGCCTTCGAAGCTCCTTGCTTTTATGGCGCGCACAGGCCTTAAGGGTGAGCTTAAGAAGGTCGGATTTACCTGCACGAAAGTCGACATGGAAAGAGCCGGCGACGGTCCGTGGATGATCCTGATGAACCATTGCAGCTTTACGGATCTTGCCATAGCCTTTGAAGTGCTTAAGGGCAGGCCTTTCAGTATTGTCTGCACATCTGATGCGCTTGTCGGCAAAGAGGGTCTGATGAGATCTTTGGGATGCATCCCGACAAGAAAATTTGTGTCTGACATGTCCCTTATCACTGACATGGATTATGCTCTAAGCGTCAACAAGGCAAGCGTTCTTATGTATCCTGAAGCAGGTTATTCTTTGGACGGAACGGGAACAAAGATCCCAAGAAGAATGGGCGTGCTCCTTAAGAAACTCAAATACCCGGTCGTCATGATCACTACCTATGGCGCATTTACGAGAGATCCTCTTTATAACAATCTCCAGAAAAGGGATGTTAAGGTAACCTGTGAGATGAAGTGCCTCTTCACACCTGAAGAACTCGCAAATTCGAAGGTAAGGCAGATAGACGAAGTCCTTGATGAAGCGTTCACTTTTGATTACTTCAAGTGGCAGCAGGATAACAAGATCGAGATAGACGAGCCTTTCAGGGCAGATGGTCTTAACAGGATCCTTTATAAGTGTCCGCACTGCATGACTGAAGGTGAGACAGAAGGCTCCGGCGTCACATTAAAGTGCAAAAAGTGCGGCGCCACATATGAGCTCGATACATTAGGCAGGCTTAAAGGCATCAATGTCGAACCGAAGTTTACTCATGTACCTGACTGGTTCGCATGGGAGCGCGAGCAGTTTAAGGAAGAATTGGAAAATGGAACTTATAAACTCGATGTCCCATGTGACATAGCGATACTCAAAGATTCCAAGGCGCTGTATATGGTTGGAACCGGAACGCTCCACCACGACGCTAACGGCTTTGTTCTTGACGGCTGTGACGGCAAGCTCCATTACGAGCAGTCACCTAATGCTTCCTACAGTGTTAATTCCGATTATTTCTGGTATGAGATCGGCGATATCGTATCGATCGGCACTAACGACTGTCTCTATTTTTGCTTTCCTAAGGAAGGCGATATCGTCGCAAAGACCAGGATCGCTGCAGAAGAACTATATAAGCTTTCCAAAGGAAAAGGATCTTCGGAAAAGGACTGACATATGATCAATTGGATAATGAAGAAATCCGGAGAGAAAGCACTTAAGACCGATGTCGGCAAGCTGGATCTTGCGCGTCTCCCCAAAGAAGTAACAGAGATAAAAGACGTCAGCTATATCGACGATAACGATCCTGCTCATAAGATGGATATCTATCTGCGTAAGGACGGCTCGAAAAAGCCTATCCTCATCGATATCCACGGAGGAGGTTTTATTTCCGAAGATAAAGCTATGAACAGGCTCTTTGGAAATTACATGGCAAAGCTTGGGTTTGTTGTTTTCGAACTTAACGTCAGACTGGCATATCCCGAGTGGACAGTTTTCGATCAGATCGAAGATATCGATAAAGGCGTCAGATTTGCCTTAGAACACGCAGGAGAGTATGAAGGGGATACGGACATGATTTATATCGCCGGACACTCCTCAGGCGGCGTTCTGGCGTTTACAGAGTGTATGCTAAGCGAATCTGCTGAGATGAGAGCCGATTTCGGTCTTCAGGAGCGCAGTTACAGATACAAAGGTCTCATTACCGATTGCGGACTGATGCATTTCTATAAGAGCAGCATAGCTTATTGGGGAATGCGTAAGATGATCTTCCCAAAAGGCTACAAGGACGACAAGAGATATAAGTATCTGACAGCAGAGAACAACGAGTACATCAAAAGACTCCCTAAGGCAGCGCTTCTTACGAATTCAAAGGATGTCCTGAAGAAGATGACTTATTACTTTGACCGCGTGCTTATGGAAAAGAATGTTGAACACAAGCTTTTCGAATACGATAAAGTCGGACATACAGGCATAATATTCAAGCCTTATACTGAAGAGAATATGTCTGTTTTAATGAAGGTCAAAGATTATCTTCTGAACGGCTAGTATCTTCTGAATCCTCAGATCCTTTTACTTTAGCCTTTATCCTCTTAAAATGGTATTTGAAGTATCCGCCAAATTCTTTTTTGAATGATCTTACACAGAAATAAATCCATATGATAGGACAAAGTGAGATAGCGATCATCACGATAAGACCATATAGATCGGTTTCACCTGAGATGTATTGAGATATAGCAAGTGACGGCAGTATTATCATAATCGCTATGCCAAGCAATATGCAGAACACGTCAATAAACATCTGTCCATAAAACTCGAACTTCCCGGAACGCTTCTCATTCGAAGAGCAGTACGCAAGGAATCCGAAGACGATCGTCCAGACGATATAGATCCAAAACATCGTGCCGAAATCAGCGGTGTAGATCTGATATCCGATGAAGAATAAGCCTATCAATACACAGAAGATGAATACTCCGGTTATGAAATTGAGCTGAAAGCGGGAGGCATGCTTTTGGGACCCCTTCCGGGTTTTCGGTTTGTCAGCGAGCTTTGTGCCGTGAAGATTCTTCTTAAGTTGTTTAATATTCATGATTCCCATTCTCCCTGATGGTCTTATGTTATCACAGATGTTATTCCGTTTGCACTCCGCAACAGACGCTGAATTATTGTGGATTGACCTGTGTTAAAATGACCATAGAATAATCGTTGCTGAGAGGAAATAAGATGGTAATCCTTATAACCGGAGCTTCTCATACAGGAAAGACTGTCCTGGCGCAGAAGCTTTTAGAGAAACATCATTATCCGTACATTTCGATCGACCATCTTAAGATGGGCCTTATCAGAAGCGGCAATACGGACCTTACACCTGAAGAAGATGACAAGCTTACGGATTATCTTTGGCCTGTTGCCAGAGAGATGATAAAGACAGCGATAGAGAACTGCCAGAATCTGATCATCGAAGGCTGCTATATTCCTTTCGACTGGAGGAAGGATTTTGATAAAGAGTATCTCAAGAATATCAGGTTTATCTGTCTTGCGCTGACGGAAGAATACATCGATTCATATTTCGAGGTCATAAAAGATCACGCCTCAGATGTTGAGAAGAGATTGGATGAAACATATTTAACTCCCGAATGGATAAAGGCAGAGAATCTGAAATATATCAATGGTTTTGAATCTGCAGGTGAGAAGGTCATCCTGATAGATAAGGACTATTCTTCCGCAATCGATAAGTTGTCCCATTAACGGGGCGGCACTTGTGTTAGTATTATCCAATCAAGATGGGAACAGAAGGGATATATACGACAGGAGGAGCAAGATGGATAACAGGATAATCGATTTTCTTATCAGGGCAAAGAAGGCAACTTATGCAGGCAAGGGCGCGGAGACTGAATCCTCCAGACCCGGATCCCATGATCTTATATACCGTGAAGATGACCTGATGTACTACGACACTTATCTGGGCGGCAATAAGTTTGCCGGAGAAGAAGCATTGTGGATATCGGATAAGCCGTTCTGGGGCATGAATTATGCCGGCCGTGTTACGGGAGATAACTTCAGCGGAGATTTTCTTAAGGAAGCCCTGCTCAATGTTCCTTCCGATAAGCCCTTCAGAGGGCCGGATCTTTATACAAACGGTGATTATACATTTAAGTGCGATGTCACAGGCACTTTCGAATGGTTTCAGGGTTATGAGACCATCAGTTTTAAGGGTAATGTTATCTATGAGTGCCATTTCCATGGTGGAATCATAGAATAAGGGTATAATGTTCGGAATTACTTGATCAGGGGAGACCGGAATGCTTAAGAACCTTAGAAAACTCATAAGCTACTATAAGCCTTACATAGGAACATTCCTTCTGGATATGTTCTTTGCTGTTGTGGCTTCTGCGATAGCCCTGGCAGTACCGCTCATAGTCCGTTATATAACTTCTGATGTGGTCTACATGCAGGAAGGCGCGAAGGAGAGGATCATAAGTCTCGGTATCATTCTGGTGGTGCTGGTTATCGTGCAGTTCCTGTCCAATTTCTATATCACGAACATCGGTCATGTCATGGGCGCGAAGATGGAATACAACATGCGCGCCGAGATTTTCGAACACTATCAGAAGCTGTCGTTCTCGTTCTTCGACGACCAGAAGGTCGGACAGCTCATGAGCAGGATCACAAATGACCTTTTTGATATTACCGAGCTCCTTCATCACGGACCTGAGAATATTGTCATATCGCTCATTAAGATAGTCGGTGCGTTCATCATCCTGATGGGAATAAGTAAGCACCTTACCGCGGCTGCATTCATAATGCTTCCTTTTATGTTCATATTCGTTTTCTTCCTTAACAAGAGGATGAGAAGAGCGTTTAAGGAGAACAGGAAGAAGGTCGCCGAGATCAATTCCAGAGCTGAAGACAACTTGTCCGGCATCAGAGTCGTTAAGTCGTTTGCAAATGAAGATATTGAGATAGAGAAGTTTAAGGAAGGCAACGACGCTTTCCTGAAGACCAAGAAGAACAGCTATCTTTATCTTGGCCTGTTCCAGTCCGGTATGACCGCATTTATCCTTCTGGTCAATATCGCCGTCATCATTACGGGTGCGATACTGATCTCTGAAGGTCTGGTTGAGATCCCTGATTTTATCGCATTCCTGCTTTACATAAATACGTTCACTGAACCCATCAGAGTAATAGTAGATTTTACTGAGCAGTTCCAGAACGGTTATACGGGTTTTGAGAGATTTACCGAGATCCTTAATATCGAACCTGACATCAAGGACAAGGAAGGTGCTGTCGAGATGACCGATGTCAAAGGCGACATCCTTTTTGAAGATGTATCGTTCAAATATAAGGACGGTGCGCACAGAGTCCTTCGTCACATCAATCTTGATATCGAAGCAGGTTCTTATGTCGCATTGGTCGGATCTTCAGGCGGCGGCAAGACGACTTTGTGCAGCCTCATTCCGAGATTTTACGATGTAACGAACGGATCCATTAAGATCGACGGCACGGACATCCGTGACATCAAGCTCAAGAGCCTCAGGGATCACATCGGCATCGTGCAGCAGGATGTATATCTTTTCGCAGGCACGGTAATCGAGAATATCAGCTATGGAAGACCGGGTGCAACCAGAGAAGAGATAATCGAAGCGGCTAAGCTTGCGAATGCGCACGACTTCATCATGGAACTCCCGAATGGTTACGATACCGATATCGGACAGCGCGGCATCAAACTCTCCGGCGGCCAGAAGCAAAGGCTCTCTATTGCGAGAGTGTTCCTGAAGAACCCTCCTATCCTTATCTTCGATGAAGCAACAAGTGCTTTGGATAACGAGAGCGAGAATATCGTAAAGGAATCTTTGGAGAAGCTCGCGAAAAACAGGACTACCATCGTAATCGCACACCGCTTGTCTACAGTAAGAAATGCGGAGCGCATTCTTGTTCTTACCGAGAACGGAATTGAAGAGAGCGGCACCCATGATGAACTCATGGCTAAGAACGGAATCTATGCAGGACTTTATAAGTGGAACGCGTGAGGTATAAGTATGGATAACCTTGCAGACGAGAGAGACTATAAGCTGTTAGATCAGGATAAGTATACATTCTCGGTAATGTCGAGGATCATCAGAGGCGACCTGGAACTCTGTCTTACTGATCATGAACGCCTCATTATCTGCTTTAGCGGACAGCCTTATCCGGTATGGATATGGACTCCTGACGATGCATCAGAAGCAGATATGGAGCACGCTTATCAGATTGCCAAAGAAAATTCATTTATGGACGGCGGGCACCATTTCAATATTAAGTATGAGCTTGCCGAATTCTTCATTAAGAGAGCTGCAGAAGACGGTCTGGATCTTAAGATTACGACAAATCTTTTCGCATACGATTGTCCTGATCCTATAGCTCCGGTATCTGTCGTTGACGGTGAACTTCATCAGTGTAAGGAAGAGGATGCGGACGTACTGGTCGAGTTTTTCGATATGTTCCATACCGAGCTCAATATCGATCAGGAGAGCAGGGAACAGTACAAACTCTATGTTAAAGACGGAATAAAGACCGGTTCTTTGTATACATGGAAAAATGGTGACGGCAAGATCGTTGCAAGTTGCAACTGGCATCCTGTTCAGGAGATGGCTTCAATCGGACTTGTATATACGCTCAAGGAATTCAGAAGGAAGCACTATGCTGAGCATCTTGTTTATCAGGTAACAAAGATAGTTCAGGATTCAGGTTATCTTCCTATGCTTTATACGGATGCTGATTATGCGGCTTCTAATAAGTGCTATGAGAAGATGGGTTATATCCTTCGCGGAAAATTATGCACGATAGGGTGAGATTATGAGTTTTAAGTATTGTTTATTTGATCTTGACGGAACACTTACGGATCCTGCAATCGGAATTACCAATTCAGGTATGC
>Ga0247608_10001784_pt1 | contig 28604 bp, 26 predicted proteins | sample 176DNAGHGlowgp2_FD_193490 | JGI IMG/M metagenome (GOLD analysis project Ga0247608, IMG submission 193490) | Sheep rumen microbial communities from Palmerston North, Manawatu-Wanganui, New Zealand - 1766 DNA GHGlow gp2 | ecosystem: Host-associated > Mammals > Digestive system > Stomach > Rumen ... | reverse complement strand
TGCGAGAGCTTCATCTGGAACGGCACGACCTACACTACTTCCGGTGACTACACCTTCGCCCACGAGGACGCCAACGGCTGCACGCAGGTCGATACCCTGCATCTGACCATCAACCAACCGGTGACCACTGAAATCACCATTGAGACGGCCGACAGCTGCTACATCTGGAACGGGTTGACCTACTGTGCATCAGGCGATTACGTGCAGACATTCACCGCCGCAAACAACTGCGACAGCGTTGTGACACTCCATTTGACCACCGGCGTCGGGATTCAGAACCACGACCTCAACGTATCTATGATCGTATATCCGAACCCCACCACCAATATCCTCAATGTGCAATGTACCATAAACGACGAACAATGGATTCCTGACGAAATCCATTTGTTCGATGCATACGGTAAGTTAGTGTTCCACTATGCCAACCTATACGAAACACCCCAGCAGACTGTCCAAATCGACATGTCCCAACTTGCTTACGGACTCTACTTCGTGAAGGCAGTCAAGGGAGGAAAAGTGGTGGCCGTGCAGAAAGTGGTAAAGAGCTAAGACATGAATCGTTAGAGCCAGGTTTTTCCTCATTGGCGATAAACCCTGTCCTAAACAGGAACATTTTCTATATAATTATTACTATATATAAGTTGACTTCTAATCAAGTTTCTTTGATTAGAAGTCAACTTGCATACAGTGCGCCCCCTTAGCCGAGGGCAAGTGAGGTCAGATACTGCGAGCGGCCATACCGGTAGTTTCCTCCGTCGGAACGCATCATCATCGTGTAGATGAAATCGTCGTCGGACGTGCGCTCTGCCCCGTCGGAGCCGCCCGTGAGGCTGAGCCCCGTTGATGTGAGCGACATCGGCACCGCATAAAGGTGCGCCACATTGCCACTCTCGGTAGTCTGCGTGTCGAGGCGAATGGCAGTCTCCCCGGCGGGCACCACCTCGTAAACCGTGCGCGTGTAGAGGCCCACCGTGCTGTCGTAAACCACCGCGATCATCATCACGGCGTCCACTTTTTCCGGCAGGGCACTCAAATTGCCACTCACCAAGCCGTCCGTGACGGTCATCCCGCTCACTGTGACCGGTGCGGCAACACCTTGCGAGAACACCAGGTCGTTGGCGTTGAGCGTGGCCTTGACCACCCCACTGTCAACGCTTACGTTCGCGTGACGAATGATATTGCTGGCGAAGAGCAGGCGGCGGCTCCGACGATCCGGACTCATACCCACCAACACCTCTTTGGGCACTATCTTGTTGATCATGCCCGAGAGGGCGAATTTGGCACGGTGCAACATCTGCGCCTCGGAGCGAGGATTGAACACCTCCTTTTTATAAGGCGTGATGACTTGTTGGCCATTCACAACCTTGAAAACTAAACCGCCAATGCGGCCGGTCCACTGACTGAGACCATTAAAATCTGTTTTTCCCATAATGCTAATTTTTTTGGATTAACTACTAATTACTAAAAAGAACATCTCAAACAGCTCGCGAACTGATTTCGACGGCAAAGATACAACCACGGGTACTGTGAAACCAAGAAAGAAAGTTGAAAAATTCTTTCTTTCATCTTTCACTCTTGTCTATCAATAAGTTACGACCTTCAGAAAGAAAGTTGGAAAATTCTTTCTTTTTTCTTTCAGTGCTGTATATCAGCAAATTACGTCAAAAAGTGTGAAAGTTGAATTTGAATTCTTTCACCCTGAAAACTGTCCACCTAAAACAGCCACAAATGATTCACCCGTCAACCCGGATCAGTCGCAACACACAAAAGCAACAAACCAAAATCAGCGAATCACAGTAGCTGTATCGGAGTTACACCAGAGTTACACCAGAGTTACACCAGAGTTACACCAGAGTTACACCAGAGTCGGACATCCTTAAACAACACCACAATAAAGTTGTCAACATATTGCAACCTTTTGGAAGTTTTGTGTCTTATATATGGAAATATGTTTTAATTTTGCAGCGTTGTTTTCCCAACCTGGTGTTTACGGACTTCGCACCACAAACGGGAACAACGTGAAGAAGTGAAAAATCAGAAGTCCTCGGTACATTATGACACAAAAGAGATTTATCGCCATCCTCATCGTGATGATGGCTGCCATTGTCCCGACGTGGGCGCAGAAACAGGTTTCGGCCAAGCTGACGGAAGCCACCGTCTATCTGCGCGGCGCCGCACTCACCCACACCGCCTCCGCCACGCTCAAAAGCGGCAGCCAAGAGGTGATCATCGACGGACTGAGTCCCAACATCGAAATCAACAGCCTGAAAGTCAAGGCCAACGGGGTGTTGATTTCCGCCACGGAATTCTCACAAGACTACCTCACACCGCGTGAACAAGCCGCCCAAATCAAGAAACTGCAGGATTCCCTCGACCTCTACCAAGAACAGCTGAAAGAGGTTCAGAACGAGCTGGCCGTCCACAAACAGCTGCTCAAACTTGTCACCGACGGCACCCAGAACAACATGAGCCAGAAAGAAGGCTCGGTCTCCATCGCCGACATCAACGCGAACATGGAACTCTATCGCACGAAAGCAGCAGAACTGCAGAAGAGCATCGACAAGGACAACAAGAAGATCGAAAAGCTGAAAGAGACCGTGAACCGGTTGAACAGCCAAATCAACCAAGACGAGACAGAGCACCTGCAACTCAACGGCATGCTGCGCCTCTCCGTGAGCGTGCCGGAAAACATCACCACCACTTTCACGATCACCTACTTCACCAACCAAGCGCAATGGGTGCCATGCTACGACATCAACATCCCGTCGATGGACAAATCCATCACGCTGCAGTCCAAGGCGAAAGTCAAGCAGCTGACCGGCCTCGACTGGAACAACGTGAAGCTCACGCTCTCCAACGCCACCCCGAACCGCTCCTCCACAGCTCCGGTGTTCTCCACCTGGTTCCTGAGCTTCCAGAGACCGCAAACCGTCATTGATGGCGTGAGATTGCGTAGCAACTCCATCTCATACGCCACAACGTCAGAGGGAGCCCCCGCCAGCAACGCAGTATCCTACAAATGGACGGCACCCGTCACGATGGACGACTATGTGGAGGTAGAGGAACAGGACATCCACGTAACCTACAACATCGCCGTGCCCTACGACATCCCCGGCAACGGCAAGGAAAAGCTCATCGACCTGAAGAGTTACGATATCAAAGCGGACTTCAAATACTACAGCGTCCCGAAGCTGTCGGACGAGACCTACCTCATCGCCACGCTGTCTGACTACGAGAAGTACAACCTGCTGCCCGGCGAGGCCACGGTGACGTTCAACAACACCTTCGTGGGACGCACTCGTCTGCGCCCGAACGACACGGAAAGCCAGATCACGCTGACCCTCACCACCGACCCGCGCATCTCCGTGAAACGCGAGAAGCAGAAGGACTTCTGCAACACCAAGCACGTGGGCAACAGCACCACCGTCACGCAGTCCTACCTCATCACCGTCAAGAACAACCAAACCAAGTCGGTGAAGCTGACCCTCAAGGAGCAATACCCGATTTCCAACAACAAAGACATTGAGGTGAAGGATGTTACGGTGACGCCGAAAGCCACCTACGACAAGACCGACATCGGTGTGGTGACCTGGGACGTCGAGCTGCAGCCCGGCGAAGTCCGCACCTTCACGGTCACGTACAGCGTGAAGCACCCGACCGACCGGGAGATCGCGTGGTAATGTAAATCAGCAGCTCACTCACGTCAGGCCGCTCTCCAAGAACAAAGACGTAAGACACGGGACGCGAGACACGAAGGATTCCCCCTTCAAGTCTCGCGTCCCGCGTCTTATCAACAATGGACTTTTCATTTTGTTGAAAAAAAATTCCGTAAGGTGTTGATTGTATGCAAAAAAAGTCTATTTTTGCCGCCAATTTGACAAGGTACGCGTAAGAGGTACTTTTTCGATGGTTAAGTGTTTGAATATTAGACAAATATAAAGTTAAAATAGATAGAAAAAACAATGAGTGTAAAACAGAGAAACGCGGCAAACGCGCGTAAAGAAGCAATGAAAACGGTGTACGTGGCCCGATTAGTGGATAATCCGACCTCACCGCGCAAGACCAGAATTATGGCCAACGTGATTCGTGGCAAGAACGTAGATTACGCCATGAACGTGTTGAAGTACTCCCACCGGGAGTCATCCGAGAAACTCCTCAAACTGCTCAAGTCAGCCATCGCCAACTGGCAGGTCAAGAACGAGGGCAAGCGTCTGGAAGACGCCGACCTGTACGTAAAGACCATCATGGTGGACGGCGGCCGTATGCTGAAGCGCATCCGCACGGCTCCGCAAGGACGCGCGGCCCGCATCCGCAAGCGTTCCAACCACGTCACCCTCATCCTGGGCGACCGCAACGAGGAGAACATGCCCGCTGAAAATATTGAAGAATCACAAAAATAATTAAAGTAAAGTATGGGTCAAAAAGTTAATCCTATCGGCTTGCGCCTCGGAATCGTAAGAGGCTGGGACTCTAATTGGTACGGCGGCAAAAATTTCGCCGGTAAAATCGTCGAAGATGACAAAATTAGAAAGTATTTGAATGCTAAGTTCTCAAAAGCCGGCATTTCGAAAATCTACATTGAAAGAACTCTCAAGCTCGTCACGGTGACCATCAACGCTGGACGTCCCGGCGTGATCATCGGCAAAGGCGGTGCTGAAGTTGACAGCGTGAAGGAAGAACTCAAGGTCATCACCGGAAAGGAAATCCAAATCAACATCAACGAAGTGAAACGTCCTGACCTCGACGCCCAACTCGTCGCGCAGAACATCGCCCGCCAAATCGAGGGCCGCGTGACCTACAAGAAGGCTGTCAAGACCGCCATCGCCGCCACCATGCGCGCACAGGCCGAAGGCATCAAGGTGACCGTCGCCGGTCGTCTCGGTGGTGCCGAAATCGCCCGCGCCGAGCACTTCAAAGATGGCCGTATCCCGTTGCACACCCTCCGCGCCGACATCGACTACGCTCCCGTCGAGGCTCACACCACCTACGGCTGCATCGGCGTCAAAGTGTGGATCTGCAGAGGCATCGTCTATGGCAAGAAAGACCTCTTCGTCAACGAGGCCGCCAAGGAACAACGCCCCGGCAACAACGGCAAGAAAATGTTCCGCGGACCGCGCCGCGACCGCGACGACCGCAGAGGCGGCGAACGCAGAGGCGAACGCCGTGACAACCGCGACAACCGCAACCGCTAATTAACAAAGCCGACGCCAAGATGCCGGCAATTCAATAAAACAAACAAAAAAATAAAAAACAATGTTACAACCGAAAAAGACTAGATACAGAAGGCCGCAGAAGGGCAGAATGAAAAAGATCACCAAGCGTGGCTCGGAGATCGCTTTCGGCTCTTTCGCACTCAAAACCCTGGACATGTACTGGATCACCGCCCGCCAAATCGAGGCCGCCCGTCAGGCTATCACCCGTGAGATGAAACGTCAGGGCAAACTCTGGATCCGCATCTTCCCGGACCGCCCCGTGACCGCCAAGGGTCTTGGTGTCCGTATGGGTAAAGGTAAAGGTACTCCCGAATACTTCGCCGCCCGCGTCAGCCCCGGCCGCATCCTCTTCGAAGCCGACGGCATCCCGTTGGAGGTCGCCCGCGAAGCTATGAGACTCGGCGCCCAGAAGCTCCCCGTCCATACCAAATTCATTGTCAGAAGAGATTATTCAGAAGAAATTTAATAGGAGGAACGCAGTATGAAACAACAGGAAATCAATGAACTGACCACCCCCGAACTGCGGGAGAGACTCGCCACCGCGAAAGACAAACTGGTCACCATGCGCCTCAACCACGCCATCTCCCCCCTGGAGAACCCCCAACTCATCAAGGCCCAGCGCAGAGACATCGCCCGCCTGATGACCGAGGTGCGCAAAAGAGAAATCAACGAGAATAAATAACCCCCTATCACCGACAAGAATATGGAAAGAAATAACAGAAAAGTGAGAGAAGGCATCGTTGTGAGCGACAAGATGGACAAATCCATCGTCATCAAAGTCGAACGCAAGATGAAACACCCCATCTATGGCAAGTTCCTGAAACGCTCCACCAAATTCATGGCGCACGATGAGAAAAACGAGTGCGGCATCGGTGACAGAGTGAGAATTATGGAGACCAGACCTTTGTCCAAGAACAAATGCTGGCGTTTAATCGAAATCGTAGAAAAGGCTAAATAATTATGATACAGCAAGAATCAAGATTAGCAGTAGCAGACAACAGCGGCGCCAAGGAAGTCCTTTGCATCCGCGTCCTCGGCGGCACCAAGAAACGCTACGCCCGCGTGGGTGACAAAATCGTGGTCGCCATCAAGAGTGCCATCCCCTCCGGCCAGGTCAAATCCGGCACGGTGTCCAAGGCGGTGGTCGTCCGCACCAAACGTCACGTCCGCAGAAACGACGGCTCTTACATCAAATTCGATGACAATGCCGTGGTCCTGCTCACCGCGAACGACGAACTGCGCGGCACCCGTATCTTCGGACCCGTGGCCCGCGAACTCCGTGAGAAACAGTTCATGAAGATCGTGTCACTCGCCCCCGAGGTGTTGTAAAAACAAGTCAATAAACCGTTCATTATACAATTGACCAAGACCAATTGACGAACAATTAAAGAAAAAGGAAAAATGAAACTGAAAATCAAAAAAGGCGACACTGTCAAAGTGATTACCGGTGCAAGTAAAGACAAGGAAGCAGTGCGCAAGGTGTTGGAAGTCTATCCCAAAGAGAACAAAGCTCTCGTGGAAGGCGTCAACATGGTGTCCAAGAGCACCAAACCCAGCGCTGCATCCCCCAACGGCGGCATCATCCAAAAGGAAGCCCCGATCCACATCTCCAACCTCATGCTGGTTGACGCTAAAGGAAACACTACCCGCGTGGGTAGACGGTTGAACGAAAACGGTAAATTAGTCAGATATTCCAAAAAGTCAGGAGAGGAGATCAAGTAATGTACACACCGAGATATAAAGAAAAATACCAGAACGAGGTTCTGCCCGCTCTCAAAGAGCAGTTCGGATTCAAATCCGTGATGCGCGTGCCCAGAATCACCAAGATCTGCCTCAACCAAGGCCTTGGCAAATTCGGCATCGCCGACAAGAAACTCATCGACGCAGGCGTGCAGGAAATGACCCTCATCGCCGGTCAGAAAGCTGTCCCCACCAAGTCCAAGAAGGACATCTCCAACTTCAAGTTGAGAAGAGGAATGCCCATCGGCGTGCGCGTGACCCTTCACGGCGACCGCATGTATGAATTCCTCGACCGCTTGGTCACCGTCTCCATCCCGCGTATCCGCGACTTCCGCGGTATCAGCGACAAGGGATTCGACGGCCGCGGCAACTATACGCTCGGTATTCCCGAACAAATCATCTTCCCCGAAATCGATATCGACAAGGTTCTGAAAATCAACGGTATGGACATCACCTTCGTCACCACTGCCCAAAACGACAAGGAGTGTCTCGCCCTGCTGAAAGAATTCGGCTTACCCTTCAAAAACCAAAAATAAGTAATCATGGCTAAAGAATCTTTAAAAGCAAGAGAAATCAAAAGAGCGAAAATGGTCGCTAAATATGCCGCCAAGCGCGCTGAACTGAAGAAAATTATGAAAGGCGATGATTACGAGGCCAAGCGTGCCGCCGATATCGCGCTTCAGAAAATGCCCCCGAACTCGAACCCCATCCGCATGCACAACCGCTGCAAACTCAGCGGCCGCCCGAAAGGCTACATGCGCCAGTTCGGCCTCTCCCGTATCGACTTCAGGGAGCTGGCACTCGCAGGCAAGATCCCCGGAGTGAAAAAAGCAAGTTGGTAACCAAACGAAGAAGATTGAATTATGAATACCGATCCCATTTCAGATTATTTGACTCGTGTGAGAAACGCCATCCGCGCGCATCACGAAGTGGTGGAAATCCCCGCTTCCAACGAGAAAAAGGCTATAACCAAAATCCTGTTCGACAAAGGTTATATCCTGAACTATAAATTCGAGGATGACACGATGCCCAAGACGATCAAAATCGCCCTGAAGTACCATCCCGCAACCAAACAGTCCGCCATCAGCGAGATTAAGCGCATCAGCCGCCCCGGCCTTCGTAAGTATGTGGGCGTCAACGAACTGCCGTCCGTGCTCAACGGCCTCGGCATCGCTATCATCTCCACCTCCCACGGCATGATGACCGACAAGGAGGCCCGCGCACAAAACGTCGGCGGCGAAGTTATTTGTTACATCAGCTAAGAAGGAGGAACCGCTATGTCAAGAATAGGAAAATTACAAATCGCCATCCCCGCAGGGGTTGAAGTGAAAAGAGACGAGAAATCCAACATCGTGACGGTGAAGGGCCCGAAAGGCGAACTGCAACAGTACGTCGATGAGCGCATCACCTTCGACATCGAAGACGGCCACCTCCACGTGAAACGCCCGAGCGACTCCAAACGCGACCGCTCCATGCACGGCCTCTACCGCGCCCTGCTCAACAACATGATCACCGGCGTGTCACAAGGCTTCACCAAGAAGATGGAAGTCATCGGCGTCGGCTACAAGGCCGAAGCGAAAGGCGACCATCAGCTCGACCTCGGTCTGGGCTACTCCCACAACATCCTCTTCGATTTCCCGAAAGAAATCACGGTGCAAACCATCAACGAGAAAGGTAAGAGCCCGATCATCATCCTGAACTGCATCGACAAACAACTGCTCGGTCAGGTCGCTACCAAGATCCGCTCCTATCGTAAACCCGAACCCTACAAAGGCAAAGGTATCCGCTTCGAAGGTGAGTACGTTAGAAAGAAAGCCGGTAAGTCGGCAGAGAAATAATCGTCAAAAACTGATATTATGGCTTACAATAAGAAAGAATATAGAAGAAAAAGGATTAAAAACCGCATTCGCAAGATTGTCAGCGGCACTCCCGTGCGCCCCAGAATGTCCGTGTTCAGAAGCAACCGCGACATCTACGTGCAAGTCATTGACGATGAGGCTGGCGTAACCCTCGTGAGCGCCTCCTCCAAGCTGCCCGGCATCGCCGACCAGAAAATGACCAAATGCGAGAAATCGAAACTCGTCGGCAAAGAAATCGCCACCCGCGCTTTGGCCGCCGGCATCACCGAAGTGGTGTTCGACCGCAACGGTTATCTGTATCATGGTAGAGTGAAATCCCTGGCCGACGCTGCCCGGGAAGGTGGTCTCAAATTTTAAAACAACAGTACTATGGCTAACGAAAATATCAAGAAAGTGAAAGCGGCTGACCTGGAGCTCAAGGAGCGCGTGGTCGCCACCAACAGAGTGACCAAAGTTACCAAGGGCGGACGCATCTTCAGCTTCGCAGTGATCGTCGTCGTGGGTAACGAGAACGGCATCGTGGGCTATGGTCTGGGTAAGGCCCGTGAGGTCTCGACCGCCATCTCCAAAGGCGTCGAGGATGCAAAGAAGAACCTCATCCAAGTTCCGATCCTCAAAGGTACCATCCCGCACTCCGCCAATGGCAAGTACAGCGGCGCTAACGTCTTCATGAAACCTGCAGCCCCCGGTACCGGTGTCATCGCCGGCGGTGCTATGCGTGCCGTGTTCGAGAGCGTGGGCGTGAAGAACGTGCTCGCCAAGTCCAAAGGCTCCTCCAACCCGCACAGCGTGGTGAAAGCCACCATCGGCGCCCTCGCCCAAATGCGCGACGCCTATACCGTGGCACAAGTGCGCGGCATCAGCCTCGACAAAGTCTTCAACGGCTAATCCCCCGTTATTAAACGAATGATACGAAGGGACGTCCAATATGACGTCCCTTTTCTTTTAGAAAAAATAGAGAATGGCATGATTGTTGTAATTCGTGGATAGATAAACATCAATAAAATGGAGCGAAAACATTGGATAATGCTCGCCGCCAGCATCGCGATCCTCATAGCCGTGATCGCATGGCCGCAAAAGAAAACCGAACTCCCGCAACCCGACAAAAACGAAATCCTCGGGATGCTGCAGGAACAATCTCAAATCGCCAGCACAGAGGTGACCATCCGCAAAATGGGCATCTACGATTCGGAGACCCACATCGCCACCCTCAACCCCTCCAAATGGAAACTCGGCAAACGCCTCTGCGTCATCCCAGTGGATGTGACCATCCGCTACGGCATCGACCTCAACGAGCTGAAAGAGACAGACCTGCAATTCATCAGCGACGATACACTGCAGATACGTCTCCCTAAAGCGAAAATCATCGACAAATCCTTCAAACCCGCTACCAACCAGGATGAGATTGTGACGCTCTCCACCGGTTTGCGCGACAAGGTGGGCGAAACCACCATCCAGCAAATCAAGACAATGGCCTTCGAGGACGTCATCAGCCAGGAAAAAGAGCTGCAAGCACAACTCGCCGACGAACTCACCCGCAACACCGAAACCGTGTTCACCTCCCTCCTTAACACCCTCGGCATACACCCCGTTTTCACGCACTAAGCAACGATAGACTCACGCATATTAAAAAATCATTCCTTAAACAGCCCCGGAGGGGCAACACGCGCGAAGCGCAAGTACCCCCACACAAGGCGAAGCCGCAGTGTGGGGCTCAAGCAAGAACGAATATGAAAAGAGCCCTCAAATACGCAATAGCAATCATCCTGCTCGCAGCAGGAGTGGTCCTGTGGAGCCGACTGTCGCACCGCCAGGACACAAACGACATCACCCTGAAGGACACCCCGGCCGTCATCGAATCGACACGCCCCATCGGAATCCTCTACCTCTACACGACTGTCACGGAGGACTATACCAAAGACTCCTTCTACGGCAGCGGCATCGGAAGCTCGGTTCTCGGAAAAGACAACGGCCTTTTCAAACGCAAACACGATTGCGTGCAGATCCTCCGGCAACAGGTGAGCCTCACCATGGACCTCGACAAGGTTCGCTACGAGCCCAAGGAAAACTCCGACACCGTTTTCGTGCACCTGCCCGACGTGGAATTCGCACAGTCCACCCTATCCTCCTGGTTCAAGTCCGACAACGAGGACGAGGAGAATGCTGTGGCGTTCGACGCGAAACCTATGATCCAACGGGTGGAAAACAAGATCAGAACCCGCTACAACACCCCCGAGAACCGTGCCAAAGCGGAAGCCAAAGCACAGAAGACCATCGCTGAATTCCTGAAACAGTGCGGGAAAGTGGCAGTGTTTTAAAGGGTTAAGGTTTAAGGTTTAAGGGTTAAGGTTTTAAGGGTTAGAGGATTCGAGAGTTAGGGGGTTATTGTACGTTGGTCTTGGCTTTTTTCGGGGGGAAGAGCACGGAGAGCAAAATGCTGAGCGTCAAGATGGAAACGATAATAACCAGGGAGGCGACAATACCGACTTCGATACCCACCAACGGCAAGAACATCTTCACACCGATGAAGGTCAGCAGCACGGAAAGACCAATCCGCAGATAGGCGAACTTGTCCATAATGCTTTCCAACATGAAGAACATCGACCGTAAGCCGAGGATGGCAAAAATGTTGGAGAAGAAGACGATATGCGGGTCGTGGGTCACCGAGAAAATGGCCGGAATGGAGTCGAAGGCGAAGATAATGTCCGAGAACTCGATAATCATCAGCACGACAAAGAGCGGCGTGCAGAGCCAACGGCCATCCACTTTCGTGAAGAAATTGTGCCCATCGAATGAAGGTGTGCTCAACTTTCTCTTAGTCAGGAATTTCACCACAGGATGATGCTCTACGTCAATGCTCTCGTCCTTGTTTCGGTCTATGAACATCTTGATACCGGAATAGATCAAGAATGCACCGAAGACCAGCAACAGCCAGTGGAACTTCTGGATAAGCGCACCTGCCGCGAAGATGAAAATGAAGCGCAACACGATTGCCCCGAGAATGCCATAGAATAGCACCCGGTGGTAATACTGCTTCGCTACCCCAAACGACAAGAAAATCATGATCATCACGAAAACATTGTCGATGGAGAGCGACAACTCTATCAGATAACCGGTGAGGTATTCCAAGGAGAGCTGCTTGTTGTATCGCTTTACGTTATCGTCCCAAGTAGCGGCATCGTCGTATGTTACTTGATGCTCGTAAAGCTCATTTTGCGCTACGAACTGGTCTTTGTCGTGCACATCCACCACTTTATTGCCTTGGAAGCGGATGAGCAGGAAGAAGAGCATGGCCAACGATACCCAGATAGCCGTCTGGCGGGCCGACTCTTTGAAGGTGACCTCGTGGTCTTTTTTGTGCAGCACAAACAGGTCCAGAATCAGCAACAGGGCGATGACCACGATGAATATCAGCATGAATAGGTTTTCAGTCATTTGTTTAAGGGTTATGGGTTATGGGTTAGGGTTTATGGGTTATGGGTTATGGGGGTTGAGAGTTTGGGGTTAAGGGGTTAGAAGGTTAAGTACTGGGATGTGGGATTTTGCGTTTTGATTAATAGATTTTCAAGTAGTCAATATAAGGTTCGATTTCGTTGACGAGCAGGTCTTTCTTGATGACGACTTTGTCTTTGTCGAGGAGGAACATGTAAGGGATGGTGCGGGTGTCGAAGAGGTCCTTGTCATCAATGGTCTGGTCGAAGTTCCAGCCTTGCAAATATTTGGGGTTGGCCTCGCTGGAGTGGATGTAGTTGTCCCAGACCTTCGGGTCATCCTCGAAATAGACCATGACCACTTTGAGCTTTCCCGACTCGATGGCGCGGTTGAGCTTGTCGAAGCCCTTCATCCGATTGCGCACCTGATGGCAGGTCGGGCAGGTCGGGTGCTGAAGGTAGAGCAGCGTGTATTCGCTCTCGATGGCGTAGAAGGTGGTGGTGTCCCCGTTCGCGAGCACAAGTCTGAAATCAGGAACAGTATCCCCGGCATGGTTCTTATCTATGAATCCCAACTCCCTGGTGTAGCGTCTTTTGCGGTTCTCATCAAGTTTCGGATACGCCAAAGCATCCTTCAACATAGCGATGTAGGTATGCTCCACCTTATAGGGAGAAATATTGCTGCCGAGCACGTGCTCCAATGCGTCGAACAAATACTCATAAGAAGTCTGGTTGACCTTGGCCTGGTTCAACGCCGCCACCACGAATGTATCGTATTCGGGATTGTCATACTGGTAAATCATGTTGCAGATCTCCTTGAGTTTCTGCTCCACCACAATAGTATTGAAGATACGCGGATCGTTCCAGGCAAAATTGTCGAAAAAGTGCTCGATGTAATAACTTTGGAAGAGATGCCGGTCACTGACAACCTCTTGCGGCGGGTCGTTGAGATAGGTGGCCGTGGCCACTACGGAACCCATCAGCGTGCCTTTATTGGCGGCGGCAGTCTTACGCTGGTAGGTGCGCATCTCGTCATTGATACGGCGGGCGTTTGCCGACAGCGAGTCCACGAAAACCTTCAGCATATACTGAGGAAGAGTGCGCTGCGCCCGCTGGAACTCCTCATTGAGGGAATCCAACCGTTTGTTATAGCCAATCATGCCGCGCAAATAGTCGTAATAGGCGGTGTTCTCCTTGGAGTTGGCGAACGTGACGTTCTCCCCGTCGATTGTAAGGGAGAACTTCTGGTTCTTCTCGCTCGGGATGAAAATCACAGCCAGATAGGTGCTGTCGCCCAAAATCTCATACATGCCGGGCTTCAGCGACTCTTTGTCCTGAAGCGTCACCGAAGGGCTGTACGGTGCACTCAGATACTTTTTGGTCTGCAGTTTGGCTTCGCTCCTCACAAAGACGGAGTCGAAGGTCTTGTCGCCTTTGATGTCAATGTGGATGCTCACCTGAGCCATACAGGCCATGGTGAACATCAACATTGTCGTAATCAGGGTTCTTCTCATCATCATTACTACTTTTTTCTTAAACATTCACTTCTTTCGTATCACCTTTTTGAGGTCATTCCAGAAATATCTTACATTATGCATTCTTCTCTCTTCAACATAGAAAGTGCCTCGGAAAAGTACTTCGGCAAATCGGAGGCAATGAGGGTACGGGCGTCGTGTTGGTCGGCGTACGCATCTCCGGCCGCTCCATGAAGATAAACGCCCAGCATGGCCGCGCATTCGGGGGCGTAACCCTGCGCGAGCAGCGACAGGATCAAACCGGTGAGCACGTCACCACTGCCGGCCGTAGCCATGCCCGAATTGCCCGTGGTGTTAAAGAACTGCCGACCGTCGGGCAGCGAGACCACCGTGTGCCGTCCTTTGAGGACCAGCACCACCGAATAACGCTGCGCAAACGCCTTCGCACGCTCTAGACGGTCAAAGTCATCGGAAGGTTTACCCGCGAGTCGCTCAAATTCAGCGAAATGCGGCGTCAGGATGCTGCATGGCGGGAGGTAGGCCAGCCAAGTCTTGTTCTCCGCCAACATATTCAGCGCGTCGGCATCCATCACCATCGGGGATTTGACCGTGTCGAGGATGTCCTTCATCGCTGCGACGGTCTGTTTCGCTGTGCCGAGACCAGGGCCTAACGCCACTGCGGTGATATTCTCGGGCAGATGATTCCAGTCGATATGACTGACTATCTGCTCGTTATCATCAATATCGTGGATAGCTTCTGGCAGAACGGCGGCGAGGGTGTTGAGCACCGGCTTCACCGTGTGGACGGTCAGTTTGCCGACGCCGCCACGCACGGCCGCAGTGGCCGCAAGCACCGCCGCACCGGGCATTCGTTCGCAACCCGCCACCAACAGTCCGTGCCCGAACGTGCCCTTGTGGGCGTAGGGGCTACGGGGGCGCAACATCGCCAATGCATCGTGCCGGGTCAACAGATATCGGATCGTACCATTCAGATTGTCAGGAGCTTCCATCCCGATATCCACCACCTTCACGTCGCCATGGAAACGGTAGTTTTCGGGCAGGAGGAAGGCGGTCTTCATAAACTGTATGCTCAGGGTTTCGTCAGCGAGAACCACGGTGCTGTCATCGGGGGTATGACAATCCGCGAAAAGTCCCGACGGCGTGTCGATAGCGACGGTGTGGGCATCGGAGGAATTGATATGGCGGATAACCTCGGCGTAGAATCCGGTCACCGGCTTGTTGAGGCCGATGCCGAAGAGGGCATCGACAATGAGGTCGCCAGCTTTCGGCTCCGGTTTTTCATCAGTGTTGTAGAAGAGGGGTTTGGCGTTTTCATGCTGGGCGGAGAACTCAGACCACCGTTGCATCTGGTACTGCATCTCCTCGCTGAAGCGGGCGTTCTCAGGGGCGCACACCACCACATAGACATGATGGTCGGAAGCTCCTTTAGCAAGGTGGACAGCAATCACCACCCCGTCACCGCCGTTATTGCCCGGTCCGGCAAATACATAGACATCCTTATACTCGTCGAGCCAGAGGCTGGGGGCGATTTCCTCGGCGCAAGCCAAGCCCGCCCGCTCCATCAGTCCTACGGGTGAAAGTGCCTCTTTCTGTATCGTAAACTTCTCACATTCACGAACTTCAGAAACGGTGAAGAGTCTGTTCTCGTCCATATTCCTCTTTAGAATTAAAGGGTGCAAAGATACACTTTTTGACTAATTGCCCGTAATTGCGAACGGTCACAAATACGCAGAAATGTGCAGAAAAAAAAGTTCGAAAAATAACATACTGCGCAAAAAAAAATGTATCTTTGCCGCGTGTTTTTTGCGTAAAAGGAAAATAAAAACAATAGTATAACAAACCTATTTATTCATCAAAACCTAAAAAAATGAAAAAGATTTTTACTTTGTTTGTCGCGCTCATCGCGCTGACATTCTGTGCGAAAGCACAAGTGGCCTTATTCTCGGAGAATTTCGATTCGGGAATGCCGACAGGCTGGACACAGATTGATGCCAACAACGACAACTACGGTTGGGATCACAGCAGCAACCCTGCTTCCTACTTCGTCGCTGGCACCGACCTCTCGGGCAGCGGACACAACAGCTCCACGGGCTTCGTCCTGTCCGGTTCCTACACCAACGTAAGCCAAACGGCCATCACGCCGGACAACTGGCTTATCACGCCGGCCATCACCCTGACGGGTAATGCCGACTTGTCCTTCTACGTTTGCGGACAGGACGCGAACTACTCTGCCGAGCACTATGGTGTCTATATCACCACGGGTGCGGGCACGAGCACGTCCGAATTCACCCTTCTTTTCGAGGAGACCCTCGATGCCAACGGCGGTTCCCGCGTACAAGGTGCCTGGGGACACAAGACATACAGCTTGGCCAGCTATACCGGACAAACGGTCCGCATCGCCTTCCGCCATTTCAACTGCAACAACGAGTTCGTCCTCAACCTGGATGACGTGGAAGTCCTTGCACAACCCACGGACCCGACCATCATCGCCGCAGCCAGCACCATCGACTTCGGCACGATAGCCTCCGGTTCGACGGCCAACGCCACGGTGAACGTCACCGCCTACAACCTCACCGCCGGCGTGACCGCCACCACGACCGCTCCGTTCGCCGTCTCTGCTGACGGCACCACCTTCGGCACCACCGCCACAATCGCAGCTGCCGGCGGCACACTTTACGTGCAATACGCCCCCACGGCTGTCGGCACTGACAATGGCACCGTGACGCTCGCCTCCACTGGAGCGACCGATGTCACCATCACTGTGAGTGGCAACGCCATCGACTGCAGCAACAACCCCATCCCTTACAACTACAGCTTCACCAGTGATGCCGCTAACCAATGCTGGGAAGTCATCAACGCCAACAATGATGACTACACTTTCGAATTCAGCTCCAGCGAAGGCTATGCTTCAATCCGTTATAACAGCAGCTTGGCTATGGACGACTGGTTGATTTCTCCTGTTTTCACCCTCAACGGCAGCCAAACAGGCTCCATCGATTACCGTTCTGGCAGCACCACCTATCCTGAAAAATTCCAAATCTTTGCCATTGGTGCTGACACTGTAGCCTTGACTCCTATTATCGAGGTTAACAATTCAACTTACCAAACTGAATATTTCAACCTCAACGCCTTGAATGGCAACTACAAAATCGCCTTCCATGGTGTTTCTGACGCCGATCAGCTGAGACTGTATCTCACCAACTTCAATGTGTTCGAAGGTGCACCCCAACCTAGCGTAACCCTCAGCACGGACACGCTGAATTTCGGCCCCAATGCCATGGGTACCACTTCGGACCCGAAAACTGTCATCCTGAGCACCGTGAATGTCAACGAGGCTTTCACCGTGACCGCAACGGCTCCTTACGAGGTTTCCCTCAACGGCACCACCTACGCTGCCACACAGACCATCCCTGCCAATTCAGCCATTTCAACGACAGACACCATCTTCGTCAGATTCGCCCCCACGGCTGCCGGCACCTTCAACCAGAACCTGATTGTCAGCTCCTCCAGCTATAGCGACACCGTTGCCCTCATGGGCGAGTCTGTGGACTGCGCCCCCGGCATCACGGTTCCCTACAGCAACGATTTCAACGCTGGTCCCGTTCCTCCCGTTTGCTGGTCCGTTGGTAACGATCCCGCTAGTTTCTTCTCCGCCGGCACTGGCACTGAAGGCGACTACGCCATTGGCACTGAAGCCGTTGATTTCATCATCACTCCTGAAATCCACAGCACAGACGCTCTCTTAGTCACTTTCGACTACATCAACTACTTCGGCACCTCTGCAAACGCCCCCACTTACTTCCAAGTTGGTTACTCCTCCACCGACAACAACGCCTCCAGCTTCACCTGGCAGGGCGAACAACTCTGTGCTGTTGACGCTTTCACTCCTTTCGCCACTGTTGTTCCCGCTGGCACGAAATATGTGGCCGTCGGTGTCTCTCAGCTCGGCAATGGTCTGTATTATGGAATCTTTGAAATGGATGACGCTTTCTATATCGACAACTTCGCTTTGGCTGCTCAAACAGAGCCTTTGATGAATGTTTCTCCCACAAGCATGTCCTTCGGCAGCGTCAACATTGGTTCTACTGTTCCTGCTAAGACCGCTTCCGTCATCGGCGCCCTGCTCACCAATGACATCACGGTGACCGCCCCCGCCAACTTCGAGGTTTCCACCAACGGCACCTCCTTCGCTGCCACGGCCACCCTTCCCGCTGCCGGCGGCAACTTCCAGGTCCGCTACAATCCCACCGCTGCAGGCAACCACTCCGGCAACGTGACGCTCACCAGCGGCAACATCACCAAGAACATCGCCGTGAGCGGCTCCGCCGTTGACTGCTCCGCTCCGAAAACCCTCCCGTTCACCGAAGACTTCGAAGGCGGCATGCCTGCTTGCTGGACCATCCTCGACCAGGACGGCGACGGCTATAGCTGGGAATCGAGCTTCGAACCCGTCTCCTACTACTCCTCCAATGTTGACCTCTCCGGTACTGGTTACAACGATTCTTACGGCTTTATCCTTTCCGGATCTTTCAGCAACGCTCTGGGCACAGCCCTTACCCCCGACAACTGGTTGATCACGCCCGCTCTCGTGATTCCGAGCTCCGGCGCTACGCTTTCCTTCTACGTGGCTGCTCAGGATGCTAGCTACGCTAACGAGCACTACGGTGTGTATGTCTCCACCACCGGCACCAACCCGAGCAACTTCACCCTCCTCTATGAGGAAGACCTCGATGCCGACGGCGGTCCCCGCGCGACCGGCACCTGGAAGCAGAAAATGGTCAATCTGCCCTACGGTGGTCAGAACATCTACCTCGCCATCCGTCACTTCAACTGCGAAGATATGTTCCTGATCGACATCGACGACTTCAGCGTCACTCCTGGTGTGGGCGTCGAGAACCACGGCTTGAGCACCAAGATCTATCCGAACCCGGCCAACACCGTGCTCAACATCAACGCCACCAGCAACATCAACCGCGTTGAGGTTTACAACATGATGGGCCAGATGGTCGGCATGTACGAAGCCAACGATGTCAACACCCAAATCAACACCAGCAGCTTCGCCAACGGTGTTTACACGGTGAAGATTTCCACCGAGAACGGCACGTCAACCAAGAAATTCACGGTTGCCCGCTAATTTTCGGAATTATATCCTACTACAAAATCCCGGACCGACAGGCCCGGGATTTTTTTGTACTCATTTGTTCACCATTCACCATTCACCATTCACCATTCACCATTCACCATTCACCATTCACCATTCACCATTCACCATTCCCCATTCACCATTCACCACTCACCATTCACCATTCACCATTCACCACTCACCATTCACCATTCACCATTCACCATTCACCGTTTCGTCCCCAGGGCTCACTGCGTTCACCCTGGGCTGGCATACGTCAGGCCTACGGCCCTTTTGGAAGGTGTTTGGTGTTTTTGTGCGAAATCGGGGGTTGTTTGGGATGTGTTGATTTTATATTTGTTTCATTGACGGGATGGTTTTTGGGATGTTTTGTGCTGCTATCTATATGTTTTCCGCAATTCTGGCTATATTTTCAACATACTAAAAAACAACAATTTAGCACGTTTTATTATTGTTTTAATAGTTATATTTGCGGCAAAAAAAACGTTATGTCACACTCATTGTCCAAAATCATCATCCATGCCGTCTGACATATCAAAAAAAACAGCCCAGAAATTCTCAAAGAGAACAGGACTGAACTCTATCAATTTATAAGCGGAACATTGGAAAAAAACAAATGTGTTCCACTACACATCAACGGGACAGGAAACCATGTCCATGTTCTATTTATACTGTCACGCACTCTCTCGATAGCCAAAATAATGGAAATATTGAAATCACATAGTACCAACTGGATCAAAAGAAAAGGACTCCATTACAAGGACTTCAGTTGGCAAGGAGGCTACGGGACCTTCTCCGTCAGCGAATCCGTAAGTCCTACTGCAAAACGCTATATCGACCACCAAGAGGAACACCATCGGCAAATCACACCCAAAAACGAACTAATCCAACTACTTACCAAGAACAAGGTTCCCTTCGATGAACAATACATCCTTGACGAATAGTCCTTCCATAAGGGCCGTAGGCCTGAAGTATGCTAACCCAGGGTGAACGAAGTGAGCCCTGGGTCACACGCGAACGAAGCGAGCTCCGGGTCACGCGTGAACGAAGAGACCCCACAACCTCTTCCATAAGGGCCGTAGGCCTGAAGTATGCTAACCCAGGGTGAACGAAGTGAGCCCTGGGTGTTCAAAAAAAATGAAAAAAAAAACATTCAACGCATCCTATAAAAAATATATCTTTGCAGGTTAGAACATCCAATAGTAGAATCGAAAAAAAAGAGAAGCATACGATGAGTTATATCGCATTCGACAAAGAAAAGTTAGTAAACATCAACTTCGCAAAGGAGCGCGAGATTGTGCGTTGCAGCCGCACCGGTTCCTTCGCCACCACTACCCTCTGCGGCCTCAACACCCGCAAGTACCACGGCCTGCTCATCACCCCGCAGGACGAGTTCGGCGGCGAACGCCACATCCTCGTCTCCGGCCTCAACGAGAACATCGTGGTCAATGACATGGACTTCCACCTCGCCGTGCGCCAGTACAAGGGAGGCGTCATCGACCCCAAGGGCAACAAGTACCTCCAAAAGTTCTCCGCCGACAGCGTGCCAGTCTATGACTATCGCGTCGGCAAGTTCAATTTCCGCAAAGAGCTACTCTTCCAGCACGATGCCGACCGGCTCATCATCAAGTACACCTTCCCCGATGACGCCGACGAGGTCGCGCTGCAGGTAGAACCGTTGCTCGCCTTCCGCAACATCCATCAGCTCACCCACGCCAACAACGACGTGCACACGGACTATCAGACTGTTGAAAACGGCGTCGGCTTCTGCATGTACAACGGCTACACGCCCGTCTATTTCCAATTCTCGGAACCTGTGGGCTACGAGCATCACCCCGATTGGTACTATAATATAGAATATGAGGAGGAGTTGAAACGCGGCTACGATGGCCACGAAGACCTTTGGTGCCCCGGAGCCCTCACCGTAAAGGTTTCCGGCACGGAGCTTTACCTTTGCATCGGCACCGAACCGATAGACTCCAAAGAAATAGCGGCCCTTTACAAAGCGGAGGCGGAACAGCATACCCCGCGATACAACTTTGCCAGTTGCCTGCAAAACGCTGCCGAGCAGTTCATCGTGAAACGCAACGGCCGCACCGATGTCATCGCAGGCTACCCGTGGTTCGGTCGTTGGGGGCGCGACACGTTCATCGCGCTGCCCGGTCTCACCCTCCCGCTCGGCAAAGCCAAACTCTTCGAAGAGGTCGCCGACACGATGATTGCCGACCTCAAGGACGGACTCTTCCCCAACATCGGTATCGGCAGCGACGCCGCCTACAACTCCGTCGATGCCCCACTTTGGTTTGTCCGCGCCCTGCAAATCTACAGCGACAATACTGGCAAACACAAGAAAGTGTGGACAAAGTACGGAGAGGTCGTCAAAAAGATCCTCACCGCCTACCGCAACGGCACGATGAACCACATCCGTATGCTGGACAACGGGCTGATTTATGCTGGCGGCCCCGGCCTCGCCCTCACCTGGATGGACGCTATCGTCGATGGCCGTCCCGTGACCCCGCGCACCGGCTGCCAGGTCGAAATCAACGCCTTGTGGTACAACGCCGTGAAGTTTGGCCTCGACCTCGCACGCGTTAGCAAAGACAAAGAGTTCCTGACCGAATGGGAGCCCGTCATCGCCGACTTCCCCAACGTCTTCAAAGACACCTTCTGGTCGAAAGAGATGGGCTACCTGGCCGACTATGTCGATGGCGACTACAAGAACTTCCAAGTGCGCCCAAATATGCTCATTGCAGCCTCTCTGCCCTTCTCGCCCATCAGCGAACGCCTCAAACAGTTGGTATTGAAACGGGTTATGGAGGAGCTGTTGGTGGACAAAGGCATCCGCACGCTCTCGCCCAAGGATCCCGAATACAAGGGTCACTACATGGGCACGCAAGCCGAGCGCGACGCCGCATACCACCAGGGCACCGCATGGCCGTGGCTGCTGTTCCCCCTCACCGACTGCCTGCTGCATGTCTATCCCGACAGCGCACGCGATGTGCTCAACCGCATCCTTTACCATTTCGACAGCTGTATGAGCTCTTACGGACTCTCCACCGTGGCCGAAATCACCGACGGAGACCCGCCTTTCAAACCCAACGGCTGCATCTCGCAGGCTTGGAGCGTCGCCGCTCTGCTCTATATGAAATGGAAAATCGAACAAGCGAAATAAAAAGACCACACTAAACATACTATTATGGCTATCAAAGTATTAATGTTCGGCTGGGAATTCCCGCCCCATATCTCCGGCGGTCTCGGAACGGCCTGCTATGGCCTCACCAAAGGCCTCGCCCTGAACGGCGTGGAGGTTACTTTCGTGATGCCCAAGGCCTCCGGCGACGAAGACCTTACATACGTCAAAATCGTGAACGGCAGCGACGTGGAGGTCGATCCTCACACCGCAGACTTCTTCCTCCGCTCCGGCCAGACTTCCTACATCCAGGTGAACAGCAAGCTCATCCCCTACGTAGGCTTAGACGACTACTACAACGTTATCAGCCAAATGGAGAGCGGCGTATTCGAGACCTCGTCGGGTGAAAAGCGTAAATATGTCTTCTCCGGCAAATACGGTCCCAACCTGATGCAGGAAGTGAACCAGTACGCCAACATCGCGGCGGAGATCGCCAAAAACGAGGATTTCGACCTCATCCACGCCCACGACTGGCTGACCTACCGCGCGGGTATTGCCGCCAAACGCGCCTCCGGCAAACCGTTGGTGGTGCACATCCACGCCACCGAATTCGACCGCAGCGGCGAAAACTACAACGACATCGTCTACGGCATGGAAAAGGAGGGCATGAGCGCGGCCGACGCCGTGTGTGCCGTCAGCGACCTCACCCGCAACATCGTCATCAACAAATACGGCATCCCTGCAGAAAAGGTCTTCACGCTGCACAACGCCGTGGAGCCCAACGACAAAAAGGTGGAGCGGCAGAAATTCGTCAAAGAGAAAATCGTCACCTTCCTGGGTCGCGTCACCTTCCAAAAGGGCCCCGACTACTTCGTGGAGACTGCCAAGCGCGTTTTGGAAAAGGATCCCAACGTGCGGTTCGTGTTGGCCGGTGACGGCGACATGATGCCCCACATCATCGAGCGCGTGGCCGAGTTGGGCATCTCCGACCGTTTCCACTTCACCGGATTCCTGCGCGGCGACGACATCAACAAGATGTTCGGCATGAGCGATGTATACGTGATGCCTTCCATCTCGGAACCTTTCGGCATATCCCCGTTGGAGGCCATGCGCGCACACGTGCCGGTAGTCATCTCCAAACAGTCGGGCGTCTCCGAAGTGCTCACCCACGCCATCAAGGTCGATTTCTGGGACATCGACGCCACCGCCGACGCCATCTACGGACTCCTCCACTACCCCGCCCTCTCGAAGCTCTTCGCCGAAGAGGGTGCCGCCGAAGTGGACAACCTCAAATGGGAATACGTGGCCAAGAAATTAGTGAAAATTTACGAAAAAACGTTACATTATGAATAAGATCTGTTTCCACTTTCAAATCAGTCAGCCGTACCGCCTGCGCACGTACCGCTTTTTCGACATCAACCAGAACCACCACTATTTCGACGACTATCAGAATCAGTATCTGACCAAGCGTCTCGCCGACCGTTGCTATCTGCCGGCCAACCGCATGCTTATGGACCTTATCCGCCAGCATCCAGACACCTTCCGCGTCAGCTTCAGCATTTCGGGCAGCTCCATTATGCTGTTCAAGAACTACTGTCCGGAAGTCATCGACAGCTTCAAGGAGCTGATAGCCACCGGCTGCGTGGAGATTACCGGAAGCACCTTCACCCACAGCCTCGCGTCGCTGCACGGCGAGGCCGCCTTCATGGAGCAGGTGCGCTTGCAAGAGGATCTGCTGATGGAGACTTTCGGCGTGAAACCAGTCTCCTTCTGCAATACGGAGATCATCTACTCCGATGAGATCGGCGAGTGGTTAGGCAACGCCGGCTATCGCGTCATCCTCACCGAGGGCGCGCGCCACATCCTCGGCTGGAAGAGCCCGACCTATCTCTACTGTAACCCCTACCAGACCGACGTGCGGCTGCTGCTGCGCTCCTACCAGCTGTGCGACGACATCACACTGCGCTTCGCCGACCAAGGTTGGGACCAGTACCCGCTTACCGCCGAAAAGTACATGCGCTTCCTCGACAAAATCAACACCGAGAGCGACACCCCGCTTATCAACCTTTTCTGGGACTACGAGACCATCGGCGAGCATTACACCGCCGACACCGGTATCTTCGATTTCTTCAAAGCGTTGGTTAACAGCATCGCCGCTCACGAGAACTACGAGTTCATGACGCCTTCGGAAGCCGCCGAATTAGAGCTTAGCCCCGCAACCATGCACGCCCCGTGGCCTATCTCCTGCTCCGGTGAGGAAAAGGATACCAACGAGTGGCTCGGCAACCAACTCCAGCAGGAAGCCTTCAACCAGCTCTTCAAGTTGGAACCGCTCTACCAAAAGTCCGACAACCCCGAAGCTAAGCTCAGCTGGCTGCGCCTCCAGGCAGCTGACCACTTCAACTTCATGAGTTCCAAGTGGTTCGGCCACCGTTTCGTGAAACGTAATTTCGAGGTCTATTCCTCCCCCTACCAGGCGTTCATCAACTATATGAATGTGCTGAACGACGTCAAAATCCAACTGTCGAGTACCAAATAATAGTAATATATTCTTCATGCAGCCTCGAAGAGGCAAGATGCACGAAATGCTAATAACCCCACACTGCGCCTTTGCCTTGTGTGGGGCTTATCATAAAAAAAAACAATGATTCTTGACACCTTAAAACAGTATAAGATTTACCTTGCGTCGAAGTCACCGCGAAGACGGGAACTTCTCGCGGGTATGGGCGTGGACTTCGAGGTGATGAAAACCGATGTGGAGGAGAGCTACGACCCCTCATGGTCGCCCGAGGAAATCGTCATGCACCTGTCGCGACTGAAACTTTCCCCCGTCGACATGACGCTGTACGACCCGAATACCGTCTTCATAGCGTGCGACACCATTGTGGTGGTGGACGGCCAAATTATCGGCAAGCCGAAGGACACAGAGGACGCCAAGCGAATGCTGAATATGCTCTCCGGCCGCTCGCACACGGTCTATAGCGGCTTGACGGTGGCCACACCGCGGAAGCGACTGACGGACTACCGTGCCACGGAGGTCGTGTTCGACGAGTTGACCGACGAGATGATACGGTACTACATCAAGACATATCAACCGTTTGACAAGGCCGGTTCCTACGGTGTGCAGGAGTGGATCGGCATCGTGGGCATCCGAGAAGTTCGCGGTTCGTACTACAATGTCATGGGATTGCCTACAAGGCTGCTGTGGAAGATGTTAGAGGAGGTTTGCATATAAAAGAAATTGTCTATCTTTGCGGCCTGAGTTTCCCGATATGAAGAAGTTGTGCATTCTCCTGCTGTTATTGCCGTTCACTATGCTGAGCGCGCGCAAACCCGCCGACACCCTGTCGGCCCGGCGCTGGGAGTTCGTGCAGAACCTCGGGCAATGGGACAAGGACATCCTATACGCCGCCCGCACGAATAGCGGCAACCTCTATTTTGGAAACAACACGCTCACCGTCACGCAACTGCATCCTCAACAACTACACGATTTCCACGAAGCCAAACACTCCGGAAAGCCCATCGACAACACCCTCATCGATGCGGCCGCCTATCGAGTCACTTTCCTCAACGCCAATTCGGTTCCGGAAATCAACGGCGCCGACCCTTACAACCATTACTACAACTATTTCCTCGGACGCGACCCAAAACGCTGGGCATCCCATGTCCTCGCATACAACACTCTGCAATACAATCAATTGTATAACAAAATCAATCTTTACTTTTTAGAGGAAAACGACCACTTCAAATACGAATTCCATGTGGCTCCAGACGGCGACCCCGGACTAATCCAGCTACGTTATGACGGTTTGAAGCACATCGAAAAGGTTGGGGAAGAGTTGCTTCTGCAAACCGCCGTAGACCGCGTAGTAGAACTTCGACCTTTCGCTTATCAAATCAACAATCATGGAGATACCATCAATATCCCATGTTCATACCGGCTTCGCGGCAATATTGTCAGCTTCGAGTTAGACAGCTACTCCCCCACCCTACCGTTAGTCATAGACCCGACGGTTGTGTTCTCCACCTACTCGGGGTCCACATCCGACAACTGGGGCTACACGGCAACCTACGATTCACACGGCAACCTCTACGGTGGAGGCATCGTGTTCGGAGGAGGCTACCCTGCCACGCTCGGCGCTTACCAAATCGACTTTGCCGGACAAGTGGATGTGGCCATATCCAAGTTCGACGCCTCTGGGAGTTTCTTGCACTACGCCACCTACATCGGAGGGAGCGTGGCCGACATACCGCACAGTCTCCACGTCAACGACAACGACGAACTCTACATTTTCGGCACTACCGGTTCTGACAACTTCCCTGTCACGGCAGACGCCTACGACACCACCTTCAACGGCGGTCCCAACACAACGCTTTCAACCACTATGAAGTTCCTGAACGGATCCGACATCTTTGTCGCCAAACTGAGCGCTGACGGCGCGCAACTGCCTGCCTCGACCTACATCGGCGGAAGCGGAAACGACGGAATCAACACGGCATACGGTCTGCGCATCAACTACGCTGACGACAATCGCGGGGAGATTATCGTGGATGGGAACAGTAACGTCTATATAGTCTCCTCCACCCATTCCCCCGACTTCCCGACCACTTCAACCATCTACGTGCCAGACTCTTCCGGAAAGCAAAAGGCATGCGTCTTCAAGATGAGCCAAGACCTTTCCACGCTGGTTTGGAGCACGCTGTACGGTGGTTCTGGCCTCGATGCGGGCTACAGCATGTTCCTCGCCTCCGACAAGAGTGTCTATTTCTGTGGAGGCACCACCTCTCCAGATCTGCCCGTAACCGCCAATGCCCTGCAGCCGGTCTTTGCCGACAGCGCCAGCATCGCAGACGGATTCGTGGCGCATCTTTCAGCGAACGGCAACTTATTGATGCACAGCACCTATTTAGGCAAGCACAGTTACGACCAAGCCTACCTTATCAAGGGTGATGAAGAAGATTTTCCTCACGTTTTGGGACAGACCTACGCTGATGGGATGCAGTGGGTGCAGAATGCCACCTACTTTGTACCCGGCGGCGGACAATTTCTGACGAAACTGTCGAAAAATCTCTCGAACGTAATATGGTCCACAGCCTTCGGCAGCGGGAACGGGGGGCCCGACCTCTCGCCCACCGCGTTGTTGGTCGATTACTGCGACAACATCTATCTCTCTGGTTGGGGGTCGCAACAGCTCAACGGTTTTGGCGGCACCAACGGTCTGCCCGTCACCAGCGACGCCTTCCAAACCACCACCGACGGCAGCGACTTCTACTTCATGGCGATCAGCGACAACGCCTCCAACATCGTTTATGCCACCTACTTTGGAGGCGCGGCGAGCAGCGCACGCGAGCACGTGGACGGTGGTACAAGCCGATTCGACAAGCATGGGCGAATCTATCAGGCCGTCTGCGCAGGCTGCGGCGGACAGAGCACCTTCCCTGTCACGCCCGGTGCATACGCCACCACCAACGGCAGTTCCAACTGCAACCTCGGTGCCATCAAGATTGACTTCAACATGCCCGTGGTTGTCGCCGATTTCCTCATGCCCAACGTCATCTGCCTCCCCGACACCGTCTTTTTCCAGAATTATTCCCAATCGGTTAGCAGCCAAACGGTTACCACATGGAACTTCGGTGATGGAACCTCTTCGTCTCAGTGGGAGCCCTACCACGTCTATGGCAACACAGGATACTACGAGGTGACGCTGATTGTACGGGATTTAGGCAGCTGCAACGTAACCGACACGCTGCGGAAACGGATTCTCGTACTCGGGAACACCACCTCCTCGCTGCCTGCGGTCGCGATGTGTGAGGACGACTTCGCGGAACTGGGCATTCCTCCATCCGTGGGGGTCAGCTACCAATGGTCACCGACAGAAACGCTGACCAACCCCACCATTTCCAGCCCTATTGCGACTCCCGAACAATCCACCACCTACACCCTGATTGCTTCCACGTCCGCCTGTGTGGACACGCTGACACAATTCGTGGACGTCCACACATTAGAGGCCACGCTCACTGGCGACTCCGTCATCTGTCCTGGCGACACAGCCACGCTGACCATCACCGCCCAAAGCGCCGACATCTATCACATCGAATGGTCCGAACAGGCTGATTTCCAACAAATCATAGCAGAAGATGTCGCCACTTTGCGCGTAATACCCTCGGCCACAAGCACCTATTATGCACGGGTCACCACCGACCAATGCACGCGCATCTACACCTTCACCGTTTCCATTGACCAGCTGATCGTTTTCGGCAATCAGGATTACTTGCGCTGCTTCGAAGACTATCTCGCATTAGGGATTATGTGCAGCGGGGGCATCCCGCCCTACCAATACGACTGGCAGCTCGGCGACGGTTCCACCTTCGGCGGTGCAAACCCGCATGTCTCCCCACAGCATTCCACCACATACAACATTACCGTGACTGACGCGATCGGATGCACCGCCACCGCGGGAGGTTTCATCACTGTACGGGAAGGCACATTCCCAGAAGGATTGGAGGCTTGGTGCCATCCGTGTGAGGTCATCGCCTACCACGACGCCACGTTAAGCTCAACCGATTACGGCAGCGATTACAGCTACCATTG
>Ga0247608_10001782_pt1 | contig 28619 bp, 27 predicted proteins | sample 176DNAGHGlowgp2_FD_193490 | JGI IMG/M metagenome (GOLD analysis project Ga0247608, IMG submission 193490) | Sheep rumen microbial communities from Palmerston North, Manawatu-Wanganui, New Zealand - 1766 DNA GHGlow gp2 | ecosystem: Host-associated > Mammals > Digestive system > Stomach > Rumen ... | reverse complement strand
GCCGAAATGGATCAGGACGTGCTGGAGCAGCTCAAAAAAGAAGGACGAGGCAGTCTGGAGATCAGGTTTGACCTTTCACAGTTTGTCGATAAGTACTATTTGAACGGAGAAGAGATCAGGTATATGTGGCAGGAAGAAAATGACCTTCCTCCCGCAGTTACAAAGCCTTTAATAGCATTGATATATCTTGATCCGTTTCTGGTTGACCTGGATTATAACGTATATATGGGTTTTACGCCGTACTTAATGTACCGCGATGGTCTTATGGCCATAAACATTGCAAGTAATATATTCTGGATATGCTGCATCAACGGTTTGGGGATCTTAGTTGTTAATAAACGTGAATTACATTGCTGATATGGGGTCAGGAATATGAAGAGAATACTTTCGGGAATGTTTTTTAGTCTTTTCAGAGGCTTTGGAATATGGTGCATTATCATTGCTGTGGTTATTCTCGGAGCTTTATTTGATTTTAATAATCTGAGAGACATAGACATTATTGCGGTCGGAACATTTGGCGAGACCAGAGACTACAGCTCTGAAGACCGCCAACTTATAATAACGCCTGAGAACATCGACCAGTACAGCTTTAAAGGTTCCGGCATAAGTGCTTTCGATGTATACAGATTCCATGTGGATCCGCTTCCGCATGATAAGTTCGATCAAATCGCTGACAGATTCATCGATCCTTATGATGAGGTGAATGCGATTTTTGACAGTATCAGAAATATGCATGTAATCCCTTCTCTTATAGTGGTTATCTTCATTGCGGTATTCTTCGGAAGGATGTTCAGCCAGGGAACAATAAAGAATCTCCTGACATGCGGTTACAGCAGAGCTAAGATCTTTATCGCATCTTTTATCGTGACGGCTGTTACTTCGCTTGTTTTGTTCCTGTTAAGATTAGCAGGCTTCGTTCTGATGTGTATGCTCCTTAAGTGGCAGCCCCCTGTATATCTGCCGGTATTAATACCGACTGCACTGATCTCTTTTCTTCTGATGATCACGATTAATTCTTTTACTTTGGCAGCTCTGTTCATCACGAATAAAAAGACAGTGACTTTTATCATTGGATTTCTGATGTTCTTTACTTTTGATCTTTCGGTCTCGAAAACCTTATCAAGCGCTCTTTGGAGTTTTGAGATGGAAGCTCAGAGTGGAACTAATGATGATGCAGATTATATTAATTTAGTGAAAGAAAACCGCCAGAACGAGTTGGAAGAAAGATTTGATTTCAGTGAATTCACAAGCGATTTCTATTGTGATGACCGGATCGTATTGGATTTTGGCGTTAAAGATACGATTCCTGCTCCGCTAAAATATTCAATGATCGCTTTGATCTATGCTGATCCGGCAATGCTCCATGGAGTTGAAGGCCTATACTCTCCTTATCTGATGACCCGTGACGGGCTTATATATATACCTATTGCAGTCAATATCATATGGATAATCGTGTCATCAGGCCTGGGAGTGGCGGTCTTTAGGAAACGCGAGATCCATTGCTGAGGGATCCATTTATGAAGAAGGTGATCTCCGGATTCTTTTTTAGATTTTTTAAGGGCATTGAGATATGGGTCCTCTTGTCGCTGATGCTGATAGCATCGGTATACATTAATTATCAGCTTATTGAATATGAGTTGGGATTCTTTTCTGAGAGTGCTTTTGTGAATCCTGAAGATCGTGATTATTACAGGTTCAGTGATCTCGGCGTAAGTGCTCATGATACTTACTGGTATTGTTATGAGCCTATCGTGGATGAATCTTACGACAGACTTTCTATTATCAATACCAGTGCTTCGGCTGAGTCTGACGTTTTTGTTGTGGTATTGAGTCTGAACCTGATTGTTCCTTCAGTACTGATGATGGTCTTCATTCCTGTGTTTTTCGGGCGGATGTTCAGTAATAAAACTATAAAGAATTACATTGCCTGCGGATTCAGCAAGGGAACGATATTTATATCAGCAATGCTATTTACTTTTATTATTGATTCAGCTCTTTATCTTACAGGATTGTTTGCGTTTGCTTTAGTCTGCGTTCTTGCCGGATGGATGCCGCCTATATATTTACCTGTGGCTCTGTCAGTGATCCTGATAACCCTTTTGATTTTGTTTACTATGTCATCTGTCTGTTTGGCAGTGCTGTTTATCAGTTACAGTGAACTCTTATCCCTTGTTGCCGGATTCCTTATGCTACTCTTGATGTTTATGCCTGTCGGTTTAGATAGCTATTACAAAGTGAATGAGTCATATGACTATAATGATGAAGCATCTCACGAATATATTCAGATAATTAAGGAAAAAGGTGACAATGTCTTTTCCTCTAAGTTGGACCCGACCGAGCTGGTTGTAAGAACATATTATTCTGATAAGGAAATTGCGTTTTATAAGGGAAGTTCTCTCACTCCCGGTGAGCGGGCATCCGCACTTGCAGTTGTATATGCTGATCCATTTGTTACTGAATATATAATTTGGGATAATACACTTCCTGTCTGTCTTCTGGTACGTGACGGTTTTATGGCGATAAAAGCGGCAAGCAATGTGTTCTGGATAGTATTTTTCGCGTACACCGGAATCACATTCTTTAAAAGGCGCGAACTGCCTTCCTGAGGAATCTGTCAGATGAAAAAGATCATTACAGGATTATTCTTCCGGCTGATCAAGGGCTTTGAGATATGGGCCCTGATCGCGCTGCTGATAACAGCTTCTTTTGCTATCAACCTGCAACAGGCATATGATCAAGATTTCCTTTATCTCTATCGTTCTGAAGATAAAATGACCGTCAGTACCAGTGATGGGGATTTTGTTGTTGATGCTGATAATGTCAGGCAATACTGTTTCGAGAATTCCGGGATGAGTGCCTATGATTATTACAGAAAAAGTATTGAACCGGTCCCGGAAATAAGCGATAACGGACAAAATATCCTATTTGGTTATGATGAGATGATGTTCTTAGCCTCATCTGTAAGTATTCAGATCGTGGTTCCTTCTATACTGATAGTTATATTCATGCCTGTATTTTTCGGCAGGGTATACAGTGACGGGACAATGAAGAACTATCTGGCATGCGGTATCAGCAAAGGTACGATATATCTGTCATCGCTGGTATTTTCTTTTGTTTTGGACCTTTTTATGGTCCTGATAAATATTCTGGTCTTTGCGGGATTTTGTTTGTATTATGCCTGGAAACCGCCTTTGTATTTGCCGGTCATACTTGCCATATTAGCATCATCTGTATTGTTCTTATTTACGATTACGTCTATATGCCTGTCAGTACTTTTCGTAAGTGCGAAAAGAACAGCAACGTTTATCGTCGGTTTTTTGCTTGAATTCTTATTGGTCTTTAATTCATTTATGACGCTTATCCCTTTAAACAAAATCATTGATTCACAGCCTTCATGTCCCATTGACGGTAAGGAATTTGCCGAATATAAAGAGATAGTTAAGAAGAACAATGAAGAAGGACTTTATACAACTGCTTTTTACGAGAAATTAGATCTGTCTGAGTTCTCTATAAAGCTCTTTCATGAAGGAAAAGAGATTAAGGTCCAAGGCGACAGTACATTACCGCCGGCCTTGAAATATACTTTGTTAACTGCGGTATATATTAACCCTGCGATGATCCACCAGTTAATTTTCCCTGCCAATATGGATATTGAGATTCCTCTTTACATGATCTGCCGTGACGGCCTTGCTGCGGTTAATATCGCATGCAATATCTTCTGGATCACACTCTCATCAGGCATTGGGGTTTCTGTCTTCAGGAAGCGGGAGGTAGCAAGCTGAAGACTAAAGAAATTATTGTGTTATCATTATCCTTATCCTAATAAAGGAAGTCATATATCTTGCCTGTACTTATCATTATCTGCATTCTGCTTGCCATAGCGCTTGTTCTTGCGGTCATTAAGATCGTTCTCTTAAGGCGCGGTTTTGATGAGCTTACGGAGAATATCGAAGACCAGGTAAGTGGAAAGACTCAGATCCCTGTTACTCTGACTACTTCAGATCCTCATGCAAGACACACAGCTGAGATCCTTAACAGAGAGCTTAAGAATCTTGACAGGGAGCGCAACGAATACTTAGACGGCAACCGCAAGGTTGCAGAAGCCGTCACGGGGATCTCCCATGACATAAGGACTCCTCTTACGGCGATCAATTCTTATTTGGACCTGATGGCTGATGAGAAGGACGAGGAATTAAAAGCCCAGTATCTTGAGCGCATCAAGAGCCGCACGCTTTCTTTGAGCGATCTTGCAGACGAACTCTTCAAATACAGTACTTCAACAGATCCCGAGAGATATCCGGTACAGACTGAGAGTATTACTTCCGAGCCCATCGATATCTGCAGAGTATTGGAAGAATGCATGCTCTCGTTTTATGCCGGTTTTAAGAAGAGAGGGATCGAACCTGATATCGAGATACCTGATGAGCCTGTATTTGTATTATGCGAAAAGAAGAGTGCAAACCGTATTTTCGAGAACATAATCGGCAATGCGATCAAGTATGCCAACAACGATCTGAAAGTAAAGCTCGATCCGAAAGGGCAGGTAATATTCAGCAATCCCGCACCGGACCTTACGCCTGTGTCGGTAGCCAAGCTTTTCGACCGCTACTTTACGGTAAATGAAGGTCATGCTTCAACAGGTCTCGGGTTTTCTATCGCCAAAGAACTCATAACAAGGAATAACGGAACGATCGAAGCTGACCTTAAGGACGGCATTCTCATGATCACCGTCAGCTTTAATCTGAAGGAAGCTGAAGAGCAGAACTGATCTAGCCGATCTTCTCATAATGCCAGATCATGCTGTCATCGAGATTGGTGTGCATAAGCGTTCCGTAGAGGACATATTTTACCTGAGGCTCGCCGTCAGCAAACCATAAGATATAGTCGTCATCAAAGCTTATCGCGAGCATGTCACCGTCAGTGTAGAACTTGAATGCCTGGGTAAGGCTGTCATTCTTTTCCTGCCAGCTTGTGATCCCGTTATCTACAGTAAGATATCTGTTGCCGTCCTTTTCTTTTATGATCGTCTTATCGCCTTTGTTGATGAGCTCGCATTCGATCTTTGTATCATTGTTTGTGAGGGTGTAAGTGCCGTCGCCTAAAGGGTTCCAGGATTCAACATATGTCCTGCTTATGTAGTCCTTAAATAAAGCCCTGTCCTGGGGAAGCTGGGTGCGCATTGTGGCAAGGCCCAAGACTTCTCCGAATACCAGGACCGTGGCTGCGGCTGCCAATGTGAATGAGAATGACCAGGAGATCCCGGTGTTATTGAGTTTCTTTATCTTCTCCTTGATAGGGGTCTTGTCTCTTGCGGCAAACCATTCCTTGAATAATCTGAAGCCCAGCAGGCTTATGGGGAAGAGAATGACGAAGTATGAGAAGACATACTGTGATTTTGCTTCCCAGAAGGTGTGGAAGATAAATCCGCCTGTAAAGATAAGGGGCATTATGAGAGCTTCTTCAAGATGCTTATGTCTTTTTACGAACCAGAGGGACAATACTACTCCTGCCCAGACTATGACCTGGAAAAATGACAGGGCGATGATTACAGGATATGCATGTTCCGGTCTTATGAATTCGTAGAACCAAAGGGCAGTATCGTGCTCGGGGCAGGTCTGGATGCACATATAAGCCTTATATGCGGGGTCTGCCCACTGGTGAAGCTGCTTCCTGGTAAAGAAATTCAGTAAATATGCAGGTTCTTCGGTCATTGCTGTCAGTTCTTTTATATAAACTTCAGCTGCATATGCCGACTGCGCTTCCTTATCTCCGCCGAACTGTGCGTAAGTATCAGCATTAAAACCGTTATATCCGCCGGGATAATTCTGGTAATTCTCCTGAATGCCCATTGCAAGGTAAGAAACATAGCTGACGCCGCCTTTAAGAGGGAGACCTGTTAAGTTCCGCATTACAAGAAGCGGTATGAATGATGACAGCCATACACAGAGTAACATTGCCGGGACAATTATAAGGTTCTTGTACTTCTTGACTGAGATCGACTTAAACAGACAGTATATAGCGATGCCCACGGCAAAGATCATCTGGTTGCTCTTGATAACACATGAAAAGAACATGGCGATAAGAGAAAGTACTGCGTAAAGCGCCTTATTCTTTTCGAACGCATGTACGATAAGCCTTACGGCCATAACTGACAGTGCGAGGGAAGCAATGTTTCCGTAGATATAGAGTGCATAGAGCGTTGACGGCATGAAGAATATGCCGGTCAGTAAGATCAGGAGCTGAGATGTCTTTCCCAGTCCTATCTGTTTGCCGGTCAGTGACAGCTCGTTATAGAGCAGTACCAGGAAAAGGACATTTACCAGTCTGAAGAAAGTGTAATTGTATGTGCCGACGGCAAAGCTTGCGAGATAAGAGAGCAATGTCAGACCATACTGGTTCGGATAGATATCCATGTAACCTGTCGGCATAAAGAGCTGTGTATTGCCGTTCCTCAGATCAGCGACGCCTTCCTGGACATAAAGCTGGTCAGCGGTTGTGCCGAGTCCGCAGGAAAGGGAGAAGACCACTCCGATCACCGCAATAAGCACGAGAAGCACGGCTTTTATCACCTTAAAGTGCTTGTTTGCGAATTCAGAGATCTTTATCCTGTCGCAGAAGATGACCCCGGTCAATGCAAGCGCTATTGCAATCAGATTGAAGATAACGATGTCACCCGAGAAGTAGTTCATCTGGAATCTGTCAGCTGTCGTAAAACAGGTGCAGAACAGATTCAATATCAATATATAAATTGATAAGGCAAATGAAATAACTGAGATTATATTGCGGTAGATCTTCATAAAAAGATTATACGCTAAAACAAGTTTGAAATGTTTGTGTATAAATAATCTGGCAAAGTTACCGACGTGCAGTAACTTTGTCAGTCTTCCTGAGTTTCTTTAATGATCTTGGCGTTTTCTTCCTGGATCTTCGGATCGAAGGAAAGCATGGGTTCAATGTCTTTGCCGTGGAGTCGTCTGTCAACGTAGTTCCTGGTGAGCTTCATTACAACAGGGCTCATTGCGAGAACACCGATGAGGTTGGGGATCATCATGAGGCCGTTGAAGGTGTCAGAGATGTCCCATGCGATAGAAGAAGTCATGAGGGCGCCTGACAAGATCATGATAACGAATAATATCTTATAGATCTTTGTGATAACGGGCGCATGCTTTCCTGCCAGGTATTCTACAGCCTTTGAGCCGTAGTGTGACCAGCCGAGGATAGTCGTGAATGCGAATGCGAGAATTGCAAGGGCAATGAAGATCCTGCCGAATTCGAAGTTTCCGAACTTGAAGATAGTATTGAAGGCCTCAGCTACAAGTGTAGCATCAGAATCTGTGTCCGTAGCTCCTGTCGTAAGGTCGATAACTCCTGATGTAAGGATCGTAAGCGCTGTCATAGAGCAGACAATGATCGTATCGGCAAATACTTCAAAGATGCCCCAAAGGCCCTGCTTAACAGGCTCTTTGACGTTGGAGTTGCTGTGTACCATAACTGATGAACCGAGGCCTGCTTCGTTCGAAAAGACGCCTCTCTTGCATCCCTGTGTGATTATCGTCTTGAAGGCAACGCCTGTAGCGCCGCCCCAGGCAGCCTGCTTTGTGAATGCCATGGTGAAGATTGCCTTGAAAGCAGGGAGGATGCCCCTGAAGTTTGCGATGATGATGATAATGCTTCCCAGAACGAAAAGGACTACCATTACAGGAACTATTGTTTCAGCTACGGTTGCGATCCTCTTAAGACCACCTAAAACAACGAATCCTACGAGTACCATCAGAATGATCCCGACGATGAGCATGTAGAGAGTGACATCCGTGTCGCCGGAAGAATAGAGGACCTTGGAAGACAGCGGCTTGATGTCAAATGCCGATGTGAAGTTGATTACGATCTTGTTGACCTGGCCCATGTTTCCGATTCCGAATGCTGCAAGCGCTGCGCATACTGCGAAAATGATGGCAAGGATCCTTCCTATGATCTTCATGTGCGGATAACCGCCCAAGCCGTCCTGGAGATAGTACATGGCACCGCCTGACCATTCTCCTTCATGATTCTTTCTTCTGTAGTAGATGCCGAGGATGTTTTCGGAATAGTTTGTCATCATGCCGAAGAATGCTGCGACCCACATCCAGAAAACGGCACCGGGGCCGCCTGTCATTATGGCTGCGGATACGCCTGCAATGTTGCCGACACCTACTGTGGCTGCCAGTGCAGTGCAGAGTGCCTGGAACTGTGAAATGGATGCTTTCTCTTTTGTGTGGGAGATGACCTTTTTATCGAAAAGGCTTCCGATGGTCTTTTTCCACCAGTGCCCGAAATGAGTGACCTGGAAAAATCCTGTTAAGATCGTCATGAGGATTCCGGTGCCGATGAGAAGTATGATACCGATCTTTACCCAGACGAATTCGTTGATAACGTCGTTAATGCCTGCCAAAGTGTCCCAAAATGAATTGTCCATAGACATTCTCCTGATTACGAATGGTTTATTTTATACTGACAGATATATTAATGGCAACAAGCTGTTTTTGCATTTCACCTTCGAAAATCTGCCACTTACCGCTTTTCGCGATACAAGACGAAAAGCCTTTGCTAGTATTTGGCTACAAACAAGGAAAAAGGAGGTGACAGATATGATCAAGAGATTTATGAAGAGCAGGTGGTGGCATCTGACAGCGGCGGTTACAGCTCTTGCTACGGTAGGATACGTCGCATATATGGCTTATACATTCCGCGTGCTGATGGTCTGGTTCCTCATAGCATCTGTATTCATGACTGTATATGAGTTCTGGAAGTTCGCATCGTATAACAAGCAAAATGAGGTAACATAAGAGCATCTTTCCAATGGAGGCTTACTCAAAGTGAAGGTAAGTATTGATATTTCAGCTGAATATAAAGAGCCGTTTGCCGTGATCCATACGGACAAGGTCACTGCCGAGATACAGAGAGCAGTGGATATGCTGGGCACGAACGAGACACCGGTTACGGCATTCAGGAATGAAGAGGATATCGTGGTCTTAAAGCCCGACGAGATCTACATGGTCAGGGTAGAAGACGGTGATACGATAATATACGGCGCGAAAAGCCGGTACCGTTCCAGAAGAAGGCTCTACGAGCTTTCAGAACAGTTGGGAAGCAAGTTCATGCAGATATCCAAGACCACACTGGTAAACCTCTCATATATGGACAGCATAGAACCCGGATTCTCGGGCACGCTCTTACTGAAATTAAAGAACGGAAGCAAGGACTATGTTTCAAGAAAATATCTCCCGGAGTTTAAGAAATACCTGGGGTTATAAGGAGGTAATAGCAATGAAAAATGTAGTTAAAGATCTTTTGAAGAGTACTGTAATAAGTATCGGCATGGCACTGACGATATTCTGCCTTATCGGCGTTGCTTTCGATATCATCTATGGCGGTAATTTCAGCCTCGAAAATTATGGCTACACCAAGATGGCTTTAGGCAGCATCGTCGTAGGCCTGGGATTCGGAATCCCGACGGTCGTATATAACAAGGAGAGCCTGCCGACACCGGTAAAAGTAATTATCCATATGGGAATAGGATGCGCGATCTATACGGCAGTCGCATTTGCAGTAGGCTGGTTCGGAGGTTCAACCACACCGGTACAGGGCATCATCATAGCAGTCATCCAGCTTGCCGTAGCATTTATCATCTGGTTCTGCTTCATGCGCTACTACAGGAAAGAAGCAAAGAAAATGAATGAGAAGATCCAGTCCATGAAGAAATAAAGAAAAATACCTGATTTTTGCCGATATTTAGATGCTTTTAGTTTAATTCCCCTTCTGTATAATCGCACGGAAGGGGAATTGCTATGAAAAGAGAGAAAGTTTTAAGTCTTGTACTGGCCGTTGCTTTTTTGGTTTCAGGGTGTAACAGGGGCAAGGCTGATACAACAGAACAGACGGTTTTGAGCGGTGTTGCCGGACAGACGGCGACATCTGACGTAACAGAAACCGCTGTAACGGAAACTACGGCTTCCGAGCCCTTTGAATTCAATCCGCATGTATATTCAGGAAAAATCGCAGAAAGGGTCCCTCAGGATTACTGGGATTCATTCTATAATCTTTGCGATGCCTTGAGAAAAGGCGAGGATACATTCCAATGTTCAAGTCAGGAAGCCTATAACTGGGCTACTGACGTGGGTGTATTATGTGATCTTTTCCCGCCGGCAGGTGCGAAGATAGAAGGAAAGAGCACCGACGGTTCTCCAGCTTTCGAGAACGAAACAGGAAAGATCCGTTATAAAATGCCTGTTGAAGACTTCCTCAAGAGAGAATCTGATTTTGAAGTCCTGATAACGGATATCCTCAACAGCACGATAGAGAAAGACGACTCGGAATACGAGAGAGCCCTTAAGCTGTATCTTTACGTGTCAAAGAACTATGTTTACGATACCTCGCTCATAGATAAAATGGGTGATGATGAAAACTTCGTATATGCGTGTTTCATGGAGAAGAGGGGACAGTGCGTTAATTTCGCTTCTGTCTATGCCTATCTTCTCCTTCAGGCTGATATCGATGCAGTAAGTTACCGCATCTACGAGGATCTTTGCCATGCCTGGACATATGCCGTGATAGACGGTAAGGGATATCATATCGATACCACATGGGCCCTTCAGGCAGAAGGGGTTGACGGTATCTATCTGGATTATTTCATGATGAGTGACAAAGACAGGATAGCTGACGGTTGCACGTTAACTGATCCTGATGTAACTCTGCTGCCCGAATGTAACGTGAATAAGACTAATGTTAAGTTCGAAGCGACTGACGAACAATACTGCATACGGGATTACTGCAGATTCGTATCTCTCGACGAAGAGAAAAAGACAGTTCATTATGTTGATCTGTATAATGAACCAAAAGAGTTTTACTATGGAAATATCTGAGAGCTTTGGGGAGATAGAATGAAGAACAGGAATTTTATATGTGTATTGCTTGCTTCTGCAATCCTTTTGTCCGGCTGCAACAGTGCTAAGACTGTTCAGACGGAATCAAGTTCAGAAGAAACAGCACAGACGATAGAGAAGATCATATTTACCGAAGATGAATCCGTGACGGAAGCATCTTCTGAACAGACTCAGGAAAAATTCGAATTTAATCCGCATGTATACTCGGCTCAGCTTGCCAAGACTGTGCCCCAGGAACACTGGGATGCTCTGTACAGCCTCTGTGACGCATTAAGAGCAGGCGAGACCACGTTCAAGTGCGCCGATGAAAAAGCGTATAAGTGGGTTACGGATATCACCATTATGTGTTGCCTTTTTCCCTCGGCAGGACTTCAGTTTAATGCAGAAAGTTCCGACGGATCTCCTGCTTTCGAGAACGGCATTGGCAAGATCACTTACAAAACGGATATCGATGAGTGGAAAAAGAGAGAAGCCGATTTTGAAGCCATGATCGTTGACATCATCAACAGCACTGTTGAGAAAGACGATACGGATTTCGAGAAAGCCCTCAAGCTCTACTTATATGTCGCAAAGAACTACACTTATGAGCATGACGTCGTTCAATGGGACAACTATGTATACAAGACTTTTGTCAAGAAGACCGGACAATGCATCAATTTTGCGGCCGTGTATGCTTATCTGCTCATGCAGGTAGGCGTTGATGCGCTGCCGTGCGGTACATACGACGGTCTGTGCCACGCGTGGACGTATGTGACGATAAACGGAAAAGGCTACCATATCGATACGACATGGGCATTACTGGATAATTATGCCGGTATGGAGCAAGTCTATCTCGATTACTTCATGATGAGTGATGCCGAAAGAAATAACGATAACTGCCTTGTAGCGGATCTTACAGTAGATGTCCTTCCGGGAATATGGGTAAAATACACGGATGTATCTTATGCCGCAACCGATAACAGTTACAACATAAGATCATTCAGTACATTTGTATCATTGGATGAAGAGAACAAGATACTTCATTACAGGACAATGGATGGAGCAGATAAAGAACTCCGCTACGATATCTGATAAGAGCCTTTATTCGTAATCGCTGAATGAATTCTTGTAGATGACGGTCTTTCCGTCGCCTGCGATGCCGAATACCGGTTCACTCGAACTTCCCGAAGTCATATCCTTGAAGTTCTCTTCGTACATGTACATGCGCGAATCGATCATGTCGAGCTCGTGCAGGATCATGGCTTCCGGTGTGGAAGGCACTCTGATGGCTCCCCATTCCGGCTGGCCGTGGTGGGATGCGATCATGTGCTTGAGCATAGCGACCTGTTCTGAATTATAGGATTTGCCGCCAATCGCCTGATTCTTGTTCCAGACTTCGTGATCGATCATCTCAATGCCTAGAAGGGGATGGCCGAAGAGATTGCCCATATCGGTATATTTGGCTATGCCGGTATCTGATGTCTTCATCTCGATGAGCTTGCCGATGTCGTGGAGAGCAGTGCCGCAGACCAGGAGCTCCCTGTTAAGAAGAGTGTAAACTTCGCACATTGCATATGCGGATCTGAGCATCCTGTAGGTGTGATAAGCAAGTCCTCCGTAGATATTGTGATGCATTGCCTTGGCTGCGGAAGACTTGGTAAATGCGGCCAGATTGGACTTGATGATCCTTACGGCGAGTGCCGTGAGCGAGAAATCATCGTCAGGCACGTCTGTATTAGTCATGTCATAAGCTCTGCCTGAGGACTGCTTGATGAGCATGAGGATGTCATGGGTAAGCTTGGCAGGATCTTCAGGCGGAAGCTTGATAAGGAGCTTCAACTCATCTTCAGGGAGCTTTACGGGATTGATGTTTATGATCTTGTAGCTCTTACTGCCCTTATAATCCGTGATCTCGAGCCTGATGAGTGCAGTGACGCCTTCTTCGATGCCTGCATAAGCAAGATCCGCCTTCGTGGTATCGAACTGGATAGCCGTAATGGTGTCATCACCGTCACTTATCGTGATCTTGACCATAGGCTTGTTATTGGCTGTGTTTGTCTGGGTGACCGCGGATACGACTACGCTTGTGTCATAGGTGCCGAGATCCATAGTGCTGAACTTGATAATTGCCATGTGTCCACCTCTGAATAATTCTTTTCCAGTAAATGTTAGCATATATGTCATTTAATGCTATAACCTGATATTGAATGAACGGACATTCGTGCTATAATCTGCGCGGTTTGTCCTAAAGTCGGAAATTATTGTTTAAAGGCAGTGATATGAGATACAGACTTGCATGCTTTGATCTTGACGGCACCCTTCTGGATACGATAGGAGGGCTTACTTCAAGTCTTAACGCTGCAAGAAGGATGAATAATCTTGCGCCTCAGACAGAAGAACAGGTGATCACCTTTATCAACAACGGCGTGGTCAGATTCATCGAAAGAAGCCTTGCGGCAGATCCCGGAGAATACAGTGAAGACCTCAAGCAAAAGCTCTTGAAGGACAACGTCTCATATTATGATTCACACTGTCTGGATAACACGAAGCCTTATAACGGCATCCAGGAAGTCTTAAACCGCCTTAAGTCCGACGGAATGCTGCTTGCCTGCGTCAGCAACAAGAACGATGAACCTGCGAAGATCCTTGTGGATCATTTCTTCCCGGGGCTTTTCGATTACGTAAGCGGTTCCGTGGAAGGCGTGGAGAGGAAGCCCTCGCCGGAGCCGGTCATGAAGTGCCTTGATGCCCTGGGGATCGAAAAAAGCGAAGCTGTCTATATCGGCGATTCCGATACCGACATAAAGACCGCGGTAAACAGCGGGCTTGATATAATCAGCTGCTCATGGGGCTACAGGACACGTGAGTTCCTTATGGAGAACGGCGCTGTCAATATCTGTTCCGATCCGGTAGACCTCCGGAGCTTTATGAGGTAAGTGTTATGCCGGAGAGTTCGAAAACAAAAGCGAGGTCGAAGCTCCGTCTTACTGCTTTGTGCGGCATTTTCGCTGCCCTGGTATTCATCGGAACGCAGATAAGGATCCCGACAGCGATAGGTTATATCAACTTAGGTGACGGAGTCATACTCATTGCTTCGTATTTCATAGGTCCTGCGGCATTTTTCCCCGGTGCCATCGGCTCAGCGTTAAGTGATCTAATAGCAGGATATCCGATGTATATAGCGCCGTCGTTTCTTATCAAGGGTCTGATGGGCCTTGTTGCGGCACTGATAATGAACGGGTCTCACGGGAAGAAGGCTCTTGGATTTGTGATAAGACTTGCTGCATGTCTTGGTGCCGAACTGATAATGGTGGGCGGATATTTTGTTTTTGAAGCCCTGTATTATGATGTTGCCGCTGCAGCAGGAGCGGTCGTCTTTAATCTTATTCAGGCAGGAGCGGCCATCGTTATCGCAATACCGCTTACTTATGCCATAAATATCAGGCAGACAAGATAAAAAGCTTTTGTTATATTCGCTTTCCTGTTGATTTTTTCGTGATAACAGTCTATAGATATTATACGAAGACTGTTTTATACCGGAGGCTCTCATGAAGGGCAGCAATAAAACATTGCCCAGACTTCTCATCATAGAATTCCTGAAGAAGAATCCCGACAAGCGGTTTACCGCCCGGGATATTTATAATGGGATAAATATCAAGAAGGGCGAGGCGGTGAAGTCTACCGTATACCGCAATATCGATAAGCTCTGCAATGAAGGGCGCCTCGTAAAGTATAAAGAGCCTAATTCCAAAGCCATGAGCTACCAGTATTCTGAGGGGCACGGCTCTTGTAACGAGCATTCGCACGCACAATGCTCTGAATGCGGTAAGTTATTCCATATTGATAATGAAGTCTTTGCGGAAGCAACAGCAAAGATGCGCGACAGATACGGGATCAACATGGATTACCGCAAGACATTGATAATAGGTATCTGCAACGAATGCCAGGCAAAGAGAAACAGAATCAAGCATCCGTAAAGGATGCTTTTTTATCGGTTTTGATTTTTTTGTGTGAGAATGTAAGAAACTGATTATCTGAGTCGTTAATATAGTGAGATCTCAAATGCTGCATGGGGAGGTTCAGGGTTGAAAAATGAGGATGTTGTAAGGCTGTTCGATCTTTATTCGAATGATCTATACAAGTTTGCGGTATCGTATCTGGGTTCGAAGCATGACGCTGAAGATGTCGTTCAGGAAGTGTTCTCGAAGCTTTTGGATAAGCATATGTTTTTCGATAACAGGAACGAGAGAGCATATCTTATGACGATGACTGCAAACAAATGCAAGGATCACCTTAAATCCTCCTTCAGATCTGACGTCGATCTGGAATCCGAAGAATGGCACCTGCAGTACTATGAAGGCTTTACGGAAAGAAACAAAGCTGTCTTCGATGAACTTATGCGCCTGGAAGAACAGTTCAGGGTACCGATATATCTGCATTACTATGCCGGTTACTCGTATAAGGAGATCAGCGGGATATTAAAGATCTCTGAATCCGCAGTCGCGGTGCGGATCAACAGAGGCAAGGAGCGTTTGCGGATAAGGCTGGAGGAATAGAAAGATGAAAGATACATTCGACAAAGTAGTAATGGATGAGACAAGGCAGGAAGAGATCCGTGCCGCACTTATGGGGAAGAAGAGAGCCAAGAAAACATGGCTCGCTCCGCTTGTTGCGGTTGCGGCAGCAATAGCAGTCATAATGATCGTGCCGTACACAAGAGCGGTTGTTGTCAGAGCAGCAGGGGAGATATTAAGGAATATTACTGTTATTCATAACGGCAGAACCCTGAAGTACACCGAAGAGAGTGAGATCGTTGTCGACGGAGAAACGGTGCGTCATTTCACTTTGGATTACAACGTCGAATCCGGTTACAGTTATGCACAGGTTAAGGATAACCGCCTTTACTTTGTCCTCGATGACAAATGGACTGATATTACAGACGTTTGCGGTGAGGACAAGTATTTCCGCTATGAGGAGAAAGGCGATGACGGATCTAAGTTCATCCTTTATATCGGAGGCACGGTTTCTGATCACGGTGTTATGCAGGTCCTGCTCGATGCTGATGGCAATTGCGTTTCCGTCATAAGCAATAATGATGTACTTCCTAAGTGGGCAGAAAAAGCTCTCAAGGACGATAAGATAGAACCGAATTTCGTAATGACTGGAACAGGCGGCGACTTCTTGTGATCTATTGCTGACTTAAGGCTCCGGATGATCCGGAGCCTTTTTTATTTTTCACTGATTTGATTTATAATTAAGTGTAATCCTTTATGTAAAGGAGTTTGATTATGAATAACTATGATGTGATCATTATCGGCGCAGGCCCGGGCGGAATATTCTCTGCCTATGAACTCGTTATCTTAAGGCCTGATCTTAAAGTCGCTGTTTTCGAAGCAGGAAAACCTCTTGAAGAGCGCAAATGTCCCATTGACGGTGATAAAGTAAAGAGCTGCATCAATTGTCCTTCATGCGCAATCATGCGCGGATTCGGCGGTGCCGGCGCTTTCTCCGACGGCAAATACAATATCACAAATGATTTCGGCGGAACCTTGTACGAGCACATCGGCAAGGAAAAAGCTTTGGAACTGATGAAGTATGTCGACGTCATCAACCTTGCCAACGGCGGTGAGGGAACTAAGCTCTATACGACAGCAGGATCCTCCTTTAAGAAGATCTGCCTTGAGAATAAGCTTCACCTGCTTGATGCATCAGTAAGACATCTCGGAACGGATAAGAACTATCAGGTGCTGGGAAACATCTTCAATGTTCTTAAGGACAAGGTGGATTTCTTCTTCAATTCACCCGTAGGAGATCTTAAGGTCTTGGATGATGGCACATATGAAGTCGAATGCGGCGGCGAATCCTATACTTGCAGGAAGTGCATCGTTTCCGTCGGACGTTCCGGCAGCAAGTGGATCGAGAAGGTCTGCAGGGAACTCGAGATAGAGACTTATTCCAACAGAGTAGATATCGGCGTCAGAGTCGAACTTCCCGCGGTCGTATTCTCGGATCTTACATCCGAGCTCTATGAGAGTAAGATCGTATACCGCACGGAGAAATTCGAAGACAAGGTAAGAACGTTCTGCATGAATCCAAACGGTTATGTCGTTACGGAAAATACGAACGGCATCGTTACCGTAAACGGCCACAGCTTCGATAATCCGGAGCTCCAGTCTGAGAATACGAACTTCGCTTTGCTCGTGTCAAAGCATTTCTCTGAGCCTTTCAAGGATTCCAACGGATACGGCGAATCGATCGCAAGGCTCTCCAATATGCTCGGAGGCGGCGTCATCGTACAGCGCTTTGGCGACCTTACGAGAGGAAGAAGATCCAATACCTCAAGGATCGAAGAGTCGACGGTGAGGCCTACTCTTAAAGCAACACCGGGTGACCTGTCCCTCGTTCTTCCGAAGAGGATCCTTGACGGCATAATCGAGATGATCTACGCGCTCGACAAGATCGCTCCCGGTACCGCCAATGACGATACGCTTCTCTATGGTGTTGAAGTTAAGTTCTATAACATGGAAGTTGCGATCAATGACAGACTTGAGACGCGCTATCCCGGTCTGTTTGTGATAGGTGACGGCTCAGGCGTAACACATTCTCTGTCGCATGCATCGGCATCAGGTGTATTTGTCGCAAGAGAGATCGCTGAAGAGAAATGAGAATTTGAAGACGGAGTTTTCGCTTTTCAGTGCAAAGCAAAAAGGCTGCCTCATGTGCAATGAGACAGCCCTTTGTTGGAAAACTACGTTTGTATTACTTCTTTTCTTCGATCTTTGAATCAGCGTTCTTCTTTACGGAAGCGACACCCTTTAAGCAGCTGTCGACCTTTGAATAGCCTTCGCTGGTTGCAATGATCTGTCCGTTCTTAGCCTTTAAGCGGAAGCGGAATTCACCCTTCTTGTCTTTGTAAACTTCGAACTTAGGGTTTAACTCTGTCTTGAAGTCCTTTACTGTCTGGTTCTCGATGTTAGCAACAGGTGCATTTGCAGTAACAGATGCAATGCCGTTCTTAGCTGTTGCGATCGATTTGTAAAGCTGGCTGGAGGCGATAACTTCGCCGTTGCTGGCAACAAGATTGAACTTAAAACCATTCTTTGCTTCTGATAATACGTACTTTGCCATAAATAAACCTCCTGACATAAAGACTGTATAGTTATTAAAGTAATTTTATAATAGCAAAACAATCTGTTCAGGACAACACCGAAAAGCATTTATTTTAGGGCTTTTCTGGACTTTTTTACGAGCAGTATGATCACGATGACCATGCAGACAGAAGTGACAGCCGTCGTTGCAAGACCGCCTTCAGGTCCGAATGCGCCGCCGGTGATGAGAGAAGTGGCATCCTTGCTGTAAAGGATCTTAAATACAGTGTTCGAAGCTTCGTTGCCGGATACCTGAAGACCGTAGATATTACCCTGTGTAAGGTTCCATGCCGTATGCATGGCGGATGTCATCCAGATATCTCCGGTATAGAGATATACCAGTGCGAAGAGAACTGCGATCAGAACGAGGTTGACAGATGCCAGAGGAGTAAAGCCGGGGTTCAGCGAATGGAATGCGGAGAACAGGATGGATGATACGATGACTCCGACAGCAACCTTATATCTCTTGTTGAATGCAGGGATCATGTAGCCTCTGAACATCAATTCCTCAGATGCTCCCTGAGGGAACCACATGAAGAGATTGAAGATGAATGCTCCTATGCCGGAAGCGCTGAGATTAAAGCCGGAGAATGATATCTGGCCTGTGATCACCATTACAGCGATCGTTCCGGTCATCATAAGGAAGCCGAACAAGAAGCCGAGACCATAGTTTACGGCAATATGTTTTCCGCTCGTAAGAGGATAACCGCATGCGCCTACCTTATTCTTGAAGCCCTTGATCTTCCAGACTCTTCCTGCGTGGATAAAGTAAGTCAGTATGATAAAGATATATCCTATTGTCATCATTACCAGGAAGAGCGGATCCTTGAAGAAGATGCCGAAGATCTCAAATGTCTTGTTGAAGATATCTTCCACGCTTCCGACATTTGCGAGATCCTGAATGAATGATGAGTATTCGGGCTTCCTCATGTAGGAAACCACAACAGGTATCATTGCAAGGAACTGGTAGAACGATAATACAACGAGAGGATAGAAGAGCTCTGTTACGAAGTAGCTGAAATTATCAGAAGCCTTGTTGAAGACCTGCATAACGGATTTTTTGCCGCCTTCGCGGTAACGTCTGACTTCCTTTGCATCAACGGTGTCGATCGATACCGTATAACGCTCGCTGTGAAGGAGTCTTTCCGTAACGAACAGGATAATGACCGTAAGGAGCAGGGTAGCAAGAGAACTTACTATGAGTCCGGGGACGTTGGTATAGCCGGTAAGCACGTCACCGATGCCGTAGAACTGTCCGTGTACGGGCAGGAACAAGTAGAAATCCTCTCTCTCGGATACTGACTGGATACATGTGACGCAGACAGCAACGAGGATCAGGAAGATAGGCAGGAATGCGGTCTGAGCGGATACTACGGTATCGTTGATGACCGATATCATGATCGTTACTGAAGCAATGAAGACTGCAAGAACGATAAGATAGATATATAAAGCCAGGTAAGCGCCGATGTTGAACTGACCGACCAGCAGTCCGGAAATAGTGGCAACTATAAGTGCGGGAATAAGCGTCTTTATAACGACACCGCCGAGATATCCTAAGATGATGGCGTATCTTGGAAGCGGAGTGAGTAGTATTCCGGTAAATGTTCCGCGTTCCTTCTGTCCCGCAATGACATTTGTACCGATGCTCATCGATGAGTAGAGCAGGATGATGAACAGGAGGATCGGAACGAAGGTCCTGCTCATGGTGGTGACAAATGCCTTGATTCCGTATTCGCTCTCTGCGGTCGTAATAGGATCATTTATTATCTGTGAATCAGTTACGGACGTTATCTTAAGGCCGTAATCTGCACGGAGTTTACTCTGATATCCTTCCAGGTATTCTTCGATAAAGCCGTTCTTCATCTCGGAATACTCCATTGAATTCGTGCGGAAGTAAGTAAGCAGCTGAGGCTTGATATCAGCATTGCCGTCCTGTCTTGCCTTTATCTGCTCATCGAAGTCTTTGGGGAAGACGATAGTAAGATAAGCATCGTTATCCCTCATCCATTTGCCGAACGTAACAAAGTCATAGAGCGCGTCCGTATCTTTATAGATGAACTCAGTCCAGCCGTAACCGTCGTACCGGTATTCGAAGAACATCATGTTCCGCCAGTTATACATAAAGTTATAGCGGTCACCGTAGGCTTTGGATCTCTGATCGCGGTCTGACTGTGTCTGCTCGTTATATTCAATGAATGATTCGGGCGCATTTACTACAACGACGTTATAGACTTCGTCGCTGAACAGGTGATAGGGGAACCACCAGAAGATAAATGAAGTGGCGCAGCATGATATGGCAACTACAAAGAGCACCGAAATAAGGAAAGCGGCAGATGATGCTTCTGCGCCCATCTGTCCTCTCTTGCGGAAGAAACTTCCGATTATTGTTCTGATTCCCCGTCCTGCTTTCATAGTTGCCTTATTAATTATTCAACGTGATTCTCGACGTAGATCTTAAAGAATGCCTTCTCAAAAGTCTCTGCGTCAGCCTGCTTTATAAGTTCCTCAACAGTTCCCTGTGCGGCTATCTTTCCGTCCACCAGTATCGCTATCTCATCACAGAGTTCCTCTGCTACGGAGAAGATGTGAGTAGAGAGGATGATCGCATGTCCTTTTGCCTTAAGTTCTTTAAGATAATCCGTTACCTGTTTGGATGTAAGGATATCAAGTCCGTTCGTCGGCTCATCGAAAATGATGACCGGCGGATTATGGATAAGGCTTATGGCGATCGAGATCTTCTGCTTCATGCCGGTTGATAACTCATTGATCCTCTTATCTGCAAAAGGTGAGATGCCGAATCTTGCAAAGCTCTCATCCTTTCTGTCCTTGAGATCCTTCTCGGGAATATCGTAGAGCTTTGCGAAGAAATCAAATAAGTTGTTGGGAGTAGATGTAGGATCGAGCTTTATCTCGTTTGTAAGGAAACCGATCTTTCTGTGTATCTCAAGGAGATCCTTATCTGCAGAAAGGCCGTCAATAAGGATCTGTCCTGATGTCGGCTTCATCAGAGTCGCGATCATCTGCATCAGTGTGGTCTTGCCTGCGCCGTTAGGACCTAAGAGGCCGAATATCTGACCCTCGTGAACTTCAAAACTGACGCCCTTGATCGTCTCGTGTTCTTTTGTATAACTCTTGTGAACATCAACTAACTGGATCATTTGTTTTCCTCTTTCCTGAATGTGACGGATAAGACCCAAAGCGCGATTCCGAGATTCATCAGATAGATCAGCAATACGTGCCAGGCCTTGTTCTGTGCATTGAATGTCTCAGCGATTAAGGCAAGTGAGTTGTGGAGCGGAATGAAGTATTCCATGGTTACGGGCCTTGTGCCTCTGAACATCTGAATGAAAAAATCACCCAGGAAATAGATCAGCGGCAGCTGAAGATTTACGGTAATATCCTGCATTCTTCTCAATTGGAAAGTTGTGCTGATGCATATTGCTGTCATGAGAAGAACGGTTATCGGAATGGTTCCGAGAATGGTTAAGAGTTCAGACGGAGTAAGCAGCATTCCGAAGGGGAGAAGAGACATTGCATCGTTGCTCCTGTTGACCCATGAGGAGAAGAATAAGAGAAGCATCGTTATTACTGTCGAACATGAGACGATGACGTTTATTGCAAGTATCTTTCCCCAGTAGATCTTCCGTCTTGATACCGGAGTCATGATGAGCTTTGCCATAAAGCCTCTGTCACGCTCTGATGCGAACATATCACTTACAAGAGAATATACACAGTAATACATCATTATCATGAGCACACCGGGTACGACTCGTGAAGCCGCAGTGTTTGCCGTGGTCCTGTAACCCAGAAAATCAGTTACGGGATTAAAACTGTCAGTCTCAAAAAGCGAACTTCCTACAACGGAATAATCTCCGCCTAATTTATCGATGAGGCTCGCCTGATAATCATAGAGCACACCTTGCTTCAGCTGCTCTGCGCGTGCTTCCATCGTAAGTGAGTTCTCATCATAAGCAACATAGATGACAGCTCTGCTTTCGGCTTTGGTATTGTCAGCGGAAATCTCTTTATAGTAATTGCGTACCTCATCATCAAAATCCACGAGAGGATCACCTGAATAGAAATAGCAGACGAGCATACCTTTGCGAAGCTGCTTGTGATAAGAATCCTTATCGCGCATTATGTCGGCAAATTCCTTATAAGTCTTAAAATCATATACATAAACTCTTGCATCAACAGTCTCGTTAACATATGTCCTGAATGATTCGGGTGCACCGACAACGGTTACGGGCTTTTTGTTCAAAGAGCCTGTTGCCATGTAGTTTACGAGAAGCGGGAAAACATTGAGTGCTGCCATTAACAGTATTGCCGGAAGAAGAAACAACGCAACTGTTCTTCTCCAGCTCGAAAAGAGTTTTTTGATTTCCCAATTAAATACCGTGATGATCTTGTTCATAAACACATTGTATTTTAACTCAAAAAAATTTTCTATTAGATAAAATGAATTTTTGTATAAGAAACGATGAAGTCGAAAAACCGCAAACGCAATGTTTTATGTGTATAAACTGAACAAATAGAAAAATGGAATTCTGTTTATTCTTGCAAAAATTATAAAAAATGTTTGTTGACACAAAATATAAAGAAATGTAGATTTATTATATCCAAACAAGGAAAAGTTATATCCAAACAAGGAAAAATACGGAGGTTCTTTTAGTATGGATACAGAAAAGAAAGATGTTAAGGTTGAAGCTGCTGTAGCTGCACCCGCTGCTGCACCTGCTGTTAAGGCAGAAGCTAAGAAGGCTGCTGCAAAGAAGCCTGCTGCTAAGAAGGCTGCTGCTAAGAAGCCCGCTGCAAAGAAGGCTGCTGCTAAGAAGCCTGCTGCAAAGAAGGCTGCTGCTCCTAAGGCAGACGCTAAGAAGGCTGAGGCTAAGAAGGCTGCTCCTGCAAAGAAGGCTGCTGCTAAGAAGCCCGCTGCAAAGAAGGCTGCTGCTCCCGCAAAGAAGGCTGCTGCTAAGAAGGCTGCTGCTAAGCAGCCCGCTGCAAAGAAGGCTGCTAAGAAGGCTGCTGCTCCTAAGAAGGTTGACATCATCTTCCAGATCGATGGTCAGGAAATCTCTGCTGCTGCTATCGCAAAGAAGCTTCCTAAGGCAGGCAAGATCTATGTTGTTGCTGCTGAGAAGAAGGCTTACGATGTTGATGGTAAGGGTGTAGACCTCTTCTAATTTCGATTAGCAATTAGAATGAACCGGGGTTGTCTCTTTTCAGGGGCAACCCTTTTTTATGGTCTGTGATAAAATGATTGCCGTATTACACATTTGAGGAAATAAAATGCCGCTTCTGACACTTAACAACATCACGATGAATTATGGTCCCCGACGCATACTTGACGGGGTCTCTTTCCGCGTAAATAAGGGCGACCGCATAGCTTTTATCGGTGATAACGGAGCAGGCAAGTCGACGCTGTTTAAGATCATCAAAGGAACGCTTACTCCGGATGACGGAGAAGTCATTCTTCACGGTAATACCATTGCTGGTTATCTGTCCCAGAATATGGACGAACAGGACCTTTCAGGTGCTTCGTTAAAGCCTTCGAATCTTATCGATCTGGAATTAAAGATAGAGACTTTATCTTCGAAGATCACACATGCATCAGACAATGGTGAAGATACAACTTCGCTTGTTGAAGAACTGTCAAAGACACAAGGTCTTTATGAAGCAGCAGGCGGTTACGATTACGAATACAGACTTAAGGATGCGCTTGCGGGATTAGGTCTAAAAGATATCCATTCAAGAGATGATTTTACAGACCTCTCAGGCGGCGAGAAGATGAGGGTGTGCTTGGCGCGTCTTATCGTCGACAGGCCTGATATCCTTTTGCTCGACGAGCCTACAAACCATCTTGATATGGAGGCTGTTGAGTGGCTTGAGAATTTTCTCTCATCTTATGGAGGAGCTGTTTTCGTTATCACGCATGACAGACATTTCATAGATCAGGTTGCAAACAGAGTGATCGAATTAGACGGCGGTCACATTACCGAATACAAAGGCGGTTATACGGATTACAAGGAACAGAAGGAACACTTCATCAAGTCGCAGAGCCTTGTAACCAAAGCATTGGAAGAAGAACTCGCGCATCAGTTGGATGTTAAGCAGACGATGCTCTCGCACAGAAATATCAGCGGATACCATCAGAGAGAGAAGATGGTCGCAAAGCTTGAAGAACAGCTCGAAGCAGCAAGATCTAAGCTTCCTGCAGGATATGCGAAAATGAGTTTTACGGCGCAGCCACTGGAGAGAACGGGAAGATCTGACAGGATCATCCTGCAGGCAAAAGATCTCATGATGAAGTTCGAAGACAGCGATGTGAATCTCTTTGACGCATTGTCTTTTGAAGTGACTGCAGATGAGAAACTGTTCCTTGCCGGACCCAACGGATGCGGTAAGACAACACTTCTTAAGCTCTTGTCAGGGCATGCGGGAGAAAAGCTCAAAGGCTCTTCCGGCACTGTTCTGATCGGTTCAGCTCAGTCGATGGGATACATGGAACAGTTCGTTCCTTTCGACGATGAGGAAATGAACTGCTTCGATGAATTAGTATCAAGAAGTGACATCGGAACTACTGAAGCAAGAACGCTTCTTGCAAGATTCGGATTCAAGGGTGACGATGCATTCAAGAAGATATCGATGCTTTCGGGCGGTGAGAGATCAAGACTATATCTATGCTGTCTGTTAAGAGAGAATCCGGATATCTTATTCCTGGACGAACCTACGAATCACCTCGATATCAATTCCAGAGAGATCCTTGAGGATGCGATAAAGGAATACAGCGGTGCTGTCATCTGTGTAAGCCATGACCGTTTCTTCATCGACAAGTGCGCCGATAAAGTGCTTGGCTTCAAAGATCGAAAAGCAGAACTTTACGATTCATATTATTTCTACCGCAAAGCTGTTCAGGCGGCATCTTCAGAACCTGTGATCTCCGAAGAACCCAAAAAGGAAAATGAGAATACGGTAAGAAATGCAAACCGTGCGATCGGAAGGAAAGAATCCGCAAAGCGCCGTCAGCGCATATCTGACATAGAGAAAGAGACTTCAAGACTCGAAGCCGAACAAAAGGAACTTGAAGCAAAGTTCGGCGGTTCATGCAGCAGTGAAGACCTAAAGCGTTACGAAGATAACGCCAATAAACTCGCTGCTTTATACGATGAATATTTCGAGCTCAGCGACGAATAATTACCTCAATCATTCTTACGCGCGTTATTTTAAATAATCAAATAATGTTGTAAAATAAACATTATTGTTCCGGAGGTAATGCACGTATGCCAATGACCATGACGCAGAAGATCCTGGCTGATCACGCAGGCCTGGAAAGCGTCGCCCCCGGGGACCTGATTGAAGCCAAGCTTGATTATGTTCTGGGTAACGATGTAACTACGCCGCCGGCTATCAAGGTTTTCGAGAAGCTCGGCGTAAAAGAAGTCTTCGACAAGGACAGAGTCCTTCTGATCGGTGATCACTTCACTCCAAATAAAGATATCAAATCCGCTGAACTGAATAAGACCATGCGATGCTTTGCGCGCGAGCAGGAGATAACTCATTACTATGAGCTCGGCCGCAGGGAGATGGGCATTGAGCACGTTATCATTCCTGATAACGGCATAGTGCTGCCGGGTGATCTTGTCATCGGTGCGGATTCACATACGTGTACATATGGCGCTTTAGCTTCATTTGCAACAGGTGTAGGTTCTACCGATCTTGCATGTGCGATGGCAAGAGGCGTTACATGGTTTAAGGTTCCTGAAGCTATAAAGGTCAACCTCAAGGGAAGTTTTAAGAAGTTCGTAACAGGCAAGGATCTTATCTTAAACATCATCGGTAAGATCGGAGTCGACGGTGCGCTCTATAAGTCTTTGGAATTTGACGGAGAGGGCATCAAGGCGCTGTCGATGGACGGCAGGCTTACGGTCTGCAACATGGCGATCGAGTGCGGTGCTAAGAACGGCATCTTCCCGGTAGATAATTACACGCTGAAGTATATCTCCAGAACAAATCCCGACAGATTTATCAGGAGCGATTATAAGATCTATACCGCTGATGAAGATGCGGAATACAGTGATGTCCTTGATATCGATCTTGATGAGATAGACCTCACGGTTGCTTTGCCGCATCTGCCTTCAAATACAAGGAAAGCCTCTTACTGCAGTGATATGAAGATCGATCAGGTGGTGATCGGTTCCTGCACAAACGGCAGACTCGAAGACATAGGTGCTGCCGCTACGATATTACAGGGACTTAAAGTCCATAAGGATGTAAGATGCATCGTTATTCCGGGTTCGCAGAGAGTTTACAGACAGGCTTTGGACAACGGGTGGCTCCAGATCCTTGACGATGCCGGATGTGTCATTTCCACTCCTACATGCGGGCCTTGCTTAGGCGGTCATATGGGCGTTCTCGCAAAGGGTGAGAGGTGCGTTTCCACTACGAACAGGAACTTCGTCGGTCGTATGGGTGATGTTGAATCAGAAGTCATCTTAAGCGGTGTTCCCGTTGCATGCGCATCGGCTGTATTAGGCCGTGTCGGCACACCGGATGAGCTTTAATTCAGGGAGGTTGGTATGAAGGTCAGCGGTAAAGTTTTCAAATACGGCGACAACATAGATACTGATGTCATCATCCCTGCAAGACATCTGACTTCAGCAGATCCGGAACACCTTAAAGAACACTGCATGGAAGACATCGACAAGTCTTTCAAGGACAGGGTAAAGCCCGGAGACATCATGGTCGCAGGAAAGAATTTCGGTTGCGGTTCATCAAGGGAACACGCTCCCGTTGCGATCAAGGCGAGTGGAATCGCACTTGTTATAGCAAATGATTTCGCGAGGATCTTTTACAGGAATTCCATAAATGTCGGTCTTCCTATTCTTGAATGTCCTGAAGCGGCGGCAAAGATCAAAGACGGCGATGAGATAGAAGCTGACTTCGATACGGGAGTCATAACCGATAAGACTACAGGCGAGAGCTTTCAGGCGAAGGCTTTTCCTGAGTTTATAAAGAACATAATGGCCAGCGGCGGACTCGTAGGCTATACGGAGTCCGAGTTAAGAGTATAAGGGGAAATACTATGGCAAAGAAGTACAATATCGCGGTCATACCCGGCGACGGTATCGGTCCTGAGATCACTAAGGCGGCAATCGATGTCCTGGAGGCCGCAACCTCGAAAAGAGAGATCGAGATCTTTACCAAGGAGCTGAAGGCGGGCGGCGCAGCCGTTGACCTTTACGGAATACCGCTTCCGCAGGAGACCATAGAGTCCGCAAAAGACAGCGATGCAGTGCTCCTGGGTGCTGTCGGCGGTCCTAAGTGGGATAATGTCGATCCTGAGATAAGACCCGAAAAGGCGCTTCTCGGATTAAGATTCGGCTTAGGTCTTTATGCGAACATCAGACCTGTAACGATTTACGATGAACTTAAGGATGCATCACCTCTTAAGAATACCGGAAATATTGATTTTGTTATCGTAAGAGAACTTACCGGCGGTATCTATTTCGGCAAGACCGGATCATACCAGAGCGGCGACCGTCTTCCTGACGGAACCGTTAAAGGCAAGATCGCTTACGATACCGAGAGCTATTCCGAAGGCGAGATCACGAGGATACTTAAGATCGCTTTCGAGCTCGCTATGAAGAGAAAAAAGAAACTCACATTGGTCGATAAGGCAAATGTCCTTCTTACGAGCAGGATGTGGAGACGTCTTGCAAGCCAGATGAGCTTTGATTATCCGGAAGTTGAACTCGAATGCCTTTATGTCGATAATGCCGCAATGCAGCTTATCAGCAGGCCTTCGAGCTTTGATGTCATAGTAACGAGCAACCTCTTCGGAGACATCTTATCGGATGAAGCAGGACAGATCGCAGGATCGATCGGCATGCTTCCTTCTGCATCTTTGGGTGCTCCCGGAACGCCCGGACTTTTCGAACCCATCCACGGTTCAGCACCTGACCTTGCAGGCCAGAACAAGTCCAATCCGATGGCATGCATCCTGTCCGCAGCGATGATGATGCGCATGGCATTCGGTGAAGAAGAAGTTGCCGCAGATATCGAGAATGCTGTTAAGAAGACTCTCGAAAAGGGTCTTCGTACAAGCGATATAACCTTCGTAGGAGAAGGTAACAATACAACACTTGTCGGAACGAAGGAGATAACGGAAGAAGTTATCGCCAATCTCTGATAAGGATATGGAAAAGAGGATTTAAGCAATGGCAAAAAAGCTTGTCGCGGTGATCGATATCGGATCGCTCACGGCCAGACTTAAGATCTTTGAGATAGGTTCAAAGGGCAAACCGAAGGAGATAGAAGCAGTAAGAAAGTTTACGGGACTCGGAACCAAATCCTACAGTTCCGGAGTAATTGCCGCTTCGCAGGTCGAAGAACTCTGCAAGTGTCTTAAGATGTTCGACGAGAAGTGCAGGGAATACGGCGTTGCACGTGTTTTCTGCGTAGCTACATCAGCATTCAGAGATGCTTCAAATGCCGAAGTCGTAATAGAGAAAGTAAGGACCAGAACGGGATTCAAGATCAAAGTCCTTGATAACTCAATGGAGCGTTACTATCA
>Ga0247608_10001780_pt1 | contig 28637 bp, 31 predicted proteins | sample 176DNAGHGlowgp2_FD_193490 | JGI IMG/M metagenome (GOLD analysis project Ga0247608, IMG submission 193490) | Sheep rumen microbial communities from Palmerston North, Manawatu-Wanganui, New Zealand - 1766 DNA GHGlow gp2 | ecosystem: Host-associated > Mammals > Digestive system > Stomach > Rumen ... | reverse complement strand
TGTCAAACGATTATGCGTTCTTGACAAAGTCAACGGTCAACACGAAAGATACGATTGTATGGGAAGACGGAAATGAATATCCGCTCGTAAAATTAGAGATTTCCAGCACCTCACACCCCTTCTTCACCGGTAAGATGAAGTTGGTTGACACCGCTGGCCGTGTGGATAAATTCCGCAACAAATATGCCCGCCATTTTGATGCTGGCAAGACGAAATAATCCATATATTCCCGTCCCACAATCCATCTTATTGAATCAGAGGTGATTAAACCCTGATTGCTATTTTATACCACCCCAAAAGGGTGGTTTTTTTGTGTTCAATTTTGTAGTATATTTACAAAGAACAATGTTTTGACGTGTCTGATATAGCTGTCAAAAACTGCCGCAAAACTACAAAATATTCCAACACACACAACACAAAAAAATTCATATTTGTTGCGGAATTTATACACACGGCCACCGCTGCGAGTTCTTTTGCAAAAACCACGCCAAACCAGTGGAATAACAAAAGAATAAAACAGAATAAAAATGGCACGCCCGTACACAGCAGAAGAGCGAAAACAGATTAAAGAAGAATATTTGAAGGCATACGATGAAAGTATGGGTCTTCAATACGCATCTTGCAGAAGGGTTGGAGTAACCGTTGACACGATAAACGCTTGGAAGAAGAAGGACAAAAAATTTGCCGAGGCTATTGCCGAAATTGACAACCACAGGGATGAACTTGTCGTGGGTGAGCTAATGCACGCAATACAGAACCACAACCTGTCAGCCATCATTTTTTATTGCAAGACGAGACTTGGGTTTGTACCGTCACAAAAAGTTGAGGTTGAGACAAGGGGTGATATTGATGTGACAGAGGCAATAAAAGAATTACGCAAAGAAATGTTCACCGATGTCAAAGAATAGTCTTGGTATTGGGAGAACATATCTTGAGTTTTTTGTAAAGAACATTGAAAACAGATATGTCATTTGTGTGGGAGGCCGTAGAAGCGGTAAAAGCTGGGCGGTTGCCCGTTGGCTTCAATTCCTGTTAAGCGGAAAACCCAAAAAGCTGTTAGTGATAAACGCCAACTTCCCAGCGCAACAATTGAGTATGGATGATTGGACAAGGGCTACAGGGTTGACAGTTCAGGGCAGCATAATATACGGCTATTCGTCAAAGATGCCAAACGGAAGCATAATACAGTTCAAAAGTTTTGATATTCCACAGAAGGCACAGGGAACAGGGGCGGATTACATTTGGTTTGAAGAGTTTTTGAACATTCCCGAAGAGGTGATAAGGGTGGCTTCTATGAGTTGCACGGGTCAGATGTATTTCAGCGCAAACCCGACAAAAAAGACAAAACTGTTGGATGACTACACGAACAAAGACGGCTCAAACTATTTGAAAACAACTTACCGTGACAATCCATACCTAACACCTATGCAAATCAAGGAGTTCGAGGACATTAAAGAGAGAGGACAGGCCCCGAACGCAACAATGTACGATATATTCTTGATGAAGACATATTGTGACGGTGAATTTGGAGACCTTGTTGGCAGATGCTTTGAAAAGTTGGAATATTGCACCTACAGCGATTATTTGAACATACCGACACAGGAACAAATATTTATGGATTTGGCCTTCGGGGGTGCTGACAAAACAGCGGTGTGCGGATTCAAGATGTACAACAAGAAGTTATACATTCATACATATCAATACAAACAAGGCACGATAAACGCAAAGGATTTGGCGTGGGATTTGGTGGATTGCGGATTCAACTGTTACACACCCATATTTGCCGACTATGGCGGTGTTGGCCGTCAGATTCTTGACTGTCTAATCACCGCCCAACAAAATGACGAGGTATGGACAGAGTCAGAACTGAAAATGGGATTCTCAATATCAAACGTCATAAAAGGCCGAATAATGGAATCCATAATGTCACTGATGGCGTTGGATGCGATTGTGATAGACGATTCCAACTACAACACAAGGGAAGAATTTGAGAATGCCACATTGGATGAGCAACAGCGTTTGAAGGGTGAGAACGACCACACAATCGCGTGTGCGCGGTATGCTATTAACTACTTCCACGCGGTAGGGAATTGAAATTAAAATTAAATAATAAAACATACATACTATTTTACACTTATGTTCATAGACACAACATATTTATTAACATTCGGGCTTCCAATCAGCGAAGAGATAGAATACAACAAAATTGAACGCGCCATATCAACGGCTGAGAACATTGTTATAAAACCCCGTTTGGGTGACTTGTATGCTGAAATTGTTGAGAACCCGCTTGATTACGACATTGCCATCAACGGCGGTGTGATGGTTGATGAAGCTACGGAAAAACACATCTATGTAGCTGGCCTGAAATCAGCTGAAGCCCATATCGCTTTCGGAATCCTGTTGGGTGACGTTATCAACGCAACGGCATTCGGGTCTGTTTTGAAAACCGATGACTATTCCACACACGCTGACGAAGACAAATTAAGACGCGTGGCGATGATGAATACGGAAATCGGTATGCAGTACCTCAAGGAAATCACAGACTATTACAAAATAAAAACATCCTGCAAGATATTACCTAACGTATGGGAAGAACATATCTGACAAAAGAACTCACACCATTCTGCGACAAACGATTAGGGAGAATATTTGAAAAAATAAAATGGTGGATGTACTTGTGCTACAGTCTGCCAATTAAAATTTGAATTAGGACAATGGGCGAAACAATAAGGGATATTTGGTTCAAAGGCACCTACCACAATGTGGCGTTTTGGGTCTGTCTGGCCGTATCGCTGTTTCTCATCATTACCGCGTTCTTCATTCCCCCGAAGGCGGTGGTTGACAGCTCAGTGATAGCCTGTGTGGGCGAGTTGTTTGGTTTTGCTGCATTGGGGGTCTTCATACGGGCCTTGGATAAAGGCGTTGACGCAAAGATAACGAAGGGAGACACTGAGATAAAAATACAGAATCCAGACAATAACAACACAAACACAATAGATGATGAACAGTAATATTAGCAAAGCAGCCGTATGGATAGCACGCGGCGTGATGATTTCCGCCTTGATTGCCTTCATAATGCTGGCCGTTGCAGTCGGTAAACAGAACAAAAAAATCAAGGAATACAGGCAGATTATAAGCGAACAAGCCGAAACAATCACAGACCAAACAAACACAATAAACCGCCTGTGGGGTGAAGAGTGTGTGACCGTCAATGTAACTTGCAACATAACACAGAAGGGACTTGTGACTATCAACCAAGCCAATCAAATTTCAAAAAGTGTCGCAACCTACACACGCGGCCAGATGCTTATGGCCATTGATTCACTTCGTAAGTCGGACACACTGAATAAGAGCAAGTAACACAATATATATGGCATTTTGGAACAGGAAACAGAATAACAGCAATGAATTTAGTTTGAACAACAGCATATCGGTCAACACACTCAACGACAATGTGAGACCGTATATATTTGACTGGTTCAAGTCACGCAGAGGCAAATGGAACTTCGCACGCTTCTTCATCAATTTGGTGATGAACAAAATATATCAGGGGATGCAGAACGTGACGTGGGAATCCACCGAAATCAACTATCTGGCCAACGACATTGCAAACTTCATTGACCGCAATGCGAATTTGCTTGTGAACTCCTATTGGTTCAACGGCTTTATGTGCATAATGGTGGACAAAGACAACACAATCAGACTGCCGCGCCAGAACGAACTTAGATTTGACACTGAAGGCCGCATTGTCAACAGGGAAGCGATTGTCATTTACAGTGACTACTATTCCATCAACAGACAAACACACATAACGTTAGTTAAACCAATTCTGCACACAATAGACACACACGCAAACAACTCGCTTTTTGCATCCGACAATCTTGGCGCGCTGGGAATTATATCGGGAACAAACGTCCCTATTTCACCAGCAGCCAAAAAAGAATTACAGGAGCATCTCAGGAAAGACTACGGTGTTGGTGATGACCAGTTCAATTTCATCCTGTCTAACGGCGAACTCAAATACCAATCAATTGACTTGAAATTGGATGAACTTGATTTCAGCGGGAACATCAGGACAAATCTTGAATACATCTGTCACTTCTTCAACGTGCCGACTGATTTTGTATTCGGAAATTCAACCTATGCCAACCAAGAGCAGGCTATTTTGGTATTCTATCAGAACGCTATTATGCCGCTGGCTGAAATTCTGTTGAAATTAGCCCGCACCGTATTTATTTATATGGACAATGACCTGAAACCATCAACCGTTTTGACATACAAAATAACCAACGTGCCGCAACTCAACAGCTCATTGTCAAAGGAATCCGAAGAGAAAATAAAGTATCTGGAACTCTTGCAAAAGCTACAGGACACAGGAATTGTTGACACTGAAACAGAGGTGCGCAAAGTCTATGAGCAGGCCAAACGAATGTTGACAGATGTATAAAGAATAAAACATCAAAAGTATTTTGCACTATGGATAACAAAATAAGACTATATAACGACATTGACCTGTTATCATTCAACAGTGAGGATGACAGGCTTAATATTGAAGGCTATGCGTGTCATTACGGCGTGCCTAACCTCAACAACGAAATTGTATTCAAAGAGAGCTACAACACTTTTTTTGACGCATACAACCAAAAGAAGGTTGTGCCTATACTTAACTTTGACCACGACAACAACAGACAGATTGGAAGTATTGACGATATTTCAAGTGACAGCACTGGATTGTATGTGAAAGCCCACATCAACAAGAATATACCGTGGTGCCGCGACTGGCTCATTCCGAACATAGAGATGGGTGACATCAAATCCTATTCAACCGAAATGATAGTGATAGGAGGCTATGACGGTATAAAAAGGAACGATGACGGGACTTATGTTGTTCTTAACGGCCTTCTGACAGCCGTGGCGGTAGTCCAACACCCAGCTGACTACAGGAGCGAGTTCACGGTGAAGAATTTCCTTGAATCACTTCCAAAGATTGACAACACACCGAAATCAAAGTGGTTCTTGTTCTGATTAAAAGAACTCTCCACGCTTTGCATACAAACAAGCGAGGACTAATAATAACCAAATACATAACAGAATAATGGATAAAAACATCTTCAAAGAGTTCATTACGAACGAAATAGCCAACAAGCAGACTTTGTTACTATCCAACAGCATCAACGATGAAGACAAAGCAGCCATCCAAACACAGATTGACGGTTTGAACGCTATTGTTGAAAAGATTGACGCACTTGAAGAGGACGAGACAACAAACGAGCTTATTGACGAACTCAAACAGACAGTGACCGAATTAGGTGAGAAACTTACGGCACTTAACGAAAAAATCAACTTGAAAAATAACGAAACAGAAAAAGAGGAAACAGAAATGAATACCAATTACCTTGAAACCAAAAACGCCTTGCACGATTTCGCGCAGGCCATCAGGAACTCAAAATCAGCAGAGGAATTCAAATCAAACTGGAACGAGTACCTTGTAAAGAACGACATTGACACCGATTCATCCATTTCAATCGCTTCTGGCAGCGAACAGGGTTATCTCCCTACCGCCATCAAAGGTATGATTAACGATTTATGGGAGAAGGGTGCAGGCTGGTTGGCCGACCTCAACTACACTGGAGCAAAGGCCTTCTATGTCAGACACAATGCAAGCGACAAAGACGCTGAGACTTCACGCGCTAAAGGTTGGAAGAAGAATGGTGTGAAATCCCAACAGGAGATTGAACTTTCAGCAAAATTACTTTCTGGACAGTTTATTTACAAGATTGTCAGCCTTGACAACCAAACCATTTTTGACAATGACGAATCTCTTATCACCTATGTACTTTCAGAACTTTCAAATCAACTTTTAGCTGAAATCAGACGCTGCATCCTTGTCGGTGACGGCAGACAAGCAAATGACCCCAACAAGATTGATTCTTTTGAGGCTATCGCAAAAACGACAACTGACGCTTACACAACTGTGACTACAGCTTCAAACACATTCCTTGTTGACGACCTTAAAATTATGGTTGACACCATCAACAACCCTGACGAGAAACCTATTTACCTTTGGATGTCAACTGAAGATTTGCGCACCGTCAGCCGTGTTCAGGCCAGCGATACCGCCACCCCTGTATATATGTCAACAGAGGATGTTGCTTCACAACTTGGAGTTGCAAAAATCTTCAAAACCGATTTGCTTGGTTCCGATTACAAAGCCGTGGCTATGCTGCCAGACGAATATCTGATGGTTGGCGCCCCTGATTTGTTAAACGGTTTAGTTTACAAGGCTCACGACATCTGGACAAACAGAGACGTTTACAGAAACGAAACTGTTGCTGGTGGTGGTCTTAACGCTATGAAATCATCTGCTGTATTACTTCCCGCTGAATAACCATAAAACACAATACGTATTTTGCAGTTTGGCGGGTGAAGACAAGTAACCCGCCATTGCACCAAACAAAACAAAAATAACATAAACAAAACAACATATAACAATGGCATCAATTTGTACTTACTTGATAAACCAATGTGTTGCGGCTGACTGCGAGAATCCGTTATATGCGGGTGTAGATAATGAAGCTCTTATCGGCAACTTTGAAGACATTGCAACTGTCACACGCAGCCAGACAAACGGAAGCATTGTGAACGGCATAACTATGAAAACGAACGCTTGTATGTACACCGTACAACAGCTTGGAAATCAACCCTTTGCCGATTCCAACACGACTATGGTAGAAGGTACTTATGGAAACAGGGTACAACACGAAATTCACCTCGCAATCGTTGACAACGGACCTGAAATCACTGAAAATGTGATAGATAAACTCCTGAATGGTAAATTTTTCGTAATACTCACTAATGATTACAGACACGACAACGGTGACAACAAATACCAAATCTATGGATTGAACAAGGGTCTGAAATGCACCGCAATGGAACGCCAGTTCTACGGCGACAACGAAAGTGCATACATAATTACTTTGACCGAAACGGGTGCAAGCAAAACAGGACAATTCCTGTTCTCCACTGACGAAACCACAACTGACGGTCTTTATGACGCTCTCAAATGCACTTGCGAATAACACTTGGAAACATATTCACACAGCCGCCTCTTTTCGGGGGCGGTTTTTTTTGTGGAGTTCTTTTTGGATTGTGACCGCAAACAAGTGATAAAAGCATTTGAATATGACTGAAGAAACAAAACAAAGGATAACGGCCATAACCGATTCCAACAAACAGATAAAGGAAATATACGCACTGTTGGATGAACTGGGAATAAAGTACACAAAAACCAGTTGCAAGAAGTGCAGGCGCGATTTGCTGAACATATTGCGCGAAGAGGCTGGTATGATAGAATCAGCCGCCGATGAAAGCGATTTCAATTCAAATTTGAATTATGAATACATATACACCCCAAACAGGCCTTGCATCTGGAACGGGCAAATAATCAACCAAGACACTCCAGTTGAGGTCATACGCGAGTTTGTGAAGAAATTCCCTAACGGATATTACATAATCAACAATAAAACAGAATAAAAGAGAATAAAATGAAACAAAACGACATCAAAATCCAACCCGTCAGAAACAGGGTTGCGGAAATATACACAAAGGTCACAGGCAGCAATATCATTGGCGAACTGATGATGGCAGCTGGCAACGGAACAAGAGAGACATATAAGTTTCTCAAAGCTGGTTTTGAATGTGATGGCATACATAAATTTGTAGCTGTTGCAATGTTATGTAAAACAGCTGAAGACGCTTCAGACTATACGGTGACAGTCAAATATGGTGATGGTGTGCAGACACTTCCATTTGTTAATGAAAGTGTTATGGCTGTTGATGCTGAATTAGCTGAACAAATGTCAGAGTTAACTGGTGAAGACTACAGTGCTTATATTGGATGGTATTTTGTTAATTACATAGACCGATATGAATTCACTGATGGTGAGACCTACACTTTTTATGTTGACGGGGTTGAGGTTGCAACCGAAACGGGGATAAGTTGTGAAGAAAAATCTGACAGTGAATAATACCATCAATGTTTTGCACTTATGATTATAGTTGACAAAATAATGGATATACTTCAAAGTATGGTTGATGACAACAATTGTCCGCTGATGTCATACCAATATAATAGGTTAAGCAAGGCCAATGTCAGACTTGACAACAAAAACCCGTCTCCAACAGCCGTATTCATTCAAATGAGTGATTTTAAGATTGATATGAACAGACTGAACAAACGTGAGATTTGCCATATCTTTGTATCATTTTTGGATAAGGAGAATAAAATAGATTCTGACGGGATTGAGCAGGATGTCATAATAACAAATATGGCTGATTTGGCGACAGATTTTATTGTGCGTATAAAGGCTGACAGGTCAATGCGTATCACAAATGACATTATCAATTTCAAGTCTGTTTTTTATCAATCGGATTCCAACCGTACAGGGGTTACAGTTGAATTTGATGTGGAAGAGACGCAAGGTACCTGTTTATGACGCATAACGCCAAATGTAGCCGTATGCTGTTTGACATTTATAGATGACCAAGTTTTAATATACTACAAAAACAAATAAATATGGAAATAACCAACGAAACAAAAGTTTGCGAGGCAATGCCGTTTTTGAAGCCCGAACACGTTGAGGAGCTGATGAAATCCGACAAAGTGAACCCGATACCATACAAGAAATCAATATTTGAAATGACGGTCGGGGAGTTCATTATGTGCCTTGACGAAAAGTACACGGCCAAATTCTTTGAAGACCCTGACGAATATTTAGTTGTGGCTATGGGGAGGCTTAAACATTTCAGAAACGAGATGGACAATGTCGGCAAAATCCTGAAAATGAACGAAATCAAACTGTCTGCTGAAGAAAAGGCGGCACAGAGGGGTATCATATTCCCGTCATTCGGCGAATCTATGTTGTGCGAGTGCGTTGATTATTTCAATTTACATTCACTTGACGAGGCTGAGAACATACCATTCTCCAATTACCTGATAATGAAACGCAAGAAGTCGGCTGAATCCCTGTACGAGAGAAGACTCAATGAAATCATATCAAAAAAGAACAAAAAGAAATGAGCGCATACACGGAAGAACTTGACAGCGTTTTGTCGGATTGGGGAAACAGGGTTGCGGACCGAATAAAATCAAATCTGGACACCACAGGTACAACGGCCAGCGGACGCACAAAAGACAGTATTGAGGTCGTTGCCGATATGGGTGAACTTACCATATACGGCAGACGCTTTTTTGAGGGTGTTGAAACAGGACGGCCAGCGGGCAAAATCCCGTACAGATTCCAAGACATTATAAGACAGTGGATGGATGACAAAAATATTGCTGACCAATTCGGACAGAAGGAATGGCAGAAACGAAACGCGGCCTATCTGATAGCCCAAAAGATTAAAGATTCGGGAACTAAATTGTATCGTGACGGCGGTCGTGATGACATATACAGCAATGTTATAACTGAAATGTTGCCAGAACTTGAAGAGAAACTGACAATTGCCGTAAAGGAATCAATATTGCGCGATTTGTAAAAGAACTTTTCATCTGAAACATATAAACATACGGGAGGCATTTGTACAAAATAGTCCCCGTATTTTTTATAATAACACAATAACAACATACAATCAATGGCAGACACCAAAGATGTCATATTGAACATTAAGACAAATTTTGCTGAAAATATAGACCAACTGGCCAAATTACAGAAGGAACTTGATGACCTAAAGGTTGCGGAGTTGCAGCTTAACGCGGCTGTGAAGAGTGGTACAAAAACAAGAGAAGAAGCCGACAAAGAACTTGAAGCGTTGGCCGCACAGGTGCGCAACGTAAAGAACGAGCAAAGGGAATACCGCCGCGAGATAGACAACGAAATCAAGAAACATCAGGAGGCCGAAGGCAGCATAAAACAGATGCGTCTGGAGTTGGCAGCAATGCGCAAGGAATATGAGGAAATGTCAAAGGCTGAGCGCAACAGTGCAAGCGGTGACGAACTATTGACAAAAATCCAATCAACGACCGATGAATTGAAAAAACTTGAGGCCGCACAAGGTGACTACAGAAGGGAAGTCGGACATTACCAAAACGCAATCAAAAATCTGTCGCCAGTATTGTCAGAATCGTTGGGCAAATTCGCTGAATTGTCAAAGGGTACGATGAATGTCGGTGTTGCCTTCAAAAACGGCATAACACAAGTCAAGGCATTCGGGACACAATTGCTGAAACTGTTGGCCAATCCTATTGTTGCAATTATCGCAGCCATTGCCGCTGTTGTGATGAAGTTGGTTGATTCGTTCAAAAAGAACGATGCGGCAATGACCGAACTTAATGCCGCTTTTGCCGCTTTCAAACCTGTTCTTGACATCATTGAAAAGGGATTCCAGAAACTTGTCGGAGTTGTGACAAAGGTTGTGTCTGCCATCGGGAAGGTTGTCAATGGCGTTATGTCGGTGATTCCAGGTATGAAGGAATACGCAGATGCGGAAGAGGATATTGTCAGGAAAACAGACGCTCTTGAGGACGCTGAACGCCAGTACAGCGAGAACCACGAACAGAGGGAGGCCGAAATCGCCGAATTGCGCGAAAAAGCCGCCGACAGCGAGAATTACACATACAAACAGAGGAAGGAATTTCTTGATAAAGCTGGTAAACTTGAGCAAGATGATTTGAAGGAACGCAAGGTTATTGCCGCAGAGAAAGTAAGGATTGCTGAAAAGCAGGCACTTTTGGAAATAGGTGAAACCGAAATGACAGCGGAAGCGTGGGAGAAGCTTACAGACGAGCAGAAAGACCACATTACCGAATTGCGCAACGAGCTTGCGAGAGCAGACAAGGACTATTCAACAGCAGCCCGAAAACTGAAAAAGGAAAAGAACAGTCTTGACAATCAGGATGAAAGCGAAAGAAAACAAAGGGCAAAGGCGGCAGCTGAGGCAGCTAAAGAGAGGGTTGAAAAAGAAAAAGAGGCGTTGAGAAACCTTGAGGATGTTTACATCAAATCAATAGGCGATATGTATGAACGCGAGTACGCTTTGGTAAAAGCTCAGGGAATAAGGGAAATAGAGGCTCTAAAAGAACGTCTTGCAACAGAGAAGAATCTGACCGAAAGAGCCAGAAAAGCTATGATGGCTCAATCAATACTGATGGAAGCCGACCTTTATCTTAAATTGTCAAAAATGAGAGAAGGTTATCTTGATTATGTCACAAAAAAAGCATACGAGTTAATCAAAATGCAACAAGAATGGTTGTTGAAAGCCACCGACAACAAAGACGTGATACTTGAAGCAAAATTGATGATAAACACCGTTGACACAGCATCATTGACAACGCAGATAGATGAACAAATCAAAGAACTTCAAACAAACTACCAAGACATTGCGAGCAATTTGGCATTGTTTGAAAAGGGTGCAATGCCAGAAGAGATGATACTGATGAAATACAAATCAGCTTTTGAAATGCTTGGTATTGATTTTGGCAACACTCTTGAAAATATGCGTGCATACGTCAGTTTTCACAAGGAAAAAATGGAAAGCGATGTAAATGATTATGAAAAGATAAAAAATTCAATTATTGAAGCTGGTGAAAAAGAGAATGAGCGCATAATCACAGAACACACCAAAAACATTCACGATGAGGAGAAAAACCGTATTGATTTGAGCCGCAAACACGCTGAAATTATGCGTGCGATTGAGCTTGAATCAAATTATGACGCATACGGACAAAACGAGGTTGAAAAGACCAGAATACTGTTAGAACAGGCGAAGGAACGCCAGAGGATAGCCAGCGAGGAATACGCATACATATCAGCCGAACGAAAGAAATACACCGACCAAGAGTTAATAGCCATATACGGTTCATTGGAGGCATACAACAACGCAGTACTTGAAGCCAATCTAAAAGTGATTGAATCAGAGAACGATGTGAAAAACGCTATGCGTGATGTTGCAAACGCTTCTGCACAACAAAAAATCACAATGATTGAAAACGCAACGGCGATAATGGGCTCCGTCAATAACATTCTTGGAAGTATGCAGGGCTTGTTTGAAACAATGGCTGAAAGCAACGAGTCTTATGCCGATTTTGCCACAGCTATGGCATTGATGCAGATACTTGTTTCAACTGCTATATCAATAGCAAACGCCATTGAAGGTGCAACGGCCGCTGGTGCCGCCACAGGTGCCGCAGCTCCGTTCACCACACCTGTGTTCATAACTGAAATGATTTCAATTGTTACAGGGGCTATCGCGTCAGCAACAACCACATTGATGAAGGCTCAGCAACAGAAGAAATCAGCACCAAAATTCGCGGACGGTGGTTTAATCGGTGGCCATTATGCTTCATCCGAATCAGAGGGCAGGCGTGACGATGTGGCCATCCAAGCCTCAAGGGGTGAATACATAATAAACGCAAATGCCGTGAAACGTTACGGTGTTGGATTCCTTGACTCAATCAACGGCAATGCTGCAAACATAAGCGTGACAAAATTTGCCAACGGTGGATATGTGAGTGACGCAACTGTTATGGCTGGTAACTACCAGTTCCAGATGGAAATCACAAGACAGATAATGGCGGATGCAATGAGCGAAATACAACCGATTGTGAGCGTCAGGGAAATCACAAAGGCACAGAACCGCGTGACGTTGGCTGAAAGAATATCAAAAAAATAATTAAAATTCAATTCATATAAATGAGACACCAGACAATAATGGGCAGGGTTGACTTGATGTACCCCGAAGAAATTTGCTTCATACACGACCGTAACGTGATTACACTGAAATACATAGCGGCTGGAGACAACACCGTTGGAGGAGTGTTCACCCTTACAAACCAACAGGGCGAGACCGCAACTCTCTTGTACAACAGCGAACAGAAGTATTTGACTTTCAATCTGTTGTCAACTTTGAAAAAAATGATGAACAACGACTACTACAATGTGGTGACTGTGAGCGGTTCAGTCATTTGCGGCGAGACAAGCGAGGACATTACACCGTTCAACATAAAATGTGTTGACGGTCGTACACTTCACTCAAGAGGGCATAATACCGAGCGTATTATATACTATTACGACAATTCGGATTTGACAGGACTTGAATTCCTGATGCTTGATGGCGGTACCATCAATTTCACACAGGTTCAGAGCGGCGTGGTCAAACAGAATCTTTCAAACTACACAGGCGATTTCACAGTGAACATCGTTGACGGCAATGCTAACAGGGTTGTCACAGTCAAAAAAGCGGTCATCGGAGGCGATAACGGATATTCAACAGGATGCGGAGAGAACGGTGACGAAGACGGTGGAGTTGACAATAGTTTCGGAATATTGAAATTGAGATACCGCAACACAGACGGATGCCAGAGATTTATTCAAGGCAAGATAACAGGCCGCAAAAGGACTGTAGGCCAACAAGACTGGAGGGCTGACGAACTTGTAAGACACACACCGAACGCAATGATTACAGCAACCACAGACGAAATTACTGTGGGATTCCCCGATATAGCGAGAGAGAGTTACGCGGAAGACATAATGTATTCGCCAATCATAGAATACCAACGTGAAGACGGTGAATGGGAACCCTGCATAATAGGCGGCAAATCATTGACACTCAAGGAATGGGACACAAATGAATTTGAAATAACTTTCATAACACTGTCATAATGGAATTGTACATAAACGGGAAACAGGTGCATATATGCAACGGCGATGTTGTTTTGAACTGGACAAACATACGTTGGAGTGATGACGCTGTGGGAGACCAGTGGTCAACTGAAATTGAACTTCCGAATGATGAATGGAATATCAACCTTCTTGACGCTTACGGCCTTCTTGACCGTGGAGCAATATTCAACAAGAGGGTGAAATGTCAGGTGCTTGTTGACGATATTGCCAAAGATGGTTATTTGCAGGTTCTTGAAATAACCGAAAACACAATCAAGGCGCGTGTGTTTGTCATTGTCATCCCTTACGAGGTTCTTGACAAAAAAGTGTGTGACTATTATCCGCACGATGATGTTGTGTTCAGGTGGGACAGGTTCAGTCCGATTGTCACGAATATCGCTGGCGTTGACGAGGGTATAATTCCGTACGAATACACTTCAACTGATTTTTATTCAAACATACTGGCGCAATGGCACGCATCTGTAAATGTGCAGAAGGTATTATCAAATATAATGGATGCCGAGGACATAACATTACCAGCCGTGTATAATACCCTGTACCAATTGTCATCAAGGAAAAAAGTGTGCCCTTCAAATCCGTATCAGGTATTGTCAGGTATGTACACACATTCATCCCAAGTTGACAACAAAAGTCTTGAAATGGCAGGAGGACAGCATATATCCAACGATTTTTGCTCAAGCTGGACTTATTCCGATTTCAAATGGAACTCTAATTACACCGACTGGGATATGCAGATGACAGCCTTGAGATGGATGGAGAAGGCTGATAAGATGGACAAACTTACATTCAACCGCCACGTTAACGCTCATATAAAGATATACGCAACCACTAATTCTGCGGCACAGTCAATTTATGAAGATGCCACAATACAACCTTGCAAAAACGGAAGCGGATTGAGAAACGCGGCGATTATACCGTCTTTTCATAGTGGTGGTGACTGGAATGAAAGCGATGTCCTCCTTTTTGATTTTGATACGGAGTTTGAAAAAGACGATTACTTTGAATTGAAGTTCTGGGACTACTCCCTGTTTGAGACAAAAACAATTTATTCTGTTGTTATCGAATATAGCAACTACGAGTGGAGCGAAGACGATTACGACACCGACCTTGTATATATACCTGCACCGTTCTGTATATGGAAGATGTGGACAAGCGGTGGTGTTATCACCTACGAACAAAAACACGACTTCAACGGAAACGGGGACGGGACAAACTCTCCAGAAGATTATACTTATACATATTTCGGGGCATACACTAACCTTGACAGGGAAGTGACTGTCAGGGAATACCTCACATCATTGTGTTGGATTCACAACCAAAAACTTAAACTTGACAGAAACGAACTGATATTCCAACCAGCCAGCCAGAGAGAACCGATAACGGCAAACATAACCGCAATCACACCGTCAACCGACAAACTTGCACGCACAAACAAAATAACCTATCGTGATTCCGATGAACATACAGAGTTCAAAATTGACAATGAGTTTATAGAAGAAGAAAAGACACTGCACGAATCCGCATTCTACACTGGTGACGTGATACCCCAATACTCGTATGATATGACGTGGACAAACAACCGACCTTCAGAATCAGAAGTAGAAAATTGGATTACGGAAATAGAAGTCAACTTTACTGATATGGATGCGGTGATTATGACGGCAGTGCAGACATCGGACGGTTACAAACTATACCGTGCCCCTGACATAATCGGTTTTGGTCTCCCCAACCTAACAAACGCACAACAGATAAGCGCACAGACAAGGCGCGACATATCAAATCTGGACTACGTTTACATTGACGGTCACAAGTATATGCTAATTGACGGTGAATTTGATTTGGAAACATTCATAACCGACTTCAACGCCATACAATGTGATTCAACATTCGGGTGCATACCTCCGACATTCGCGGTCATAGACACCGAGGCGCACAAAACTTCAATCACTCTTGTATATAGTTATACTGACATAACAGGTGAATCTACAGGCACGATGACGATATATGACACAGAAAGACCGAATGTGGCTATTATATCAATTGACAATGTCACATACACCACAGCTGACGCGATTGTGGATTTTGCCGAGGGAGGCAGCGAGACAGAAATCTCCTCGCAGAATGTCACCAAAGGTGTGGGGAGTGTCACATTTGACAATCTTGAGAACGGCAAAACATACCGAATAGTTTGCACTATCACAAACGAGTGCGGCGATAATCTTGAATATCAATATGTCATAGACACGCCTGAGTTTGAAGCTCCTGTTGTAAGCATTTGGGACATTTACAACATAGGCGCACACGATGGAACCGCAAAAGTCGGATTCAATGAACAATAAATTGAAAATCAATTGAATAAATATGATTGAAGAAGTAAAATTAAAATTATATTCAGACCCCGAACTCACACACGTTGAGGCTGAATTTACGGCGAGCGGGACAACAAGCCCGCAGACCATTCCAATGAGTGGTCTTGACTCTGCAACCCGTTACTATGCTGTCGCTTATGCCACCGATGACAACGGGGTAACAGGACAAAGTGAACCCATCCAATTCCGTACACTTGAAGCCTCAGTTACCGTTAGTGGATATGTCAGGTACGGCGCGACATACGATGTCTTGCAATATGACGTTCAATACACTGATGGCGACAACTACACACTTGTGGCCAAAGGCGTTGAGTTTTCTACTCAGATGGACTTTCATTCTGATGTCCAGACTTTTGTGTACCCGTCAGGAGCAACAGGATGGCAAAACGCTTCGCCGTTTGATGCGAATACTTTGTATTATTTCAGATTCTTTTCCGAATTTGAAGAGATAGGCCGTGTTTACGGACAACCCGACCAAAACACAATCACAACAATGTACGCTATGCCTGTCTTCACCATCATAACCGATTCTGTCGGGGAGAACGACGCGCAAATCACAATAAGTTATACAGGTGACTATCCTATTGACTACAACTCATTGCAAGGTTCTGTTGTGGGTGGTACTGGAGACGTTATGTCATTACAATTAGACAATTTGACTCCAACACATCCAGAAACAATCACTTTGAGTGGTCTTGACGCTTCAACGTTGTATGAGGTTGAAGTATGGATGAGATATTATGACACTTATGCAGAAGCATACAGCTCATTCACGACAGCCGAATCAACGGTACATAACTTTGATTTCTTTGTGTCACCTACTTATAATGTTGATTATCATATAATTGACTTTGATGTGACCGCTACACAAATAGTGTTTGACAGACTGACCAAAACCAATATCGGTCTTGACATTTGTGCCGTCCCTGATTTTTCAGGCCACCAATTAGGCGGTGAGTTGGGTAGTGGCTCGCTGACATTCACTTGGGAGGCTACAGGACTCAATGAACACAGACGTTACTTCTGCCGTCCGTGGATAGAGACACTTGAATATGGCAGGGAATACGGTGAGACAAAAATAGTTGAAAGCCATTGGGACATTCCTGAAATCACAATCACACAATCAGAAACAGGTTGGGATATGGTTCTTCTTGATGTGAAATACAACGGCGGTCTTCCTGTCCCGTCAAACGGTGTGATAAAGATTTATTCGTATGATATGCAGACACTTATACAAACTGTGAATGCTTCAAATCTTGTATGGAATGGAACAAGGCAGATACTTGTGACAGGATTGCAGGTTCACACTGGATATAACGCTGTGTATGAAGGCGCATACTATTCATTCGGCAATCTGGTCACTGGTTCCGCTGAAATCCATACAGCTTCAGAACGTATGACGATGACAAGAACTGAAAGTTGGTCACAAAACGGACAACACACGGATGTCATTACAATTGATGTGTATTTCGGTGACACAATTGAAAATGTCAGCTTCTTGTATCCGCTTGGAATTAACATTGTCAGCCAAACAGTTGAAGACAATGTATATACTATAATTACGGAAGGTTACAGTTATGGCAATCCTTATCAGTTTGCCGCTGATGTGACACTCGGCGGAGGTTATACAGATAGCAGACAATACAATATAACCGTCCCGACAGATGATTTGCGTGTGACAAATACTTTTGGACCTATGTACCTGCCTTATATAAAGAAGCAGCTTAATGGCACTGTTTTCAAAAGAACAGGCGGTCGCACACAATTTTTAATTGACGTTGAAAACACATCATTGACTTTGGTAGAGAGAACAACAGGTTATGAGTGTTCCACCGCTTGCACTGGAGTTAATTATCAAGCTGACACTTTGAACAACAGACTGCAAACAGCAATGCAATATTATCCTGCTGGGCAATATCGCGCAAAATGGACTGTTACAAACATTATGGGTCAAACATTGACGGAATTTGACAGGTATAACTCAAATACAATTGTGTATGGCGCTGTATTCACTAATGTAACAACAACTTCAAATTCAATCAAATTTGATGTAAGATGGAATATGTGGAGTGGATATACTCAAACAAAACGTGTTGATTTAGTTCTCAATGGACACGTTATGGAATCATTGACACTCACACCTAACGTGGATTACAACAGTAACATCCAATTCTCAAACCTCTTCGCAGGTATGGACTATGTGATAAGAGCTTACTATGACACCAGCAGCGTGACAAATTATGCGGATTATAATTACACAACACCAATTGACAATCTTAACTTCACTATACCAAATGGCGGTACTGTAACATTGACTAAATATGGCACACCGACTGAAGTCACATTGGAGTATTCTCTTGACAACGGTTCAACTTGGACTACTTGGGCGGAGACTGATAACGTCAGGTCATTAACATTGGCTGATGGTCAAACGATGCATATTAGGAATACAAGCGAGACGAGCACGGGATTTTCAACTGGTAGTTCTTCAACAGATATTTACAGATTCTCGTTTAGTGACTATGCTTATGGCGGCGGAAACATAAACAGTCTATTGTGCAAAAACCCTGAAAATGCTGTTATAACAGAAAATTGTTTTAACAGATTATTCTTATCTACAAGCCTTGTGACAGCACCCTCACTTCCATCAACTGAAATAGCACGCAATTGTTACTACTATATGTTCAGAGAATGCAGATACCTTGTGACAGCACCTGAAGTGTTACCTGCAACAACTATATATCAAAACTCTTACTACTATATGTTTGAAGGGAATACATCGCTTGTCAAAGCGCCCAAAATCCTTGCGGAATCTATTGTTTCGTATGCTTGCAATAGTATGTTCAGAAACGACAGTTCACTTAATTACATCTACACTGCAATGACACAAATTTCAGGTACAAATCCAATCGCAAATTGGGTTAACGGAGTAGCTGCCACAGGCGATTTCTATTGCCCTGCTGAACTGACTATTTCTACAGGCGCAAGTGGCATCCCAAGCGGCTGGACGCGTCACAATATTGATGGTGACAAATATCTTAATTTTACAATGCCCGATGGCGGAACCATAACACTTACTAAAAACGGAACACCTACGGAAGTTACTCTTGAATATTTGGTTGAAGGAGAACCGAACTGGGTCACTTGGGTTGAAACTGACAATGTCCGTAGTCTGACATTGAACGCTGGTGGAAAGGTTTATATCCGTAATGCTAGTGAGACGAGTACTGGATTTTCAACGAGTAGTTCAAATAATTATAAATTTGCATTTACAAATAATACTTATGCGGGTGGTAATACCAACTCCTTGTTGTGTAAAAATCCAGCTAATGCTGTAATTACAGATGCTTGTTTAAGAGGTTTATTTAGCGGACAAACCACTTTAATAACTGCTCCAAATCTGCCTGCACCAGTTTTAAGCTATTATTGCTATGCACAAATGTTTCTTGGCTGCACCAATCTTATATCACCTCCTATAATTGGAGCAACAACACAAGCTGAAGCTGCTTGTTGGAAAATGTTTTATCAATGTTTTTCTCTTGAAGAATCTCCAGAATTAAAAACTGAAGTTTTAGTAACACAATGTTATCAAGAAATGTTTTATGGTTGTACTCGGCTTAAAAAACTTACAACATTAATGACAAATATTTCTGCAAACTATTGTCTTTCCAACTGGGTTGCTTCTACTGCCGCCACTGGTGACTTCTATTGTCCTGCTGAACTCACAATCCCGACTGGCGCAAGCGGCATCCCAAGCGGCTGGACAAGACACAATTTCTTCGGCTAAAATACAGCCTGTGTTTTGTACAAAAAAAAATGGTGGCCAATCGGTCACCATTTTTCATAATGCACAAAAAATGAAAGAATTTATTAGGCGGCTGAAAGTGCCGCTTTTTGTTTGTTCACAAGGTTAATGAATATTTTGTTGTTATGGTAATTTGAATTTGAATCCCAAATTGATTTAAGCGCGGCCATTGATTGTGCGTTGACCGTTTTACCGTATAAACCTGTCGGGATGCGTTCATCGCACAAATTACTTGATGATGTTAGTTTTTGTTGTTTTGGAGTTGTTAGTTTTTGTTGTTGTTGGCCTAATGTATAAACCACATTACCGTAATTGTCAGCGATTACCAAATGGTTGATTTCACGATTGTCGTTGTAGCCGATTTCAGTGACATTATATTTCATAAACTTGTTGTCATTATTAATCACAATCTTTGGAGTGGTGTATAGTTCACGGGCATATCCCCAACGTACTGCAACACGTTTGAATGCGTCCGAACTGAAGCCCTTTTCAGCCTCTATATTGGATTCCGCGCCTGTGTCAGATTTCCAAACCCATTGGTTAGTGTTATCATCATATACCCCAATTTTACAGTATATTTGGCCTCCTCCATTATAATATTCACACTGCCAACCAAATTCCCCAAACATCTTATCAAATGCGTTCATTGCCGTGCGTGAGTTTTGATACAATAACAGTGTTGTTTTGCCGTCCTTACAGGTGGCAATTCTAACCTCAATGTCCTTTGCCGTCAATAGCGGCCAATTAATTCTCTTTGCTTCTTTCATCTTTGTTTAATTTTAATTTGATATTATTTACATTATAATTTTACATTTTTATTTTGAGACTTCCAAGTCCTTTGTTGGAATTATCTCCTCTTTGATGGTGATTGTTGTTCCCTGTGTCGGCATTGCTATTTGTTCCATTTTGCATTTGTTTTTGAATATTATTTAATTGATGGATAATGACCACCAAATGACAAGCGATTACGATTAATAGTAATAATGTTGTGTCCATTGTGTTCTCTGTTTATTTATAAATAGTGCATAAAATAGAAAAAGTCTCGCACTTCCATAAATAATATACAAAAAATTGTGAAAAAAGTCAAAAAAATTCAGTGCATACCAATAACACACTGAATTTCAAAACATTATGAAAAAAATAGAATGTAATTATCTGATAACCACTTTGTTAGTTGTTGATTTATCATCTGCTTCGTTGTAAACTTTAACAAAGTACACACTTCTTTTTTGTAGTGTGTCGGTTTTGATGATGTGCCGACCGCCTGTCATTTGGTCTGACATCACCAATTTGCCCATTATATTATAAATTCCGACTTTCAAAGTGTCTTGACAATCTGTTGTAATTACGATGGAGTCAGTTGCTGGGTTTGGCTTGATTGTCATATTAATGTCTTGTGCTTTTGCAGCTGACAGGGCAAAAAGTATTAAAATAAATGTAAAAAGTTTTTTCATTGTTTTGTCGTTTTTACCAAAAAACACCAATATGCTTCGGGACATACGGGCGTTTTTTTTACAATTATAATTTACAAACCATACCAGATTTCACGCTCTGGTTAGGCGTTTATTTATTCTTCTTCTTGTTCCTCGTATGCTTCAATCAATTCTTCCACATTGTTATTGAATTCATTTATGCGATTGGTTAGGTAGCCATCGTAAGAATTCATTAACCAATCCAGTGTAGTGCGTTTTCGTTGAAATACGTCATTTATATCCTCTTCACCATAACCCTCTATCGTGTCCTTAATCTCATCACACCAGTCGGAAATGTCTTCAATCAGCGATTCCCTTTCCGCTGTCAACTCTTCATTTAATTCTTCTTTAGTCATATTACTTTTTATTTTAACCCAAGCAACATCGCTTGTGTTGGTAGTTATACATTTTAGTTTTTAAAAAAACAAATTGTTGGCAAAAATTTCTTTTGGTTGCCGAGAATTTGCGTTTTAAGGGGCTTTTTTAACTAACAGTCTGACGGTTTTTTTATCCATTCGTCTGTCAATGTCAAACCACAATCAGCCAACAAACAATCAATATCGTGAGTGTACCCGAATATGTCATAATCGTAATTGATACGCCCGTTGTCACGAACCTCAACCACATTCCTGTCTGAATTGAGAGTTACACAATAATAGAGTTTGCGCAAATTGCCGTACTTGATGAATAATCGCCTGTCATAAAAAAAGACATTCGGTCTTGTGTCTTTGCCGTTGAGGGCTTCAATGATGGCGGCTTTTAATCTCTCGTCCTTAAAATTTTCAAAATGTTGCATATACTTGTAATTTTAATTTCATTCCAAATGTACTGCAACACCAACAGCCCGCACAACTTTTTTGTGTTAATTATTCTTAACGGTTGGCTGGAATGTTGCGCTATATTACATATATACATTATATTCTGAAGGACGTGCCAAAGGCGGTGAATTTGGCGCGATACGGGCGCGGGCGGTGTGGTTGTGCCTTCGATTGGAATGACGTTGAATTTGCCCCGTTTCCGCTTGTTGTGGTTGGAATCCCTGTTGATGATATAGTCACCTTGAGAGACGACAAACGAATCAGTTCAGAATTGCGTAGAGCGCGAAGGGGGTTGAATGTCCTTGTACAATTGGGTATAGTACGGGCGAGACCACTGTAGAAGTGACATATATACTTAAGTTAGAAGGTAGATTTTTATTTTTTTTTATTCTGTTAGTGATTGTCACTTTAGGTGACGTCACCTAAAAAACCGAATGTGAAATGTAAATGGAACATCGGTTAAAACAGTTGATTGTGATTGTTCACGCTGTATGGCGGGAGTGCCAACAGACGTGAGTGTATCACTTTTTTTATTTCCAATTTCAATTCCTGTTTGTGAATAATCCGCTCCGCTGTCGCGTCTTATTCATTCGTGAACTGCTATCGCATTCACGATTTACAGATTTTAGAGCTTGAAGTTAATTAAAGTGTTGGTTATTAACTGTTTATCTAACTAACAGTCTCTTCACTTGAGAGTATAACATACCTATAGGGGAGAATGGATTTTTTTACGCTTTCAGTGGTAAGTTCTTGAACGTCAGTTTCTTTCAGCCCAAAGTCAGACTTAAGTGTCTGACAGTTAGCGGTTTCCTAAAGAGCCCAACCGCTCAACGTTCGTTATATATACCACCGTTCCGACAGGTGGCGGGGTTTGCGTCTCATCCATTGTGTAATCCCTACTATTTGTAGTTCATTCACCCGCCGTCTATGCCACTCCTATAGTCCCCGTGGGGTTGGTTGGTGGCTTGTCACACTCTTATAGACCCTTGAGTGTCCTGTCTGCCAAGTTTTTTTGCTGACGAATCTGTTCGTCATTGCGTCTTCACGCTTGGAGGTTTTTACGTCCTTGTATATATAAATATACTATTAAATTAAAAAATAATCAAGTCAACCCCAAAAAAAGTGACTTTTTTCATTTGTTCAGTGTTTTTTTTTGAAAAGAACTCTTATTTTGTCCTGTCACTATATTATAACACACTAAATTACAGTCTGTTACAATTATTTTTGGTCTTAACATACTGACATTCTGTTAGTTGATGTTTTTATTGTGCTGAAATTTACAAAAATTTGATTTTTTTTCAAATAACGATATATTTATATATAGAGAATAACAGAACAAAACACAGACAAAATGACAAGTTACCATAAGATTTCAGTTTTGGTGCGCTCAGGGGAATATTACAGGGTATTCCAGACGCAATGTTTCACGATTCGCCCTATTACCAATTTATTTTTCAGATTCAATCCGACCTATGAAGTAAGGGCTGTGAAAGACGGTGAATTCCCGTCACATTTCCCTGTTGACAACCAAGAATGGAGACAATTGCCAACGGACAAAATTGCAGAAATGTCACGAATCCTCGAAGGCGAAGACCTGTATAGATTAGACGTTCCAGAAGGCGAAGATATTAAGAGCTATCTGCTTGAGAATTTCCAATACAGGAAAGCCCTGAATCTTTGGTACATTTACGCTGCGAAAGAAGGGATATACCCATCAAAACAGCCATTCTACGGGGTGGAAGTTAAGGCAGTGCCAGAATGGATTCTAAATGACATTGGAATGTGCGAACATCCGACATTCATTTCCGATGAAAACAACCCATATATCAACAAAGAAGACGTGTTGAAATGGTATGACGGCAGGCGGTACGACAAATACGTAAATGGCTACAAAGCAAGTGGTTACTTACTTGGAAAAATAAGAATTGAAATATCAAAGACCGATGAAGACACAGACACAACCGATGACAACGAATAACGATGAAGACTTAGACCTTGTTTGGTATTGCACAAAGTGTATGTCACTGAATATCAAGGACAAGGAAACAAAAAATGGTGTAACTGTCCCGTACTGTGCAAGTTGCGGGGCTGATGTGTACCACATAGATGTCACATCATTTGACCGATGGGAAGAGCTATACACTTCAAAATATGGCCACAAGCAAATAGAATTCAAGACGATATATGATGATTTGAGTGAATCGTACCAAGAAGACGCGGAAGAAATACTTTCAGAACACGAGGCAATAGAAAACGGCCTTTGCGTTGGTGATTTCATCCAGCGTTCAAATAAAACCCTAAATATATGAAAACAAATGTACTACGATATACACCTAAAAGGTGAAGCTCGTGAAATCACGGATTTCCATTTTTTTCAAATGATGCTGCCAGATGAATGGACAGCAACGCCCACAACTGAAAAATACGCGCAATTTGATGCAACCGCCACCAACGGGAAAGAAGTTGTGTATGTGGAGCTAAAAGGGCGCGACCTGTTGTTGAATGAGGAAAGAATCAAAGAAGGCGCATATATAGACTGCGGAAAAGCTGACTATTTGGCAACATTGCCAGCGAAGGCCGCGATAGTGCAATTTTTTTGGAAAAACAATATCACGTATGTATGGAATGTCGCCGAAAAAGACACGTGGAAAAAGGAAAAGCGACTTCTGCGGAAAAACAACGAAACAGAAAAAAAAATATTGAAAGATGTATATGTTTTGCCGTTTGAGGACAAAAACGCACGTTATAATGTGGATTTGACCGACTACAGCAATATATTTCATTCAACGTGGGCTGAAAAAGCCGCAAATAAAAGCCCGTTGAGGCTGCAAACAATAAAAATACAATGAACATTCAAAAAAAAGCATTCAGACCCGTTTACAGGGCAATCAAGGACGGACAATTAAGTGAACGTGAGGCATACGACATATTATGTGGAATATTCAGAGTTGAGTATATACCTGTAGATATGACACCGCCTTTAATGGATGACAGTTCTTTGATTGAACAACAGCAAACAAATGAAATAACTGTAAGAGGATTTTGTAATAATGGGTAAATGGTTTACGATTAAAGAATTGTGCGTGTCGGCTTCATATCCCAAATTTATAGAGATTCCCGAAGAAGGCACAACCATATACAACAACTTGACATATACAATTGAGAGACTTGACAACATTCGTGAAAAGTGGGGGTCTCCAATAATAGTCACAAGCGGCTACAGGCCACCGCAATTAAACAAGGCCGTTGGAGGCTCAAAAACAAGTGCGCACGTTGTAGGATTTGCGGCTGACATACACCCCAAAAAAGGTGATATAATGCAATTGGCCGCGCTTATCGCTTCAATGCCAATGGACTTTGACCAACTTATTTTGGAGAAGGTAACAACCAAAAACGGTGAAATTACCAACTGTCAATGGCTGCACGTTGGATATTCACGCACCCGCAACAGAAGGCAGATACTCGCTTGGGACGGAAAAACGTACAAGCCAGTCAAAATAACGACAGAAACAAAATTAACCATTTAATGGCAAGCAAAAACGAAAACCTACACAAAGCGAAGAAAGCGAAAAATGACGAATTCTACACAAGAATAGAAGATATAGAGAATGAGTTGGTTAATTACAAAGATTTTTTCAAAGACAAAGTAGTATATTGCAACTGCGACCATCCTACAGAGAGCAATTTCCCAAGATATTTTCTTCTGAATTTTGAAAAGTTAGGTTTGAAAAAACTTGTTTCAACCTGTTTCATCAATGATGGTAAAGGATGGATTGGCACAAAAGAAAAAGACGGTGAATACACTATAGAGCAGCTTGAAGGTAACGGTGATTTCCGTTCAGAAGAATGTATTGAATTTCTCAAACAAGCGGATGTTGTTGTCACAAACCCACCATTTAGTTTGTTTCGTGAGTATATGAAACAACTGATAGACTATGGTAAGAAGTTCTTGATTATAGGTAACGGAAATGCTGTAACATACAAGGATGTTATGAGCAAAATTATTTCAAACGAAATCAGGATAGGTGTGTCAAAAGGCGTAGGAGGGCATTTCTGGATGATAGCGAACAAAGAATTCAATGTAATAGACGCTAGCACAAAACAAAAGGACGGACATACATTGGTTGACATTTCACTGGCTTGCTGGTTCACAAATATGAAAAACGAAAGGGGAAAAGAAGAGTTGGAACTCTCAGCAACCTACACTCCAACCGAATATCCTAAATACGACAATTACGATGCCATTGAGGTCGGTAAGGTAAAGGATATACCGAAAGACTATTACGGAGTGATGGGTGTCCCGTTTTCTTTTATGGACAAGTTTTGCCCAGCACAATTTCAAATTCTTGGTGTTCTAAACCCGAAACTGAAAGGAAAATGGAAATACAAAAGGATGCTGATAAAGAGAAAAATAACAGAATAAACTGAATATGAGTGGCCAAAGTAAAGGAAACCAAAAACAAAAACAATATACCAAAGAAGACCAAGAGAAAGGAAAAGAGCGATGAATACAAGAAATACCAGTCATACATACGCTCCAAGAAGTTTGATTTTGTCAGACAGGCTGTAAAGGAAAGGGACAAAGTGTGTCAAGTATGCGGAAGAACACAAGAGGAAATAGACAACGACCCTAAAATATCATTCAACTGCCATCACAGGTCATACGTTCATTTATTCCAATCAGACGAAGAAGAGATTAATGACTGCATTCTGTTATGTTCCGTATGTCACCGCGCCATACATTCAGCAAAAAAGAATTTGAGACGTTTCAAACGGTGATTTTGAAATTTCAAACACATTTACAATAAAAAATATATCTTTGCCCAAAAATAGAACAATATGGAAAAAATCAAAATTGACAAAGAAAAAATAAAGGAATTTGTTGAAAAATCCAAAAAATCAAAAAAAAGAAATACAATTGAATTGTTTTCAAAGGAAATAGACGGAAAAAAGTATTGTTTGGAATTGAACTATATCTACGATGTAGGAGACAGATGTTTTTATTTTTCTGGAGCAGCTGTTGACGATATACTTTTTTTTGACGATGTTGATGATGAATTTGGCGGAGGCGTTTTGGACTGGATTATTTTTGAACCTCATAAAAGAATTTCGTTAGAAAAAATAACAGAACAATGCCAAACGGAAACAGATTCTTTTGTTGATGCCATAAATAAACAGCAGGAACTGATTGAACAAGCCATCCAAGACGGTGTGAAAAGATATGATGAGGATGGTTATTATGATACAAATGATTTTGGTTTTCTTATGGATGACTTAATGAATTTATGGAATTATAGGCCATTCTGGACTTATGAAGAGGGTGAAAATATATATAGCGGTTGGGCAGAATATAAAGATTACATTGAAAAATGTTTGGAAAACAAAACGGCCAACCAGAACAGTTGACCGTTTCACGGGAAATTCCAAGCTTACCACACTGAAGACCGAAAAATTCACGGCAAAGATACATTTTAAATCCATATATTAGGCAAGAAGCTTTTCATTGGCCTCAAACAGCTTTTCAGCAGGGATGTCGCCCAAATAATTGTCAGTGATTCCGAGCGTATGCCCAAGATTGCGCTCAATTACGGCGTAATTCACACCCTCAGAATTAAGTATAGTGCAATATGAGTGCCGCGCAAAAGTGAAAGAACAATCGTCACGGATTCCAAGCTGTTTGCATACCTTGCGCAACACCTTACTGGCATAAGTGTTGATATACATTATTCTCAATTCCATAGCTTCATTGTCGTTAACGTCAACATCGTTCAAAAAAGAACCGAATACAAGACCGTTGAATTGGTATTCATCCCCAATGGCATCAATCATCATTTTCAGATTCTCAGTTACAGGCACCCTGACATATATACCAGAGGAATTTACAACTTTGTGCCGATAGAACCCCAACAACTGTCCTTTGCTGTTCATCCATTCTTTGTCGTATTTAAGACGCATCAAATCAGCCATATTGCAGCCGTTGCACAAATAGGACGCAAAGAAGAGACCCAGCCATCTTTTAACACCTTTTGGAGTGTCACCGATTGAACACCAGTATTCCCAAAGTTTTTTGATGTCGTCTTTCGTGAAGTAACTTCCCTGTCTTTTTTTGGGCTTCTCCAATTTCACTTTGTCAAGCTCATACGACTTTGAACGTGTCAGTTTGGCGTCTCCCTTGACGCATCCGAGATACGCCCCGTAATTGGTCACGGATTGGAGAATGGCAAAATACGTCTTGATGGTTGACGCGCTCTTGTTGTCGGATTTCATCATTCGGTGAAGATTGGCCGCAAAAGCCGAATCAACATCAGACATTTTCACAATGCCGCAACGTGTTTCTATGTAACGCAACAGTGTTCTGTAGTTTCTGTGCGATGCACGGCCTTCCTGTCTCATTACCAACATTTTTTCTGTCAGAAGCTCGTTGAGTGAGCGAACCTTTTTCATTTTCTTTTCCATTTTTCACATTTTTTGGTTAGTTTATACTTTTT
>Ga0247608_10001779_pt1 | contig 28637 bp, 28 predicted proteins | sample 176DNAGHGlowgp2_FD_193490 | JGI IMG/M metagenome (GOLD analysis project Ga0247608, IMG submission 193490) | Sheep rumen microbial communities from Palmerston North, Manawatu-Wanganui, New Zealand - 1766 DNA GHGlow gp2 | ecosystem: Host-associated > Mammals > Digestive system > Stomach > Rumen ... | reverse complement strand
CGGACACGCCTATCATTACACCCTGAATATCACGGCAACAAACAGCTTCCAGTATCGGCTGCCCGAAACAGGCCGCAGCGGATTCCTGTTCCTTCCCGTTTTCCTTTTGCTTCTCACAATACCTGTAATCACTTTCAAGATTAAATCTAAAAAGGAGAAAAACTGAATGAAAAAACTGTTTACCCTTATCCTTGCCGTGATGCTGCTGTGCAGCCTCACGCTTCCTGCTTTTGCGGATTCGACGATTGACCTCACCCAGACCGGCTCCGTGAACCTCTGGAAATACGACCTGACCTCCGCCCAGGCGGACGGCGTGTGGGACAGTTCTTATGTCTCCACCGGCGTTCGTGATCAGAGCGGCGTTGAAGCGATCCTCGGCGCAAGCGGCAGTTCAAGCGGGTACGCGATTGAAGGCGTGGTGTACACCTATCTCAAGTTGGCCGAGCTCAAGAGCGTAACCGTGACGGACAATGACGTGGAGCGCTCCGAGCTGATGTACGGCATCGTCAACAATGCGGCCAACACCGCCTTTCTGAATGCCATTGGCGTCAGCGCCAATGACCGTTATGCGGCGGCGGATGAAACCAATGGCGATGTGACCACGTATTACTACCGCTCCGACACCCTGATCGCCGGCCTCCAGAACGCTCTGACCGGCAACGCCACCACGGTAAAGAACGCGCTGGAAACCTATGTTGTAAACAACGGCGGCACGGCTATGCCCGCCACGGACGCCAACGGCCACAGCGCTGCCAGTGATCTTCCCCTGGGGCTGTACCTCTTTGTTGAGACCAGTGTCCCCGAGCAGGTAACTTCGACCACCGCACCCTTCCTGATCAGCATCCCGATGACCTCCACCACCGCCAGCGGCAGTTCGTGGATCTACGACATTAGCGTTTATCCGAAAAACCTGACCGGCCTGCCCACGATGGACAAGACCGTGAGGGAAGCAAAGACCTCCTCCGGCAAGAACAACGGCAGCGCCGCCATCACGGACGGGTTTGCGGAATCCGCCACCGCCTCCGCCTGCGACACGGTTGAGTACCAGATCATCAGCACCCTGCCCAGCATCACGTCTGCCGCCTCTTATCTCTCGCAGTACACCTTCGTAGATACACTGAGCCCCGGCATCACCTACAAGAAGAATGATGTCGTACTGGAGTTTTACAGTGAAGCGGCCTGCACCAACAAAATTGCCACCTGGACCGCAGACAGTGAAAAGTTCACGGTAGGCTATACCACGGGCACGAACGGCGAGAGCATCATGACCATCGCCATGACGGCGGCAGGCCTCACTGAGATCAACACCAGCAGCGCCGTCTATACCGGAACCTCCGCGGTCAACAGCGGATACAGCGACTGCACCCTGCGCATCACCTATGGGGCCACGCTGGACGCGGATAACTCCCTCATCCTCGGCGATACCGGCAATCCCAACGAAGTCGCCCTGACCTGGAAGCGCAGCAACACCAGCTTCTATGACACGCTGACGGATGACGCGGCGGTCTACAGCTTCGGCCTGGACGTAACCAAGAACTTCTCGGACGGACGCGGCGACGCTTCCAAGGTTGAGTTCCTGATCCAGAACAGCACGGACAGCTACTATCTCACCGGTTCTTTCAATACCACGGAGAATATGTGGTATGTGACCGGCAAGACGGCAGAGGCAAGCGCCGCCACCCACTTTGTGCCGACCGCGGCGGGCAAGCTCACGGTCAAGGGGCTGGAGGATGACGCCTACACGCTGACCGAGGTTAAGACGGACAGCGCCTATACGCTGCTCAAGGCTCCCGTACAGGTGGCTATCTCGAAGAGCGGCGCGACCGTTTCCGCGACTGTGGACGGGAAAGCCGTCAATATGAGCGCCGTCGGAACCTCCGGCCATGCGCTGGCACCGTTTACGATCATCAACACCCGCGGCTTCGATCTGCCTCAGACGGGCGGCACCGGCAACTGGCTGTTTCCTGTGATCGGTATGGTCATGCTGGCTGCCTGTATCACCGGCATCGTGATCCTTGCAAAGAAGAAACCCGCACAGGAATAAACTCACCATTCAGGGAGGCCCGAAAGGGTCTCTCTGATCCTATGGAGGTGCAATGAAAAGAAGAATCATTATTCTGATCTGCGCTGTCTGCATGATCCTCGCTCTCGTCATTACCCTGTACCCTCTCATCAGCAATGTGGCTGGGGAGAAGTACCGAAGCATGGTGGAAACCCGGTATGACAAGGCCGTGGAAAAGCTGAACACCGTGGAATTGATCGCGGAGAAGGAAGAGGCTGTCTTGTACAACAGAACCCTGCAGGGAGGAACCGAAAACGCATTCTCCCGTGAAGCGCTGGCGGAAGCTGAGGAAAGCTACGGGCGTCTTCTGAATGTGCGCGGTGACGGGATCATGGGTTACATCCAGATTCCGAAGATCGGTGTGGAGCTGCCCATTTACCATGGCACCGCCGAGGAAACGCTGGATAAAGGCGTCGGGCACCTGCTTGGCACATCCCTGCCGGTCGGCGGCATCGGTACGCATTGCGTCCTGACCGGACATTCCGGCCTTGCGGGAACACGGATGTTTTCCGACCTGGATCAGCTAAACAAAGGCGATGTGTTTTATGTCCGCGTGCTGGACGAGACCCACGCCTATATGATCATGGACATCAACACAGTGCTGCCGGAGGACACCAGTAAGTTGGAGATCGACCCGCAACGAGAGAGTGTGACGCTGGTAACCTGTACGCCCTTCGGCGTCAACACCCACCGCCTTTTAGTACGCGGTGAGCGGATTGAGGTCGGCATGGCCGAGCGCATGGTCGAGAACGCTGAGGTGCAGGAGGAACCGGCAAAGTCCACCTGGACGCAGGAGTACTTGAAGGGCGTCGGCCTGGGTTGCCTCGGGATTATTCTGGTTTCGGCACTTGTGCTGACGCTGCGCTTTGCTTTGAGCAGAAATCGTGCCGAGGAGATACACCGTCCTGCCACGGAAGCCGAAAGCCTTTCCTGTGATCGCGGAAGGAGGCGAGGTTGCCATGAAAAAACGTAAATTCCCCTGGGATCTCTTCTGGATGGTTGTCCTCATCACCGCCGCCATGGCCTCTGCTGCGCTTGCTCTCAATCCCCTTGTTTACAGAGCCGAAAGAACACGGCACATCAGGAACGACATCAAGCAGTTCAGCCAGAGCGTCGAGGAGATTCAGGAGGCTTCGGAGCAGGCTGAGGAGCCGATGCCCTATGAGGAGCTTTATCGGTCGATCCAAACCTACAACGAATGGCTGGTGACGATCAGCCAGGGGAACCTGACAAATCGCCTCTCCACTGAGATTGTCCCGATTACGATGACAGACTACGGACTTCCGGATGAGGTTTTCGGAATCCTGCGCATCCCGGTCATGGATCTGGAAATGCCCATTTTTCTTGGGGCCAACTACGACAATCTGGCAAACGGCGCAGCGGTGCTGACCCAGACCAGCATCCCCATCGGCGGCGAGAATACCAACGCCGTGATCGCCGGACACCGGGGCTGGAACGGATATCCGTACTTTCTGGACATTGAAAACCTGAAGACGGGTGACCTGGTCTACATCAAGAACGTCTGGGATGAGCTGGTCTACCGGGTGAAAGAAATCCGCATCGTGCATCCGGACAATATAAGCTCAATCCTGATCCAGCCGGGAAAAGACATGGTGACGCTCATGACCTGCCACCCACCCAATACCGGAGGCAAGTATCGCTATCTTGTATATTGCGAAAGGGTAACCGAAGATCCCATTACAGTTTCCTAAAAAGAATCATGCTCCCTTGGGCAGCCGCGAGGCTGCCCCTTTACATATCTCAAAAAGAAGGGAGCGATGAAAATGAAACGTGAGAGATATGAAAAACGTTTGTTCCGCATTCTTACCCAGGCAGGCTTTACGCCTTCGCAGATTCTGACAATCTCGGTTGAACAGCTGGTGGAGATTCCCGGCGTTACCGTGCCGAACATCCGCACGATCCTGTACCTTCAGCGGAAGCTGGCCGGCGAAAGCGGCGCAATCCGCAGGGCGCTGATGCTGGAGAACTATCTGCGGATGTTTGAAAACGGAGGGTCGCATGTCGGAAGCTAAGCGCATGGCAGGCCCCTATGAAATCACCCACGCGATCCATATCGGTGACAGGGAGATCGTTCTGGGAGAGAACCCCGCGGATACCGATGGCACCCCGTACATGTGCTCCTACTGCGAGTCCAGCGACTTTTTTGCAAGGTACTATGACTCTGTAGGCAGCGAGGATTATGCAGAGGTCGTCGCTGCCTTTGGGGAACGCATCAGGGAGCAGGCAGAGAAAACGCGAGAGGAACTGCGGCAGGAGCGTCTGGGTGACGAGGACGACCGTCCGATCACAGAAAAAGACTGCATTGGGATTTCCTCCGAGGATGATCTGAACCACAAGGTCGTCGTAATCCGCGCCGATGTTCTTCGTCCGGAGTATCGAACAGCCAGCCGCCAGCTAAGGCTTTGTACAGGCGGTTTCGGAGCCTCGCCTCACAGCCGTGGTTCAGCCTGCTACTGTAGGGAACTTCGCAGCGGCAGGCAGAGTCGCTTTGAGCGCCGGGATATTCTTGGCGTGATGGAAGTGGACAGACTTCCCCAGTGGGCAAAGGACGGGCTTGCAGCCATTGAACAGGCCGAAAAGAAGCTGCAGGGCACAAGCCGGGAGGCACGCTGACGGGAAACTATCATGCGGTCTCGCTTTCCGGCGGCAAGGACTCCAGCGCGATGCTTCTGCTCATGCTTGAGCGGGACATGCCAATCGACGCTGTGATCACGGCGGACACGGGTATGGAGTTTCCCGAAATGTATGAGCACCTGGACCGTCTGGATGAGCATCTCTTCCACGAACGCGGCATCCATATGACGGTGCTGCGGCATCCGAAGGGCTTTGAATGGCTCATGTTCAACGAGCCGAAGCAGAAGCCGAGAACAATTCAGCTCCGGCAGCAGATGGGCGTCCCGCTGTACGGAAACGGCTGGCCGGGTATCCGCGTGCGCTGGTGTACCGGGCAGCTCAAAACGCACCTTATAAACAAGGAAGTCAACCGGCTCAAGGGCGAATACAACGCGCAGCACTACGTCGGCATCGCCGCCGATGAACCAAAGCGTATCAAAAATGAGCACTATCCACTGGCAGAATGGGGCATCACCGAAAAGGAAGCGTTGAAAATCTGCTATGACCGCGGCTTCGATTGGGGCGGTCTGTATGAGATCTATCACCGCTGTTCCTGTTGGTGCTGCCCCTTTCAGCGTATTGACGAACTGCGCAAGCTACGCCGGCATCACCCGGAGCTGTGGAAGCGGCTGCGGGAAATGGATAAACGCGCTATTGCACAGTTCGGCAGCAATCCTCTTGGGCAATTCCGTAAGGATTGGACGGTTGAACGCCTGGAGGCGCGCTTTGCAAAAGAAGAATCATTGAAGGAGGAAAACGATGAACCTCAGCATCAGAGCAATGACCCCGCTGGAGCGGATGTACAGCTATTCTCAGAGCAGTCAGATTGAATCGCAGTCCGGCTGTATCGGCCACCTGCGCGCCGACATGGGCAGTGACGGCAATAGCTTCTTCTCCTCGTGGACGGATCACCGGGGTGATTTGAAAACCGAGGATTTCAAGAACGAGTTTGACGAGCTCATCAATGCCCTGCGCTCGGACAAGCAGTACGGAGGTATGCTGAAGGACCTCCGCAGCCTGTCCAAATACTGCTTCGCTCATCCCGAGAGCAGCTACGGGAATGATCAGGAATATGGCTTTCGCGCGGATACGCCGTCCTATACCTTCATGCTGCGCCTGAATCCCCATCGAGGCGTATATAACCTCTACTGCTACTGCTTCCGACGCGACTGGCTGGAGCGGCACATGAACAGTGCGGAGAAGGGCATCCGCTTCATCACCCCGGACTATAAGGAAAAGTTCCGTCTGTCAGATGGCGACGTCATTCGCGTCACCAGCCCCGGTGGAGAGAGCCGCGAGCATACCTGCCGCTATATTGACGACTATCATCTGGCGGTCGGCAGCAGTATCTACCATATCTGCGAGTATGCTGAGATGCTGGAGCATGCCGGGCGTACCGTCATTCCGATCCGCAGTTCTCTCCCGGAACGCTGCTTCACCGTCCTCCAGTCCACGGGCGGCGTAGTGGCCCTTGAGCGCGGCAAACAGGGGTACTTCCCCACAGACAACGGCGGCGACCCGGAGACGGCGCGAAAGGCCGCAACGCTTCTCAATCAGAAGCTTGGCGTTTCCAAGGCACAGGAGGCGGCAATGGCTGCGGGTTCCATGTTCGGATGGGACACGCCCGCTGCCGATCCGAAAAACTATGACGCCGAGGGCAACGCACTGAAGCCCAGGCCGAAGGATCGCGGGGACGCACGATGAAATACCGGGTGAGGCTGAAGGAAACCCGGTATGGCAGTGTCACGGTTCAGGCCCGCAGCCCGGAGGAGGCCAAGCTCCTCGCGGAAAATGAATATGCAAAGGGCCGGACGCACTGGATCGACAGCAGCGTAGAGCTGCGCGGGATAGAAAAGGAAAAGGAACGGGGCGACGAGCGATGAAAGAGGACCGGCACATTATCTGGAGCAACTATGATCTGGACTATGAGGACTGGCGGGATGATCTGGAAGCGAAGTACCCGGAGCTGACGGAGGATCAGCGCATCGCCCTGATGTATGAGATCAATGGAGATTATCTGGACGATGAGCGCGTCAACCTCAATATCCAGCTCAGTCAGCCTATCCTTGTGATCGGTGACCTTGGTCTCTGGCATGGCCGCCGCAGCGGTTACAAGGAGATTGAGAGCGGCAATATCCGGGACTGCCTGTATGCCGATACGGATTACAGCACCTGGTATGTGGACAGGCTGGGGGATCTGCGCTGCGACGCCATACACCATGACGGCACCAATCATTATCTTTACCGCGCCTATAAAGACGGAGTCAGAGAAAGTCAGATCGACCTGCTGAAAGATAAACTGTATCGCGGAATCGCCACCCGTGCGGACGTGACCAGGATCACCCGTAGACTCGGCGACGATATTGCCCGTGTCTACGGGTTTTCCATTCCCCGGATGAAACAGCCACCATCGCTGGAAAGACAATAATTTGCGGCAGGGCTCCTATGTAGAATTCGGAGCTTGCACATTTTTCATGTGAAGCTCCGATAAGTTTTTGTGAGTCATCTAAAACGTTACTCTACATGAACAATCGTTTTCATGATCCGGATCGTTTCTAGAATAAGCTCCCGCTCCGGATTTGTTTCTGCATAGCCGTAGTAATATTTCCGAGTCTGCTTCATTTCCGGCATAGTGCAGTAAACAACTTCGCTGCGCTGCTCCGGCTGGAGGAAACGCACCAATTCCTCATTGCCGAGCATATAGCCAAGTCCGCTCGCGACCATCTGGACACCGCTTATGGTGCTGTTCGTTTGAATCAGGGAAGGCGGAACAATATCATAGTGCTTCCAAAGCAGCTGTACGTTCAGATTTAAGCCCATTGAGTTCCCGGGAACTATCATCCGCATACCGGAAAGCGTTTGCGGGGCGATAATGTGCGGATCGGCGGGATCGGAATACTCCGGGGCATCCGTAACGCTGCCTCTGGGCAGCAGAAGAAGAATACGTTCCTGAAGCAATTCACCAAAGACAAAGTTGACAGGGTCTATCTCCGCGTGCCCGAAGAAAACGTCTATCTCGTCTTTCCTCAGGGCAGATATCATCTTGGCTTCCTGTCCTTCACTGAATTGAATGTCCAGCTTCGGGTAAGAATTCAGAAGCTCGTTCGCAAGACTGGCGGCCCACATGGTGCTGTGAGCATAACCAATCCCAATACGAATACGTTTACGGCCGGAGTCCTGGTATTTCAACTCTTCCTTCAACTGCTGCTCGGCCAGAAGAAGCTCACGCATTTTCTGAATGTACAGTTCACCGTTTTTCGTTGCACGCACGGGGTTTCGTGTGCGGTCAAACAACTTTGTTCCGAGCTCTCGCTCAAGCTTCGTGATGAAAGTTGTCAGTGTCGGCTGCGTGATGTAGAGCCGCTGTGCTGCACGGGTGACATTTTGTTCCTCGGCCAAAACCAGCAGATAGTTTAACTGATCGAGTGTCATTGTCTCACTCCTCCATGCGCGTATTCCTGCTCCATGTTTCACTTTAGTATACTTTCTTTCCCCAAAGAATGCAAATTGCTCTTTATCAATGATTTCATTGCCTTTTTGCAATTTTACAATTGAATAGTGCAGGGTGTATTCTTGCATTGTCAGGAAATACGAAACAATCTTTGGAGGAGGAAGTCAAATGCTCATCACAGATGTAAAGGTCATTCGTGCAAACCGCTGCGTCTTTGCAAAGGTCATCACGGATGCCGGGATCTATGGCATCGGCGAAGCAGGTGCATGGGGGCTTCTGGCAGCCAGTGCGACCGCCATTGAGATGTTCAAAGGTTATCTGGTTGGCAAAGACCCGTTGGATATCGAGCACCATTGGCAGTACATGCAGCGCTACGGGCACTTCCGCGGCGCGGCAATCATGGCGGCAATTTCAGCCATTGATGTGGCTCTCTATGACATTGCCGGCAAGTATTATCAGGTGCCGGTCTACCGCCTTCTGGGCGGCAAGTGCCGGGATAAGGTGCGAGTCTACAACCACACAGCTGGTCAGACAGAGGAGCAGCTTGTGGAGAACGCGATCCGCGGCAAGGAAGAGGGCTTCACCGCGCTGGGACATCTCAACCCTTATCTGGATGAGCCGCGCAATCTTCCTTTCCACGACAACAATACCCAAATGCTCTATAACGCCGAGCGCCGTGTCGCCAAGGTGCGCGAGGCTGTCGGCGAGGATATCGACCTCTGCCTCGAAATGCACCGCCGCCTGGAGCCGGGCCTTGCTGTACAGCTCAGTCACCGTCTGGAGCCCTATAACCCGATGTTCCTTGAAGATCCCATTCGCCCGGATAACTATGATGAGATGGCACGGGTCGCAGCAAAGACGAACATCCCCATAGCGACCGGTGAGCGCATCACGAGCTTTTTTGATTTCGCCATGCTGCTGGAGCGCGGAGCTTGCAGTTATGTGCGCATGTCGCTGGCAGTCTGCGGCGGCTTCACGGGCGCAAGAAAGATTGCCACACTTGCCGAAGCGCATCACTGCTCACTGGTCCCGCATAATCCGCTCAGCCCTGTGACCACCAACGCGATCCTGCAATTTGTCGCCGCTACCGAAAACGTGGCCATCACGGAGTATCCCGATCCTTACAAGGCATCCACCGCCGACAATCTGCTCAATACCGGCGTAAAGCTCCGTCAGGTGGATATGGTAGACCACATTCCCGAGTTCAAGGCCGGTTACCTTCTGGTTCCCGAGGAGCCCGGCATCGGCATTGACCTTATCCCCAATGTGGAGGAGCGCTTCCCCTTCCGGCCTCATGAAGTATCCGCCCGGCTCAATCTGGACGGTTCGGTCTGTGACCAATAAAAAAGAAAAAGAGAGGAGAAAACCATGAATACCCAGCTCGTCATCTGCATCGTTATTTTCGTGGCATCCCTGATCCTGTATGGCAGCAACAAGCTCCCCATGGGCGTCGTCGGTATGGCGACCATCGTGGCGCTGGTGCTGACCAAGTGCCTTGACGCAAAATCCGCGCTTTCCTACTTCGCAAACAACAACGTTATCATGATGGCCTCCATGTTCGTCGTCTCGGCGGGCCTGAGCCGCACAAGCCTGGTGGACAAATTCTCCAAGGCCGTGGTAAAATTGACTGGCGGCTCCTTCAAGCGTACTTATCTCGTCTACCTGATCCTCGCCGCTGTTCTCACCAACCTCATGAACAGTCCCGGCGCCTGCTACTGCATCGTCTTCCCCCTCGCACTTCAGATGTGCAAAGAGTACAACGTTTCTCCCTCCAAGGTCATGTTCCCCCTCGGTATGGTCTGCGTCGCCTGCTGCTGCATTCTTCCTTCCGGCGCCGCCATTCAGGAGTCCGGTATTTTCAGCGGCTTCCTGGAAACCTATGAGTCCGAGTTCACCTTCTCCGCCATGGACTTCACCAAGGGCCGCTGGCCCATGCTGATCATTGCCCCGCTGTGGGCCTGGACCATGGGCTACAAGATCGCTCCCGAGCAGCCCCCTGTCCCTCTGCAGGATGTGGCCATCTCCAAGCAAAAGACGCCCCTTAAGCCTTTCGCTGACTGGGCCGGCGTGATCATCTTCTTCATGGTCATCGTTCTCTTCTTCACCGGCAGTAAGTTCGGTCTCGCCGCATGGGAAGTCTGCCTGCTGGGCGCCGTCCTCACCGTGATCTGCGGTACGCTCACCGGCAAGGAAGCCATTGCCGCTCTTCCTGTTGACATTGCCTTCATGCTCATTGGCGCACTTGCCATGGCGGGTGCCATGACTGCTACCGGTGCCGGTGATGTAATCGGCAACGCGCTCGCTTCCGTCGTTGGCAATGTCCGCAACGGTTATGTCCTCGGCATCATCTTCTTTATCATTCCTTTCGTGCTCACGCAGTTTATGCAGAATCAGGCCGTTATCAACATCTTTGCCCCCATCGTCATTCTCACCTGCCAGGCGATCGGTGCCAATCCCATCGGTCTGCTGGTCATCATTACTGCTGCCGGTCTGACTGCTTACATGACACCCATGGCAACCAGCGCGATTCCCATCGTGATGGGTGTCGGCGGCTACGATATCAAGTCCCTTGTCAAGCAGAGCTGGCTTGTGTCAATTGTGTTCGGCGTTTTCTATGTGCTATACGTCATGACTGTTATGCCCTGCTTCTAATTTACTTTGCAAGGAGTAAGCCCGTATGAAGATCACAAAGGTTTATACCGAAAAATACAAATGGCCTAAGGATAAGCCCATTCAGAACGGCAAGACCACCTTTACCCACAACTCTCTGAATCTGGTTTGCATCGAAACCGACGAAGGGATCACCGGTTATGGCACCTCCTATGAGCTCAACTTTGTGGACCGCCTGGGCCAGCTTCTGATCGGGGAGAACCCGCTCAACAACGAAAAGCTCTGGAAGCGGATGTACGTGCCGAAATTTCTCGGCCGCAAAGGCAACAGCCTGTGGAGCATCTCGGCCATTGACATTGCGTTGTGGGATATCCGCTCCAAGGTTTCCGGCATTCCGCTCTATCAGCTGCTCGGCGGTTCTCGCGAAAGCGTCCCTTATTACATCGCGGGCGGTTACTACGCACCGGGCAAGGGAATCCGAGAACTGCAGCAGGAGATGGAGGAATATCTCTCCTGGGGTGCCAAGGCCGTTAAGATGAAGGTCGGGGTGTTGTCTCTTGAGGAAGATGCCGCGCGTGTCAAAGCAGTTCGTGAAGTCATTGGTGATAAGGTCAAGCTGATGATGGATGCAAACTGTGCTTACAAGGCATACGAGGCAGTGGAGTTTTCCAAGATGGTGGAGGAGTATCATCCCTATTGGTTTGAAGAGCCCGTGGATGCCGACGACTATGACGGCTACCGCAAGATCTCTGAGAAAACGATCATCCCCATCGCAGCAGGTGAGAACGAGATGACCCGCTACGGATTCCGCGATCTGTTCAAGACGCATGCTGTGGATATTCTCAATCCCGATGCGGCCTGTTGCGGCGGCATTACCGAGTATATGAAGATCGCTTCCATGGCGGACGCAAACGGCATCGTCATGAGCCCGCACGGGCAGCAGCAGGTTCACGTGCATCTTGACTGCGCCATCCCCAATGTGATCATGGCTGAGTTCTATCCGCCCCAGTACGACGCGAAGATCTACGAGGCGTTCCAGAATCCCGTCCGGCTCAACCCGGATGGAACCGTCAGCCCCAGTGAAGCCCCAGGAGTCGGTCTCGACATCAACCGCGAAGTTCTCAAAGACTTTATGGTGGAAGATTCATCTTACGCTCTTTGAACGTATAGCAAATAATCGAAAACGGATCGGAAAAGCACACGATGATCGCTCATTTCCGATCCGCTTTCTTCTCTTATTGCAGAGTGTCAATTATAAGACACTCTGTTTTTTTATTTGCATCACGGTATATTTGAAATGTAAGGAAGGATAAGCGATGGCAAAGAAATATGAACTGATCATTGAGCTGTACGAGCGCACCCGGCAACGTGTGACAGAGCTGCAGAAATGGCAGCATTTTCTGACCACAGCCTGCCGCAACTACAGACTCACTCTTGACGAGCAACTGTTACTTTTTGCTCAGCACTCCGACACCACCGCCTTGCTGGAGATTGAGAAATGGAATCGCCAGTTTGGGCATTGGGTGAAATATGGTGCTACCGGGATCGCCATTTTCAATACAGAAACCACGGGACATCCACTCTTGAAGTATTACTTCGATGTCTCCGGTACGCACCCAACTGTACCGAGGAATTGCTACCCGAGCGGACGTGACCAGGATCACCCGCAGACTCGGCGACGATATTGCCCGCGTCTACGGGTTTTCCATTCCCCGCGCACGGCAGGCCCCAGTGATGGAGAGGTAGTGCTATGAGATTTGGAATCGACGCGAGAAAAGAGAGCTTCGAGGAAGTGACTGTACTGGGCGTCCCCATGCTGTTCACTGCGATGCACGTTGACAAGAGCACTGTCCCGAAGGGGCTGTATCTGTATGAGGTGCGCCATGACGACGAGGGGCACGGCGAGCCCGTGCAGCTCGGTAACTGGATACTGGTGAATCACTTTGGGACTCTGATTTCCAGCCAGCCGGTCAAGATGACCCAGGTACCCTATCGGGACAACGCCTACCGGGACATTGACCCGGAGAAGGACTGGAAATACGAGGGCGTGGAGACCATGCTCAGGGACTATATGAAAAGACACCCACTGAAGAAGGAGAAGCAGCGGGAACACGAGAGATAGGAGGAAGCGATGGCAAAGAAATATGAGCTAATCACCGAGCTTTATGAGCGCACTCGGCAGGGCGTGACGGAGCCCGCGCAATGGCAGCGGTTTCTGAACACAGCCTGCCGGAATTACCGGCTCAGCTTCGATGAGCAGCTCCTGCTTTTCGCCCAGCGCCCCGACGCCACCGCCGTGCTGGAGATTGAGAAATGGAATCGCCAGTTTGGGCGCTGGGTGAACCGTGGGGCTACGGGCATCGCGGTTTTCAACACCGACACGGCAAGCAGGACCCGGTTAAAATACTACTTTGATATTTCCGACACCCATCCCGGGCGCTTTGCAAGCCGCGTCCCTGTCTGGGAGATGCGCCGGGAATATGAGGGCGCGGTCACGGAGGCGCTGGAGAACAGCTTCGGAGAACTGGAAAACAGATTGTCCCTCGCGCCGGCGCTTCTCTCCGCCGCAAGGAACGCGGTGGAGGACAATATGCAGGACTATCTTGCGGAGCTCCGCCGATATAAGGACGGAAGCTTTCTGGAAGAGCTGGATGACCTGAATCTGGAGGTACGGTATCGGACACTGCTGACCGGCAGCGTAGGCTATATGCTTCTGGCCCGCTGCGGAATTGATCCGTCACCATACTTCTCGGAGGAGGATTTTCGCGGCATTGTGGATTTCAATACCGCGGAAACGCTGAACACCCTGGGGGTGGCGACGGGCGACATCGGCCAGATGTGTCTGTCCGAGATTGCCCGCACAGTGCGCGCTCAGGAGCGGCAGCCGCAGAATCAAAATCGCACATTTGCGCAAGTGCCCGCAGAAGAGTATCCTGTAATCAGAGAAGCAAACACGGAAAGGAGCGCTGAACATGAACGAGCTGAGCTACAGAATGGAGAGCGGGTACCGTCTGCCCAACCTGCTGCCCCCGGACGAGCCAGAGGTGACTCTTGGGAAATACGCATTGCTGAGACGCCGGTTTCTGAGAGAACAGCGGCGAGTGACCTACACGAACCTGCTGACGACCGGGAAGCTGACGGAACACCTGATGGAAACAGAGAAGGAAGCAATCTCCCGGCTGGAGCTGATCACGGCGCAGATGGCGAGAGCCGAGGGCGTGACGGAGACGCTGAAGGCAACGGATCAGATGACCTGGGTGCAGCGGATGAACAGCATCCGGCAGAGAGCCGAGGAGACGATTCTGACGGAGCTGCTCTACAGCTAAGCGGACATGACTTCGATGCCCGCACGGAGCTCGCGTATTATCATCAGGATGAGGAAAAGCAGGAGTTGATCCGCACAAGCGATGCCTTAAAGGATCATAGAGTGACGATTGCCGCGTACTTTGCCGATCATGAGGATCGGAGAGAACGCGGCAATTTTGTTAAGTCCTTCTTTGACGGTGCGCTGGTTGAGAAGACGCTTTCCAACGGGCAGGCGGCGGGCTACCAGGCCTATGATGACCTCCTTCACGTCTGGAGAGGACATCAGGACAGTCCGGAGGCGGAGGTTTATTTCCGCTGGCCGTTTGTGGCTGACATGATTCATGGCATGATCCTGACAGAGCAGTGGCTCTCGCCGGATGAGCGCCCTCTGCCTACCGAGGACGAACAGATTTCCATGCTGGCAGAGAAACAGGCTGAGAAAAGCACCGGTTTCACCCTGCCGCAAGCTGCCATTGACTACGTTCTCACCCATGGAAGCGGTTACTCCCATGGGAAATACCGCATTTATGAGCAGTTTCAAAAGGGCGAGAGTGCCGAAGAGAACGTCAGATTCCTCAAAAACGAATACGGCATTGGCGGCCATTCGGACGTCATCCCCGGAACCGGGTATTGGGAAGACCATGATTCCAAGGGCATCCTGATCCGCCCCAATCTACGGGACGAAGGCTCTGTCCTGCTGCGCTGGCCAAAGGTGGAAAAACGCATACGCGAGCTGATTGCCGCCGACCGATACCTGAGCAATGCCGAAAAAGAGGCGTATTCCGATTATCTGAAAGAACAGAGCCTCCGGGCAGAGCGTGCCGAAACGGTCCCGGAAGAGAGTAACGCCGAGCTTCCTGAATCCATGGAAGAAACTGCGGCGGAACCGGATACACCGCCGAAGGAATACCGGATCACGCCGGGAGCGACAGTGCATATCGGGGCGCAGGAATATGAGGTCGTTTTCTACGGAGCGGACACTGTTGTGCTTCAGGACACGCGCTTTCCACTGCTGCAAACAGAATACAGCCAGGCAGATTTTCTGAAAATGCTCGCCGAGAATTCGCTGAATGATCAGCTCCGTCATACTGTGGAGGAAGCAGACGAACCGAAGCAGGATGAGGTGCCCGAAAGCGCGGAAGAAGTCAACCAAAGCGATGAGTCAGAAAGCCGTCTTGACGAGATGCTGCGGCAGGCGCTTCTGGCATCGGAGCTGGCCAAGCAGACCGGGCAGGATGTCTTTGCGTTTGAGGAGGACAACCCGGAGCCGATCAATGTGTCAAAGCCGGAGCCCGCCGAAAAAGAGATTGTCCTCGCTCCTCCCACTCCCAGGCCGCGCAGTAAACTGACGCCCACCATGCTCTATCCGGAAATCAAAAGCGATTACCGCAGCGATTTTCAGATCACGGATGACCGGATCGGTGTCGGAACACCGCTGGAACGCTTCCACCATAACATTATGGCAATCCAGCTCCTGAAAGAGCTGGAATCGGAACATCGGCTGGCCGACAGCAACGAGCAGCGCATCCTCGCGGATTACGTCGGCTGGGGTGGGCTTGCGGATTTCTTCGATGAGAGCAATCCCCATTACCCTGAGCTGCGGGTAGTGCTGACGGATGAGGAACTGGCCTCCGCCAGAGAATCCACACTGACAGCCTTCTATACCCCGCCTGTCGTAATCCGCGCTATGTATCAGGCAATGGAGAACCTGGGCTTTCAGAACGGGAACGTGTTGGAGCCCTCCTGCGGTATCGGTCATTTTCTGGGCATGAAGCCCGAGAGCATGACGGGCGCCCGCATCTTCGGCGTGGAGCTGGACTCCATTTCCGGGCGCATCGCGCAGCAGCTCTATCAAAAATCCTCCATCGCTGTCCAGGGCTTCGAGAAAACGGAGCTCCCGGACAGCTTTTTTGATGTCGCAATCGGCAATATTCCCTTCGGCAATTTCAAGCTGTCGGATAAACGCTATGACAAGCACAATTTTCTGATCCACGACTATTTCTTCGCCAAAACACTGGACAAGGTGCGCCCCGGCGGGATCGTGGCTTTCGTGACCTCCAAGGGCACAATGGATAAGGAGAGTCCCGTTGTGCGCAAATATATTGCCCAGCGGGCGGAGCTGCTGGGAGCTGTGCGTCTGCCCAACAACACCTTCAAGGACGCGGCAGGCACTGACGTCACCTCGGACATTCTGTTCCTTCAGAAGCGAGACACTTTGACGCTGGAGGAGCCTGACTGGGTTCACCTCAATACCGACGCGAACGGACTCAGGATGAACCAGTATTTCGTCGATCACCCTGAAATGATCCTGGGCGAAATGCGGGAAATCAGCGGCCCCTACGGGCCTGAGACCGCCTGCATCCCCTATGAGGATCAGGACTTGGGTGAGCTGTTGACCGAGGCTGTGCAGGGCATCAGCGGCAACATCACCGAATACGAAACGGAGGAGCTGGCCGAAGAAGAGGAAGACCTCTCCATCCCCGCCGACCCCTCCGTCCGCAATTTCAGCTATACCCTCGTGGACGGGAAGGTCTACTACCGGGAAAACAGCCGCATGACGCCGGTCAACGCCTCCGTTACCGCCGAGAGCCGGATCAAGGGCCTGATCGACATCCGGGAATGCGTGCGTCAGCTCATTGCCTACCAGACGGAGGATTACCCCGACACCATGATCGAGGCGGAGCAGGCACGGCTGAACGCGCTGTACGACGCATTCAGCGCAAAATACGGCATCATCAACTCCCGCGCCAATAAATCCGTGTTCAATACGGACAACTCCTATTTCCTGCTGTCCTCGCTGGAGGTGCTGGACGATGAGGGCAATTTTGTCCGCAAGGCGGATATGTTCTCCCGGCGCACGATCAAGCAGCGCGTGGAAATCACCCATGTGGACACCGCATCCGAGGCCTTGGCCGTTTCTCTGGCAGAGAAAGCGCATGTGGATATGGATTATATGATGGAGCTGAGCAACAAAACGGAGGAGGAAATCTGCAACGACCTTCGAGGTGTCATCTTTCTGAATCCGCTGTATGAGGCAGGCTCCGGAAACGGGCAGCACAAGTATCTCCCCGCCGACGAATACCTCTCCGGCAATGTCCGGGAGAAGCTACGCACAGCGCGGCTCCGTGCGGAGGCTTCCCCGGAGTTCTTCGCTCCCAATGTGGAGGCTCTGGAGAAGGTGCAGCCGGTGGACCTGACGGCGGCGGAAATCTCCGTCCGCGTGGGCACGACCTGGATTCCCCCGGAGGACTATGAGGATTTCATGTACGACCTTTTCAGCACACCCTTTTATGCCCGCTGGAAGATCAAGGTGCATTTCTCCGCCTATACCGGTGAGTGGAACATTGAGGGCAAATCCGGCGACAGCGGAAATGTCCGGGCAAACAGCACCTTCGGCACAGACCGCATCAACGGCTATAAGATTCTGGAGCAGACCCTCAACCTGAAGGACGTTCGGATCTTCGACTATATTGAGGACGCGGAGGGAAAGCGTGTTGCCGTGCTGAACAAGAAAGAGACCGCCATCGCGCAGGCCAAGCAGGAACAGATCAAGCAGGCGTTTCAGGAGTGGATCTGGAAAAACCCGTCGAGACGTGAACGCCTGACCCGGCTTTACAATGAGAAGTTCAACTCTGTTCGTCCCCGCGAATATGACGGCAGCCACTTGAGTCTGGCCTGGATCAATCCGGAGATCAGTCTGCGCCGGCATCAGCTTAACGCGGTCGCGCGTGGGCTCTACGGTGGAAACGAGCTTCTGGGCCATGTGGTCGGTGCCGGCAAGACCTTTACGATGGTGGCGCTGGCACAGGAGAGCAAGCGCCTGGGCCTCTGCCAGAAGAGCCTGATCGTAGTGCCGAACCACCTCACGGAGCAGTGGGCCTCGGAATACTTGCAGCTCTATCCGAGCGCAAATATCCTCGTGGCCACGGCAAAGGACTTTGAGACCAAGAACCGCAAGCGCTTCTGCGGACGCATCGCCACCGGCGACTATGACGCCATCATCATCGGCCACAGCCAGCTGGAGAAAATTCCGCTCTCGTTTGCACGCCAGCAGGAAATGCTCCAACAGCAGATGGACGAAATCATGGACGGCATCATGGAAATCAAGCACAATCGCGGCGACCGTTTCTCCATCAAGCAGTTGGAACGCAGCAAGAAGCAGGTTCAGGCCAAGCTTGACCGGCTCAACGACCAATCCCGTAAGGATGACGTTGTGACCTTTGAAGAGCTGGGCGTTGACCGCCTGTTCATCGACGAAGCGCATTACTATAAAAACCTCGCCGCGTTTACAAAAATGAGGAATGTCGGCGGTATCAGCCAGACGGAGGCACAGAAGTCCAGCGACCTGTATATGAAGTGCCGGTATCTGGACGAGCTGACCGGAGGTCACGGCGTTGTCTTCGCCACCGGCACCCCGATCAGCAATACCATGGTAGAGATGTATACCATGCAGAAATACCTCCAGTATGGCACACTGCATCGAAATGATCTCATTCATTTTGATTCGTGGGCTTCGACCTTCGGGGAAACCGTCACAGCCATTGAGCTTGCGCCGGAGGGCACCGGCTACCGGGCCAAGACCCGCTTTGCCAAGTTCTACAATCTCCCGGAGCTCATGACTATGTTCAAGGAGGTCGCGGATATCCAGACGGCGGACATGCTTAATCTTCCCGTTCCCCATGCCAACTACCACAATGTGGTTCTGAAGCCGTCTGAAATACAGAAGGACATGGTGGATGGCCTTGCCAAGCGCGCCGAAAAGGTGCGCAGCGGTATGGTCAATTCCTCGCAGGACAATATGCTGGTCATCACAAACGACGGGCGCAAGCTGGCGCTGGATCAGCGGCTGATGAATGAGCTTCTGCCGGAGAGCGAAACCGGAAAGGTGGCTGCCTGCGCCCAGAATGTCTTTGAGATCTGGCAGCGTACCACGCCGCAGCGGTCTACACAAATGATCTTTATTGATCTCTCTACACCGCGCAGCGACGGGCACTTCAATGTCTATGACGCCATCCGGGATAAGCTCATTGCCAAAGGCATCCCTGCCGAAGAGATCGCCTATATCCATGGGGCCAATACCGAGGTCAAGAAAAAGGAGCTGTTCGGAAAGGTGCGCAGCGGCCAGATCCGGGTGCTCCTCGGCTCCACGCAGAAGATGGGCGCGGGAACCAACGTGCAGAAAAAGCTGATCGCCCTGCACCATCTGGATTGCCCCTGGCGTCCCGCCGACCTCCAGCAGCGCGAAGGCCGTATTGTCCGCCAGGGGAACGAAAACCCGGAGGTGGATATCTTCACCTATGTGACGGAGAACACCTTTGACAGCTACCTTTATCAATTGGTGGAAAGCAAGCAAAAGTTCATCGGTCAGATCATGACCTCAAAAAGCCCTGTGCGTTCGGCGGAGGATATTGATGAAACCGCGCTCAGCTACGCCGAAATCAAGGCCCTGTGCAGCGGAAACCCGGAGATCAAGGAAAAAATGGACCTCGACGTGGCAGTTTCCCGTTTGAAGCTCCTGAAGGCAAACCACCTGAGCCAGCGTTATGCGCTGGAGGATCAGATCATCAAAGAGTTCCCGCAGCAGATTTCCGCATACGAACAGCGAATTGAAGCTTATAAGGAGGATATGGAGAGGCTGGCCGAAAACACGAAGCCCAACACGGACGGGTTTTCTCCCATGATTGTGGAGGGCATAACCTTCACGGAAAAGAAAGCGGCAGGCTCCGCCATTCTGGAGGCCTGCCAGAACATGACCAGCCCCGCCGCCGTCCCTGTTGGGCGGTATCGGGGCTTTGCCATGGAGCTGTCGTTTGATACCCTCACACGAAACTACAAGGTTTGCCTGATCGGAAGCCTCACGCATACGGCTGTTCTCGGCACGGACATTTTCGGCAATATCCAGCGCATGGACAATCTTCTGGATGGCTTTGAAGATCAGATGCACAATACCGAGGCGCAGCTTGAAAACGTGAAAGTCCAGCTCGAAAACGCCAGAGCAGAGGTGGAGAAGCCCTTCCCGCAGGAGGAAGAGCTGCAGCAGAAAACTGCCAGGCTGAATGAGCTGAACATCAAACTGAATATGGACAAACGGGAAAACGAAATCGTTGACGGGGATCGGGATGAGGATGAAAAAAGCCCGACTGACCGAAAAAAGGAGGATCGTAATGAGTGTCGGTAAAAACATCAGGTACCACCGCAAACGCCGGGGAATAACCCAGAAAGAGTTGGGGCGCAGGGTCGGGTTCCCGGTCGCCGCCGCGGACGTGCGGATCGCACAGTATGAAAATGACAGCCGCTGCCCCAAAGAACCTTTACTCAGGGCTATGGCTGTCGCGCTGGGTGTGTCTCCCGCAGCACTGAGCGCGCCGGATTTTGATGACCCTGTTGCGCTGATGAACACCTTGCTCTCTCTGGAGGAGCGGTTTCCCGTGACAATATTGCAGGAAGGACCGGTTACCCGGATACAGATGGAGATTCCGAGTATGGGGATCACGCAACTTCATTGTCTTCTGCTTTCCTGGCGGAATATGCGAAGGAAACTGGCGTCAGGAAATCTCTCACGGGAAGAATATGAGGAGTGGAAATACAGCCTCATCTGACAGAAAAGGGAGCAAGTCCGTCACAGGCTTGCTCCCGTAAAATGGTTGGTCATGGTTGCTGCAGGTTCTTATTTTTGCGAAGTGTCTCCTTCAGAGCACTCGCAACATCACGGATCATGGTGGATCGGAGCGATATACTGCTGCCCTGTGTCTATCGGGACTTCGGCGGCGCTTATGACATCATGCAGTTTGCGCTTCATAAGGGCGTTAAGGTTATCAATCTCTCTCTTGACGGGAATCCTCGTAGGTTTGATGTTGTTAATCATTGAAATCTTGCGCATTATTTGATGCAAGTTTTCAATGAAAGGATTGACTTCAACATCGCCTTGACGTATAATCCTCATTGAAAAGTAACATCATATTATGCAGAAGTTTTCAACGGAGGAAGATATGGAAATCAAACGGGACCAATATTTGCAGCAACTCATTCATTACGCCTGGGATGGACAGGTGAAGGTGATCACTGGCATCCGCCGCTGTGGCAAGTCCTATTTGCTCCGAACCTTATATAAAAAGCACCTTTTGTCCAGTGGTGTTTCGGAGGATCACATCATCAGTATTGAATTGGACCTGGCGCGGGACATCCGTTACCGCAACCCGCTGGAGCTGAGCTCTTATGTCCGCGGGATCGCAGAGGCCTCTGAGGATAGGTTCTATCTGTTCGTTGATGAGATTCAGATGTCAGATGAAGTCCCCAATCCATACAATCCCGATGGGAAATCCATCACCTTTTACGATGCACTCAACGACTTAAAGGGACTTTCAAATCTGGATGTGTATGTCACTGGCAGCAATTCCCGGATGCTCTCCAGCGATATTCTTACAGAATTCCGAGGTCGCAGCGATGAGGTGCGCGTGCATCCGCTGTCTTTCTCAGAATACTATGAGGCCGTTGGTGGCGATAAGGCCGACGCCTTTGATAACTACGCCTTTTTCGGCGGTATGCCCTTGGTGTTGTCCCGCCCAGATGATGAGGCGCGGATGGCCTATCTGAAATCTCTGTTTTCAGAGGTGTACCTGAAGGATATCGTTGAACGCAAGAAAATCACGCGCGAGGATGTGCTTTCAGATATTCTGAATCTTCTCTGCTCCTCCGTGGGCTCTCTCACGAATCCGACCAATGTGGCCAACTCCATCAATTCCATGCAGAAACGGAAGGGTGAAAACAAGGTTTCACAGAACACCGTAAGGTCTTATATAGGACATCTGGAGGACGCTTTCCTTTTCAGTGAGTGCAAGCGTTACGACGTGAAGGGTCGCGCATATTTTGATTACCCCAACAAGTATTACTGTGAGGACATTGGACTCCGGAACGCCCGCATCGGTTTCCGCCAGCAGGAAATGACGCATATCATGGAAAATATCGTCTATAACGAGTTGATCATTCGTCGCTGCAGCGTCGATGTCGGAGTCGTGTATTCCAACGAAAAAGAAGACAGTGGAAAACAAAAGCGCATCACCAGAGAGATCGACTTCATCGCCTCAAAGGGCGGCAGGAAAGTCTATATTCAGTCTGCTTATGCCTTGGGCACGGACGAAAAAGCCGCAGTAGAGATGAAACCGCTTTCACTGACTGGCGATTCCTTCCCAAAAATCATCGTGCGGCAGGATATCCGAAAACGCTGGTATGACGACAACGGTGTTCTAAACATTGGGATCATCGATTTTCTTCTGGATGATACGGTGTTTTGATCTATGAACAAGCAAGGCAAGTTCATGATTTTCTGTGTCGAGACCTACAAATCCGCAAAAAGCCTCAACGGCAAACAGGTGGCGGCGTTGTTTACGCAATATCAAGTTTGGAAATATCTGTATTCCTGCTTTGAGGCTCTGCACACTACTTGTGCGAACTATATCGTTGAGGACATTGATCTGTATATACAGGCAAGGCATTCTGCCTGACCACAACACGAAGGGAGCGGAGAAACCGCTCCTTTTTCATATCCCCCTTTACATAGTCGGCCTTCCGCCTAGGCCAATCCATGACTATGGAAAGGGGGCTTTTTATGCCATATATCCCGGCGGATGTGGTGTCCAGGGCCAAACAGATGGATCTGTACACCTATCTTCATGATTACGAGCCGCAGGAGCTCGTACACCTCGGCGGCGGAACCTATTGCACCCGTGAGCATGACAGCCTGAAAATCTCCAACGGCAAGTGGTATTGGTTTTCCCAAAGCATCGGCGGGCGGTCAGCGCTGGACTATCTCATCAAGGTGCGGGGCACCCCGTTCAAAGAGGCGGTGGAAACCATTGTCGGGCGCTGCGCCGCGCAGCCGCTTGTTTCAGCGCCACGAAAGGAGCCGCCGAAGCGGTCTCTGCTTCTGCCCGAGGCCAATGGTGATTCTGTGCGAGTTATAGATTACCTGACCGGGCGCGGAATCGATCAGGAGTTGATCAGCTATTGTCTGTCTACAGGGCGGCTTTATGAGAGCCGGAAGTATCACAATGCTGTATTCGTGGGACAGGACAGCGCAGGAAATTCACGTTATGTAAACCTTCGAGGCATTGACTCAGACTTTAAGGGCGAGGCGTCCGGCAGCGATAAGCGCTTTTCATTCAGTATCCCGGCCAGGGACAAGAGCGGCACGCTGCATCTGTTTGAGAGCGCTATTGATCTGCTTTCCTTTGCGACCATGTGCAAGCAAATCGGCAGAGACTGGAGGCGGGATCACCTGCTGTCGCTGGCCGGCGTCTACCGGCCACGGAAGGAGCTTCGGGAAAGCTCCATGCCGCTGGCCCTGACGCAATACCTCAAGGATCATTCCGGCATCAGGAAGATCGTTCTGCGGCTGGACAATGATTACGCCGGGCGCTCAGCGTCTCAAGCCTTGCAGACGATGCTCAGCGGGAGCTATGAGGTCAGCATACGACCACCGCCCGAGGGCAAGGATTACAACGACTGTCTGTGTATGCGCCTGGGCATACCGATTACGAAAACGAAGGAAAGGAGCGCAGAAAGATGAGCGAAGATAAGATCCGTGTCGTCCTGCTTGAGCCCAACAGAATGGCAAAGGTGGCAGAGATCGAGGGTAGCCTCGAAGCCATGCAGCAAGTGGTACAGGGGGACATACAGGCGATCTATCCCTTTGAGGAAGAGGTCTGTATGGTCTGCAATGAGGAAGGTAAAATTGATGGTCTTCCCCTGAACCGCGCGCTGTACGACGAGAACCATGAAATCTATGACATCATCGCCGGTCCCGCGTTTATCTGTGATTGCAGCGGGGAGAGCTTCGGCAGCCTGTCGGACGAGCAGATCAAAAAATACAGCCGCCAGTTCATGCGGCCTGAGCGATTCTACAGCACGAGAGATGGGGTCAAGGCCGTCCCATTCCAGCCGTATCAGGGTTATGAAAGATAGTGTTTCGGCTGGCCGCAACCCCTGTTCGACCAAGAGGGAGAAAGGGTCTGCACTATACCAGCAAGCATCGCCTTTGTCATGACACAAAGGCAGAGAGCAGGGGCAAAGCCCCCGCGCCCCCAGATTTGAAAGGAGTTTATCATGCACACATTTTTGTGGTTTTGGCTTGGCACCGTGCTGGGCAGCTTCGTCGGTGTCTTTACTATGTGCCTGCTGCAAGCGTCCCGAAGCGACATCAATGAGGAGGTAATGTATGAGTACGAGAAAGAGAAATGTTAGTATCCAGTTTTATCTGAACACGAGGGAGGCCGATCTTCTTGATCGCAAAGTCAAGGCAACCGGCCTTTCCCGCACTGTCTTTCTACGCCACCTGGTCAACGGCTTTCAGCCGCGGGAACTGCCGCCTCCCGACTACCGCGACTTGATGAACGCGCTGTACGGGATCGGCAGAAATCTTAATCAGATCGCGCAGAAAGCGCACACCCTGAATGTCATCGACGTGCAGCGATACAATGAGGAGGTGCGGAAGCTGGAGAATGCTATCCGCACGATCACCGACGCCGTGGTCTCCCCCATGCCGATGGATCGTTGATGGCCGTGACCTCTCTGTGGCGGGTCAAGGGCTGGCTCGGAAAGGTGGTCATCTACATTGAGAACCCGGACAAGACCGAAAACCCCGCCTTTTACGAAAAGCAGAACATGAGCGAGAAGCAGGCGCAGGGACTGAGCGATGTGATCGAATACGCCCTCAACAACGAGAAAACCGGAATTGAGGACGGAGAAATCATGCAGAGCTTTGTTTCCGGCGTCAACTGTTTCCCCGGCACCGCCCGCGAGGAGATGATGGCTGTCAAACGTCAGTTCGGCAAGGAAGACGGCACCGTGGCCTATCACGGATATCAGAGCTTTGCACCGGGTGAGGCCACGCCGGAGATCGTCCATGAGATCGGCGTAAAACTGGCACAGCGGCTCTGGGGCGACCGGTATCAAGTGCTTGTCGCAACTCATCTGGACCGCTCCAATCATCTGCATAACCACTTCGTCGTGAACACAGTCTCTTTCGTGGACGGGATCAAGTATCACCGCACAATCGAGGACTACAAAGCGATGCGGGAGGTTTCGGACGAGCTCTGCCGGGAATATGGTCTTTCGGTAATCGAAAATCCGCTTCCGGGCAGGGCCGACCATTACGCGGTTTGGAAGGCAAAGCAGGAAGGACGCCCCATCTGGCGCGATCTTGTAAAGGATGACGTGGACGAAGCGATCCGTCAGTCCATGACGATGAAGCAGTTCTGGAGCTGCCTGAAGGAGAAGGGATATGAGGTCAGCATCAAGAAGCTCCTGTATCTCAAACCGCCCGGCTCGCCATGCTTCTGCAAGATAGAGCGCCATTTTGGGTACGACTATTCCGTTGCCGGCATCGCAGAACGCATCCTCATGAATCGGGTACGTGAACGCCCCCTGCCGGAGCCGGAACGTCAGTCCCGTAAGGTTCCCTGCAAGGGCTGCGTAAAGAAGCTCAGCAAGGCAACCGGGTTCCGGGCGCTGTACTATCACTACTGTTTTCTCCTCGGCTATTTTTCAAGGAAGAAGCCGAGAAGTATCCGACGCCTCCATTTCCTTCTCCGTGAGGATTTGCTGAAAATGGACGCCATAGCCGAAGAAGTAAGGCTGCTGGCCCGCTGTCACATTGACACGGGCGAGCAGCTTTCTTCGTATAAAGAAAATCTGGAGAAGAGAATCAGCACCGTGACCGCTGAGCGTAAATCTCTGTATAAAAGCCAGCGTACTGTCGCCGTGAAAACCGACGACGGGAAACTGGCGAAGGTCCGTGAGGAAATCGCCGCCCGATCTGCTGAGCTGAAAAAACTGCGGAAGGAGGTGCGCTTATGTGACGACATTGCGGTGCGCTCCGGCGTGATGCTGGAGAAGCTGCACTTTATCCAGGAAGAAGAAAAAGCCAGGGAAAAGGAGGAAACGAAACGCGATGAACAGTTCAGGCGACGCGGCAGAGCAGGTCGTTAGACTGTCACTGGAGGGTACCGAGGTAGCTTTGAAGCTGACTGGCTCTGCCGCAAAGAACATTGCAGCCGCGCTCTATACCATTTACAAAAACCGGGACCACACGAAGACCAGAGGGCACCAGCGTCTGAGCGCCATGCTGAAATCCGGCAAGGAGCTGAAGGTGTTTACCCTCCCGGAGCAGCACCTGAAGCAGTTCACTGTCGAGGCCAAGCGCTACGGCGTCGTGTACTGCGCGCTGCGGGAGAAAAAGCCGTCCGCGGACGGGCTGGTAGATATCATGGTCCGTGCCGAGGACGCAAGCAAGATCAATCGAATCGTGGAGCGCTTCAAGTTGGCCACCGTGGACGCCGCCTCCATCAAGCATGAGATTGAAAAGTCCCGTGCTGAGAAGACGGCAGAGCCGCCCGTGCCGGAGAAGGGGGATGAGGATCGCCTTCTGGATGACCTGATGAAAGCACCGGTGAAGGAGGAGAAGGAAATCCCAAACCCCACCGGGGCGAGGACGGAAAAATCCCCTCTGTCCGAGCCTATCTCAAGGACGCGATCCAGAGCCGCCGAGGGTACTGCTGAAAAGGCTGAGGAACGCCCCTCCGTCCGGGAGGTGCTGCGGGAGATCAGCGCAAGTCAAAAGCAGCGGGAGGAGGAGAAGGCAGCTGTCCGGGAGACTGAGCCGAAAGAGAAGCCACGGCCCAGGACGCTGGAGCATATCCAGCCGCCAAAACGGAAAGCGAAAGCAAAAGGAGAAAGGAGTTGACCATGAATAACTTTGACGATCTGTTTGAAGCCCAGGCGGAGGACTCACCCGAAGAGCGCCCTTTTGACAAAGACTCCTGGGTGGAAAAGAAGCAGGCCGAGCGTCAGGCGGTCTATGAGCTGGCGGACAAGACCACATCGGAGGTCAGCGCAGACGGTGGACAGTATAAGCTGTTCCTCGATGTGAAAAGCCGCCTGATCCATTACTCGGCCACCAATGCACTGCTGGTGATGGCGCAGAGGCCGCTTGCTACACAGCTTCGGGATTTCAACGGCTGGAGGAAGGAAGGCGTTTCCATCAAGCGCGGAGAGAATCATATCAAGATTCTGGAGGCTGGCAACAACTACGAGCGTGACGATGGGAGCATCGGAACCGGCTGGAATGTGAAGCATGTCTTTGATGTTTCCCAGACCACATCCAAGACCAGGATGCCGCCTGCGCCAGTGCCGGATGACCGGCAGCTTTTGAAGGCCCTGATCCACAAGGCCCCGGTTCCCATTCAGGGCGTGGACGAGCTGCCCAACAAAATGGGCGCTCTCTACGACCATGATCAGAAGACGATCTTCGTGCGCCGGGGTATGGATGCCCATGACATTTTCCGCAGTCTCTCCAAGGAGCTCGCCCACGCGGAGCTGGCAATCTCCCGACCGGACTATACCCGTCTGGACGCCGGCTTTGCCGCCTACAGCGTTTCCTATGTGGTGTGCAAGCGCTATGGCGTTGATGTCAGCGCCTATGATTTCTCTCGCCTGCCCGACAGCTTCCGGGAAGCTGACCCACAGAGCATCCGGTCACAGCTGAATGAGATCGGCGAGACGGCAAAGGAGATCACCGGGCGCATGAATAAGGCGCTGGAGCAGAGCAAGACGCCGCGCGTGAAGGAACAGGAGCGATGAGATGGGGAAAGAGGAAATGCGAATTCTGACCCTCGATCCTTATGAGCACGGTGTTGTGATCAATGCCCTCAACGACATGCGCAATGGCCTGATCGGAGAGGAACGCCCCACAGACATTGTGGACGAACTGCTGCTGAAAACCATTGACGCGCCTCGTCGTCGTGGACTCCGCTCTCTCGTTTCGCCCGCGAGCGGGCAAAAGCTCGACCGCTCCGTCGCTCCTCCTCTCCCCACAAAGTCCGATGACTTTGCGGGGGCCCCCGAGAGAAAGGTCAGATGCCGGGATGAAGCAAGATAAACAATCCCTCCGCATTCTCTGTCTGCTGGGGATACTCCCAGTTGCATGGCTGGGCCTGCTGATGGCTCCCGCCGCGTCGGGCGGCTTGCCGGAGATGCTTTCACAGTTTACCGAGGTCATGAACAACCCTACCCAAATCGTGCTTTGCGAGGACAGCCTGAAAACTGTCCTCCTTTTTCTGTTTGCCTATGGCCTGATTCTCGGCATCTATTTCTCCACGCGCCGCAACTACCGACGCGGCGAGGAACACGGCTCCGCCAAATGGGGCGACGCTCACGCCGTAAACAAGAAGTACCGGGCGAAGAAGCCGGAAGAAAACAGGCTGTTTACCCAATCCGTGCGTATGGGACTGGACGGCAGAAAGCACCGGCGCAACCTCAACACCATGGTCGTCGGCGGCAGCGGTGCGGGCAAAACGAGATTTTACGCGAAGCCGAATCTTTGTCAGGCCAACACCAGCTTTGTCGTCCTGGATCCGAAGGGTGAGCTCGTCCGCGATACCGGGTACCTGCTTGAGCAAAAGGGCTACGAGGTGCGGGTGCTGGATCTCCTGAATATGGAGCGCAGCCATTGCTACAACCCTTTTGTCTATCTTCGCAACGACAACGATGTGCAGCGGCTTGTGACAAACCTCTTTAAGA